>WNFL01389375.1_pt1 | contig 18603 bp, 23 predicted proteins | sample 5400361 | NCBI WGS metagenome assembly WNFL01 (sample SAMN13153351, study PRJNA577476) | soil metagenome | isolation source: 40 cm soil on Douglas fir-dominated hillslope | place: USA:California | collected 2013-09-17
AAGACACCATCGTATGTGAAACCGGTCTTTGAAAAAGTATCTGACGAAAATGAAAGCCCTTGTATATTACGTTCGACTATGAGGGTACTTATATAGTACACGATACGCGAGCCCCGTATGAAATTGGCAAACGAGGACAATAAGACGGAGCGCGAGACTTGGTAACAAGCGTGGTACGTATTTCTTTGATGCATTTCCTCCTCCTCCTAGGAGTATCTTTAGGAGTTCTTTTTTACAATACGCGAAGCAAACACGTCCCTTCGCTCTCTGTTGTCTGTTGGTCACTAGCTCGTTTATGATCCAGGAGAAACCGACGCTCAAAATCGCTCATCATCTTCTCGAGGGGAAGTTGTTCAAACTTCAGAAGCCACTGGCGGTCCTGTTACGCAACGACGGTGCCGATCCTGTCTCCTTCGACTTCGACATGGTCGCAATAGTGAAATAGAGGCTTGTTTTCTCAGAACGACCGGTGCCTATCGTTGGTGCATCTGCTGGTGCATTATTCTCCAGTAGCGGTGATGGGAATGAGGTTGAAGCGAAGAGGCGTAGGATAGGATAGGCCGATCCAGAACAATGGTGATGGCTTCGCCTCATATACCATCCACTTTTGTTCACACATGTACAATTAACAGAATCTCGTATTCTTACATGTTTGTAGCGGACCCCAACTGACAAGTTGGTTTGCGTCGTATTATATATTATCGGAGTCTCGCGGGGATTCCAACACAGGATAACAAGGAGTGATTATATTCCTTGACACGTGTTGGTTCCTATCAGCCGTACTTCACATAAAGTGCTCCTTGCTGTAATTTTCACGGTTCACAGGCTCAAGGCCAGTTTTATGCAATTATGCTTTGGCGTGGACATCTCCACTCGTCAGCTTTATCATCCAAATTGGCACTAACACAGATATGGACCTGTGAATTATTGTGGGAGCAACCAAAGACCCGTTTCATAGTCATCAAGTGACAACAGTTGGGTCAATTTGCAACATCGGTAGTATCGTCATTCCTGGGACATTGTTTACGTTGTTTACCTTCGACAGTCTGCAAAGGCAAAATCCCAAGTTGTTGTCCACCACCACCAACCGCCTCGCGCCCGCACTACGATCGACGTTCCAAGCTCCTTTGCTTGCATACCATAACACATTAAACCCTTCTACTACCTCTGTGCGCGCTATTTCAACGCCCGGGCTATCCAAAGAAAGGTCCCCCACGCCTCCAGGCGGTCGACCACCAGATATCCGGTCAGAAGAGGTCTGAAGTTATGCAAGTGGTAATAAGAATACCTTCTGGATTGGCCAGACCTCGTAGCTGGTCCAGGTGGCGGCTTTTGGGCTTTGGCAGTCTGGTCATCCTTTCGGCGTATCGGTTCGAATACGCATATGCCGCGCTCGTATTCCACTCTACTTTCATGACCATCTATACTGGTATTCTCAGCTTAGTCCCGCTTATTCCCCTTGTCACACAGTCTGCTCTGGTTGGTCCTACCACAAAACACAACATGCTTGCAACTCACCAAATTTTTAGGCACGGGCTTCAATACGACTCTATAAGCATTTAGAATGGTTCACGTGGGAATTCTACACTCCAGTCCGCAACCAAGTCCAATTCCTCTGGGAAGCCCGTCTAAGCCTTAGCGACAAATCTTTGCTTTGGTATCATAGAACCTCTACAGCAGTGGTAGACTGGAGCCGCCGCGCAATTTGTGCAGCTGCATGGTTTGCAAAGGTGTGCTGGACGGTTATCAGCGCAATATATGAAGTGCTTGAGGGCCTGTCATCGCCTTCCCTCTCCCCCGACCACGCAAGAGTTCTCGAGCCGAGCCGCAAGCTACCTGGAGGGTGGATTACCGAACCAGAGAATTCGGATCCAGCACTGTTCTCGCCGAATGATGTTCCCGCATCCCCCATTGGGTCGACTCCCTGTGCATTGAAAGTGAAACCGATTTAGGGGATCCCAAAATCCAGTAAGGGCGCGTTGCCACCACGCTACCCAGCCGGTAAGGGGAGGAATCACATACCCAACAATTCTCGGGCAAATATTCGATAGTTCGTTTATCAATAAATTCTCTCTGAAACCGCCATTCCAATATTTCAGTTACTCCTGTGAGTGTGTGTGACTTTGAGCTTCCATACTGGGCAAAATCGCTCTCGAGTCAGGCACAGTGAGCAGCGTGAAAACGCTCAAGGCCGAATGGTGGTGGTGGTGGTGGTGGTGGATACTTCGTCCTTCATTGGTGGAACCCTCGCCCAAGTCCAAGTACTCTCCGACCGCCCTCTCGCTCGCCCACCTGCTGATGTCAGGCTCCCCACGCGTGATGCACTGCGAACGGTATATATACGCCCGCCCGTTCATTTACTACATATAGACAGTATCTATCTTCTCCCGTTCGCTCAGACCGGACGGATTCCATTTCTACCGTCGCTGATTTTGACTGAGTCTATCCTTCCATAGCATAGCGTTTCCATCAATCGATTGTTGACAGATAGTGAGACATTTTTCGAGGGTGGAGTAGTACTGAGACCTTGCGATGCTCAGCTGCGAAGGCCACCTACTTTGACACCTTGCGTTACCCTCGTGGTATCCGACTGCTGGACACCTCCCCAATTATACTCTTACCAAAAGGGTCAGGACTCTCTGCCTTGATGATTCTCCTTTAACTTACATGATGAAAGTTGATAGTCGACGAGAGCACAACGCAGGTCTGACAAAGTCCGGATCTACGACTCGATCTAATAAGCGTTGCATTGAGATGCTGTTTCCATTTGGACTGTCTATGCTTCCTTTAAGGACTTCCGAGTTTGAATTCTCGTCTTCTTAAATTTGTTGGGTTGTAGCGCTTGAGTGACATAATCTCCTGTGACATCAGTACTGCGATTCCTGCTTCTCTCTTAGTACAACCCTTATTATTAACACAAATGATTCAGTTTCTAAGCGTACAGAGTGCTGCTTCGTTTCAAAATCACCACACCACCTCGAGCACATGCACCCGCTGCGACCTGGTTGTTTAGAGCTCGTCATACTTCTTCGAGGCCTCGGCCCTCAACTGCGCAGCCTTGCTCTCGGCAGCAGCCGCGGCGGCCTCCGCCTGCTTGTAAGCCTGCCTACGCTTGACAGACGCTTCGTCCTTTGCGCCTATCAGAATGTTGAGAACATCGCCGAGCTTCTCCTCTGCGGCTTCGATCGAGCCATTAATCACGTCCCGAATCTGAGCGAGGAAACCGTTGACGCGTTTTTCGGTGATAACGTAGCGGATGCGAGTCTCACCTGCGGTGAGTAAATCAGCTACGCCACGAGGCGGTGCACAAAGGATCCTAGGAACATACGAAGGAGGGAAGGTTTGTCTCCAGGAATCTTTTCCTCAGGGACGCCTTGCACCCTCAACCAGGCGCGAGCACGAGCGTCAGTCCAAGTGGTCCAGTCAGCAGTGCGAGACGAGACGTCGTGGTACTTGCTCTTGAAGAGTTTGAGGAGTTCGTCACGTTTGAGTTGGGCGTCGGTACGGATATACTGTTAATTGAGGACTTAGGCCCAGAATACAGAGAGTAAAGCGCGTGCCACTTACGCCGTGTTCTACCAGCCATGCGCGTACCTCAGACTCTGTCCAGCTCGACCAGAATGCATTGCTTGTAGCAGACCAATTGTCTTGAACGAGCTTCTCCATCTTTTCGCGCTTGAGTTGAGCATCACTCTTGATGACTTTGTGGTCGATCAGATATTGTCGGAGGTCCGAGTCTGTCCAATGAGACCAGACGTAGTCGCTGCTGTCGTAGTAGTATTTCCCCATCTGAGCCATCAGCTTTTCACGCGGAGTGGCAGGCGGGGTGATGATGTTGTGGGCGATGAGCCACTCGCGGATGTAGCTGTCAGACCACGCCTTCCAAACCGGGTCAGCGGCGTTGAGGTAATAGTGCCTCATCTGTACGAGGAGCTCATCACGCTTCGTCTTCTGCTCGGGCTTGATGATACCGTGCTTCTCGAGCCAGGTGCGCATTTGATTGTCATCCCAGGTGCCTGAAAGAAAGGCATGTCAAAAGAGTGTGTTACGACAGGTCGGGTTGTACTCACTGTAGACGTAGTCCCGGCTCTCATCGAATGTACGAACCGCCTGGTTGCTGGCAGCGGCAGCAGCAGAAGAGATAGTGGCGCTCGCTCCTGATGCAATAGAGTGTGCACTATCTGTAGCACCAGTAGCTGTAGAGGTCACACTCCTCGAGGCTTGCGCCGAAGCGGAAGAGTAGGCAGATGCTGCGCTCTTAGTCGCTTGCTCATATTCGTTCCCATACACAGCAGTCGAAGCGGCTTGTGAAATAGCAGAAAGAGCGGAAGTATATGCCCAGTATTGCTTTTTCGCCATTTGAACGAGTTGTTCCTAGAATCGAGGCCATGAGAAAGTCTCCTGGCGTCAGGCTTTGGAAAAGGACAAAGTACCTTGGTTCCTTTCGGCTCTATTATTCCATTGTCCAATAGGAACTGGCGCAGACGACTCTCGTTCCAGCCATTAAACGAATCCTCTTTGACGTTGCTGAAGTATTTTTGGGATTTTTCTAGTTGTTCTTGAGTCCATGGAGTCGGTTGAGGGTCTGAGCCCCAGATACTGCCAAGGGCGGGGCTGGCAGCTGTGACGACAAGGAGAGTGGTGAGGAGACGCATCGGATTTGTCGTCAAAAGTCGTGAGATGGAGATGGGTCAGAGACAAGTTGATCTTGTTTCCTGTGATCGCCAATTCCGTCCTTTTGTACTATGACGAGCATGACGTCGCGTTGGTTGCCGCACCCATGCGCTAATGCGGGGCTTGCGTTGTTCACCTGCGTGCGTCGTCAGCGGGTCGCGGTTCGCGGTTCCAACAAGTAAACCAATGTAAACCAATGCCACAGAGTAGCTCTGTATTTCCGTTACACATGCCTACACTACCCTCCTTAGATGACGTCATCGCCCAGATGGTTTACACAAAGGGCGTCATTCTCAATGTCACGAGGTCTCAAGGGAAGGTATCTACGCAATGGAATACGGAAGTCAACAGTGTCAGGTAAGGCAGGGACTGTCCACAGTTCATTCGGGTGTAAATCACTACCCCCTCCTCTCTCCATATCCTGTATTAACTTTCCCATCAAAACATGGCTACATTATGCTTTTGAAGTTGTTGGGATGAGGCCCACGGGAAGCCGGTTGAGTAAACACGAGAGGAGTCGATACCCTCAATTTCCGGGACATCTTGGAGGCGGAATGGAGCGGCAAAGAGATGGGTGGACCGGGGGTATATGTGAATATCGCTCGCGAACCAGGGGCAAGTGCTAGAACAGCATCGACAGAGCCACATAAGGCCTCACAGCGGTGAAGCGGTGGGGAAACAGCGACTGTATGACCCTGTTCGCCCCTTTCTCCGATGAGCTCGATTGCAGGCTCCCATCCAGGCATCTCCCAACAGGTAGGCGGCCGCCAGTTCGACGCACCAAGGGCTCGTCTCGCTTGTCTCGCTCTTTTCGAACCACTATGGCTACTATCTGTGGTCTGAACGTCATTTTCAGCAGCCTCGTGACACCCGAACACTCCTGGCAGACTGGAAGGTATTTTGGCACTGGAGAAGTCCCGAACTTTCACCACGCCGAATACGCCCTCCAAACTGAGACGCTTTGAATCGCTGATTAGTGCCTGGTTGGGGAAACCCTTCTTCTGCGAATAGCCGGTCGGGTTGTCTAGTATCGGAGAAGAAGGGACGCTTGGAGACAATTGCGCGAGGCGGCGGTCTAGGGACTGGTTAGTAACTACAGCTCGTGGGGAGGTGGTGAACTGACTCTCAGAAGGCGGTGAACTGGGAAAAGCGGGATATCGAGATGTTCCACCAAGCGCAAGCTCAAAGTCGACCGGAAGGTACTCCTTGAAAGGAACCTCAGTCCACCTCTTTATGCTGGGCTCGTCATTTGTCGCAATAGCTAGGGAAGATGGTGCCAATGAAGGACAATATCCACCAAGGACAGCCGTGCTGACAATTGGAGGCGTCGTAGAGAGAGCACGGACGCTGAATCTGGGAGAGCCATTGACGTCGACATCACTGGGCATAACACAAGAATGTGAGCGGCTTCTGGGCCCACATCCAATCCCTGCAAGTCCCGGGCCTTCGGTGCTTGTAACATATGAGCGTGGTGGTACTGTCGGGTTAAGTACTAGTGACATAGTCTCGAGAGCCTGAGGGAGAAGGGTGGAGTTCAATTTAAGCCGTTTGCGAAGAACCTCTATTGGTAAGTCTTCTTCCTCTTCCTCTTCGTCTCCTTCATCCGCTGCGAAAGGATTGTAGAAAATAATTGGACTATCCCGAGTCAGTCGGGAGCTATCAGAGTGTGACTCTTGGACACTTCGACAACGATACTCATCTAACAATGCCTCCTCCTCCGCTGTCCAATGAGATCGAGGACGGATATCGGAGACATCTCCCTGAGATGATGAAGAGAGATTGGACGGCGGTCGTGCGAGAACCCTGCGCTCAGAGGCAAGGCCTCCCGGCACAAAGAATTCATGAGAGACGCGATTGCCCTGTTCTTGCGGGGCCTCCGATTCTTGAAACAGTGGCGAAAACAGCGGCAGTTCTAAACCGCGTTGGTGGGTGTTGAGCTTGCTAAATGTACCCGAATTCAAGCTAGCGAGTGCCACAGGCACAATGGGGGTGTCGCTAGGGCTGGACGGGGGAGAGGGGAGAAGAAATACATGACCTATGCTGGGTTTGACGAGAGAGGAAGTGGATATTGGCGAAGGAAATTGTTCTAATAATTCCAATACGCTGTCCCGGTAGACGTCGTTCTTTCTTTCTTGACCGTGCCCTCGAATCATAGGCATGTTTGGAACAGGTGATCCTCTATGCAAGATCCTGAGCGGAGCAGTCGTCGCAAACTGAGGCGAAGGACTTGCTGCCTATACAGTAGAATAGGTTGTTTTAGGGTCCACGCGGAAGCAGAGGAACAAAGTGACTCACTTGTGAACCACCATCGGAATGTAGTCGAAGGTGTTCGTCGATAATATCTCCAAGGCTTTGAAGTGCAATTCTCCTTTGTGGAGATTCCATGGGCGTTGGTTTCCTGTATAGGCCCGGTATCTAGGCGTATAATGAGTCAGAGGCATAAATATGCACAGAAATGGGCATCCTACTCTACTGTGACGCTTCTTTGAAAGACCCTCCTCAATATGCACTACCTCATTACGCAAATCGTCACGTTCGGGTGGCAACTGAGAACGCCTTGAGACAGAGCGATAAGATATCTCGCGAGAAATCTCTTTGGGTCGTAGAGTCAACGCCTTGGTCGCTGGTGACTCGGATAGACTCGAAAAGAGGGTTTCTCTGCCAGATGATCCCTGAGGTCCTGGGCGATCGGGAAATCCCTCTAAACCAAGATAAGGAAGCACTGAATTACTGCCCTTCTCCATAGATTAACTGGGCAAAGCAAGCTGATTGTGGTGGTAGCCGTCGCTCAAGATTATGAAGCCAACTTGCGATTCTCCTTTTTTGATTCTCCTGTCCCCCCCCCTTGGGCGGTGCCCCCATCCTCGATGAGCCATTGGCTAGTATCGCTGTGCGTGAGTGCACCGAGCATGAACCTGCGTAGCGAGAACGTGGACATTCACCCATTTTTTGCCGAAATATTGTTCTGAGTGTTCATCTTGGCAGCACTGCTTCATAGACTCCCAGACCTGATGGAGCGGCGAGTGAGAGTGTTCAAGGCCATCGGAGGGCGTGATCAATAGGATGTTGTCAGCCTCATGCATTGTATCGTTCTGTGGCTTCAAAGTGAGTCGGCAAGGTTAAGGAGCGGCATGAGCCATCGAAACGACTGGTACGTCTGGTTGGTTTGTTCTCACAGCTACCTTGCGCTCCCGGCCCAGGTTGCTGGGGCCAGCGTCAACGACCATGGTGAGAGACGATGCGAGGTTTGGGAGTCGACGGCAAGAGCCGCTCATTGTGTTTAATGCTAAGACGATCGATGCAGTGAAATCTGAGTCACCGCTATGGTAATATGGACTCTCGTGGTGAAATACTCTGCAAAGCCCCTATGGAAGAAAACTACACCCAATTTGTTTCGTGTTCCTACTCCACTCCTTCTCCTCCCCTTATCTAATCTACTTGATACTGCAACCCATACGTACCCCTCTGCCCTCCAGCTCTGCTCACTGCTCATCTTCACTCTCGAACCGTCTGGGTACTATTGCCTCATCGGCTGCATATGGGAGGTTGATATGTCTATTCTTACGACTATTCACTACAGCTATTTACGACCCCTGGATCTTATCGTCGCACGACAGTCTTTCGGCTTGGAGAGGAGCACAAAATACCCTTCCAGATACATTTGAGGGTCAGGCTTTGAATTCAAGCTAGCCAGTTTTATTCAAAACGAAGTGGAATTAGATAAGGACAAACCCAGACATAAAAAATCACCATCAATCCAAAGTCGAAAGCTACTGTGCTAGTAATACACAACAACACACTCTAAGAGATTAGGATACAGAGAGCTCGAGATAAAGATGAGCCGCGCCTCCCACTCATGATGCATACAAGACTGTTGGGGTATCGACAACGGGACCAGGGTATAGGTAATCAACTTGACCGGAAGACGTCAGACTTTACGCTGGCTCAAACCAACTGCGCCTCATGGTCCTTGTCCCAGAAGCATTCGAGGCAACAGAGAGCGGTCGGTTCTCCTTCGTGGACCTCCTTACCGAACCGGTATCACTCGTCCCAAGCGCACTTCTCCGTCCCGAAGAAGGCGCCGCCGCTGGTACCGCCGTCCGCGCGTTGAGATTCGCAGGCGTGGGTGTACCAAGCGACGACCTCGGTCGTCCAATCGGCTCACGTTCCCGTGGAGGGGCAATGCTCTTCGCGAATTGTGCAATTGTTTCCCCCGTCGTAGTGTTCGTGCCAACTGAAGTGGTGGACGAGCCGAGGGCGCTCTTGTGGCGAACGCTCGGTCGAGGTGTGGGCGTCTCGCCGCTGGTCTTGCTGGAGACGGCTGAAGGACGTGGTTTTGGCGTCGGACCAAAGAGAGAGGATTCCCTTCGTATAGCTTGTGCTTTGTCCCGCAAAGCTGTTGCGGGGGTATTTATCCCCCCTGTGCCCTTGACGGAATCTTTCCGTTTAATCTAGGCACAAATCCGCCGGTCAATAATGCATCGTGAAGAGAGATGAAGGAAGAAGGGCACGCACCATATTCAGCTCTTGCTGTTTAGCTTCAAGGGCGATATCAAGCTGGTTCAAATCCACTGTCCGGGTCTCCAATTCCTTCGTGAGCGAGAGGACCTTCAGGTCCTGGTCCGCATTCTGTTTCGCGATCTCGCGTACTCGAGAGCGCAGTCGCTCCACTTCGCTAGTCTTGTCCTTCACCTGTCGCTCGAGCTCAGTAGTCCGCCGGTTTTCGTCTGCATCCTGCTGCGCCAGTTGGTTGCGAAGTGCCACAATCTCCTCCTCTCCGTCATCTATCTTCGCCTGCAGGGATTCGAATTCCGATTGCCGCGTGTCCAATGTATCTTCCAATTCTCTAATCCTATTGAAGTCCATATCCCGCTCGCGCATGTTCGCCTCGAACTTTCGCTTGAGAGTGTTGTGCGATTCCATCAGTTCTGTAAGGGCCTACTCGGATCGTTAGTCAATCCTCATAAAGAGCAGGACTGAGAAAAGGACACACCTTCTCGTGTTCCGCCTCAAGCTGTTGAGTACGCTCGTTGGCGTCATCAACCTGAGCATCAAGCTCGAGGTTCGACGCCTCCAGCGACCCAATCATGAGGTTCTTCGAACCGAGATCCCTCTTAAAATCCTCGACCTCGCGCCTGAGATCGGCCTTCTCTTCCTGGAGCTTCGAGACCTTATCCTCAGCCTTCTCAGTGTACTCCCACTGAACCTCGAGTTCATCCTTGATCATCGCGAGTTCCTCTTCCAGTTTGCGTATGTTCTTGTGAAGCAGCCCTGGAGCTTCAGCCGGCGGCTGAAGCTCGAGTTCCTCACGGAGCTCGGCATTGGTCCCCTCAAGCTCGTCGATATGCGTCTTCAGCTGTTCCACCTCGGCTCGCGCGTCTTCTTCCGAGGCTTCGAGTTCCCTTATCCTTTCCTCCCTCTCCTCTGAGTGCAGGACAAGCTCCCGATTCCGGTCCTCGAGTGTTAAAATCTGCCGGTGAAGCGTCTTCAACGCTTGCCCACTTGTCTCATCCATAATGCTTCTCTCAAGACTCTCACTACGACTCTGATCCACCTCATCCTGCAGGCGTGTACACATCTTCTCCAGCTCAGTGATCCTCCTCGTCATCCTCCGCACCGCCCGTGACTGCTTCTCTCCATGTTCATGCCAGTGTGAGAGCGCCGCCTCGGCCGTCTCGCAGCGCTCTGACAGGAGCTCAACCCATTCATCTCGCGAGTTGAGGTCCAGTTCGCATTGTGCTGAGAGGTCTTCTTGTACAGCCAGTTGTTCGCGGAGGGAGCGAATGAGTTCGGACTGCGCACTGATTATTGCACTCGCTTCATCATCTAGGTCAGGTTCGGCTGCAAGTTCGAGAGCGCGGAGGGGCTTCGGAGAAGGTGTTCTGGGGGAGGAGGAGCCGCTGCTGGAGGATGAGCTGGAGGTGTTTGCATGCGTGAAGAACGAGCTGAAGTTGAAGGCGCCTGGTATGGGTGGATTGGACCAGGTTATGTTAGCGAGGGAGCCTAGGAAGGACCGTGTCGGCGCTTGGAGTTCTGGTTCGTCGACCTCGTCCTCAACCATGGACGAACTGATATTCGCGCTTGGAGCTTGTGCAGACCCGGCACTGATGAACGAGGGGGAGTTGGGGACGGGGTGAATATTATGACCCGACCTGAGGATTGGTGCTGGTGTGGGTGGTCCCATGGTGGAATATGCGCTGCGGATTGTGCTAGGCGCAGGCGAAGAGACAAGGGAATGGTCAACAGTCTTCCTTGATATAGACGCGCGATGAGAGGAACCGCCATCTGAGCGAGTGAGGTCATAGTCAACGATCTCGATTGGGTCATCCGACATCAGGCCAGCTGCCGAACTTGATGCAATAGGTGGCATGTCGAGCGACATGTCGAACAGGTTGGAACCGTGATTGGCAGGAAGAGTAAGGGAGAATGACCTCGAATTCTCTACAGGCATGGCCGTGTGGTCCTGTAATGAGAGAAGGACGCTCGCCTCGCTCGCGTCTGCCAAAGAAGCTATGACACTCCTCTCGCTGGTGGCCCTGCTGACATTTCCTCGTGCACTGCGGTCACCGTTACTATCGTCTTTGAGCGTGTGGAGCACGCTGGCCTCGCTCTTGGTCAGACTGATGTCGGCGAAATGAGGCATCCCTGGGCGACCGCAGGGCACATGTGGTTCGGAGCTTGCTTCAGACCTAGATTGATTTGGACTGATCATATGATACGAATTGCCATGGATGAAGCGGACGTTTTGACCCGTGCCCGGTGTGTTTGGCTCTTTCAGGATGGAGCGAACGGACAGACGTCGTGCTTTGAAGCCCCGGGGTGTTGGTGGTTGCACTGGTGGAGTTGACTGAGCGTTGTTTTTGAGCATGCTGTTGCCACTGCCGGGAAACGGAAAACTGGTGCCCGCGACTAAACAAACAGCACGTGAGTCGGAGTTGACGGAAAGGGAAAAGAGCAAAGACTGACGCAGATTGCTCTCAAACTTTATGTCTTGCGAAGAAGAAGATCCTGATGGTCCTTCACTAGCTGAAGCTCGCAGTGGTGGTGAACGGGTCGAGAATGTCGACGCGCGACGAGAGGTCGACGGGACGGAGTGTTGCTGGGGAGTTTGCTGTGAGGTATGCTGTTGAGAATGTTGTACTGATGCTGCATAGGTTAATTATCAAATAATCGACGCGTAATTAGCCTAAGCATCACTCGACGTTGATGGCGACGACTGACCTTGATCGTCTGACGATGCGTCAGTGCTGCGAAGTGGGTTTATCTTGCGTATCCACCGCATGCTGGATGTGCAGAGTGAACGTAGACGCGTCGGAGAGCAGAGATGAGGAAGAGACGTGGTCCAAAAGTGGAAGGCTGACACACCGCCGACACAAACAACACGCCAACCGCACGTGATCACGGCCACGACCACCCGGTTTTCGCACAAATCAGTTTGCGCAAGCTGATTCAGTACAACGCTTTCTTGATACACGAACAACGAGCACGCCCCCGGTCCCTGGCCCTCTGTTCAGCTCCGCCAAATCATTATCTCACGGCTCACGCCCATTCTATTGCCTTTTGCGATTCTGATTTCCTTTTTCTGTCCTCCTTGGTCAGTACGAGAGATATAAGTGAGAAAACCGGCTTCCGCCCAACGTGTTCAGAGCTACTACAATTCGTATTCGTGTTCCTGGACTCAGATGCGTATACGCTGCATGAAAGGTCATTCACTAGTAACAAGTAGACCCACAACCCCAAAGGTGAAACCTGTTCTCGGCGTTCAAACGGCCAAAGCGGCCACGGCCTCCCACTCCTTCGCTTAGGTGCTCTTTAACGTAGTGGAAAGTCAATACCACCGACTAGTGACTTTGCCTTGCGGGTCGCAGAAGCTGAGCGCACGCTCTTTGCCCGCTTCCTCGCTCGGTGTGCTCGAGTATACTGCGTCGAGTATCACCTGCTACCCTGGTGTGAGTGGGAGTGGGAGCGCGGAAGGTGGAGAGTATTTTCTGGAAGGAATGAGGATCCGCGGCGTCGAGCTCAGGCCGGCTATTAACCGCTGTAGGCACTACCTGATAGCCTGTCGAGGTGGGTATTGATGCATCACACGTATCGCGGAGCCCACGAACTATGCTCGACGCGAGTAGGCGCCCTACTGGGACGTCGGAAGTCGGATTCACTGTGTGTACAAATGCAACTGCAAACGATTAGACAGACGCTCAGAATAATTGAGACTGGCAACAGAAAACTAAGTCTAATATCAAGCAACACAGGAATCACGCTAGAGCATCAAGGTCCATGATAAAATAATAAGCTAGACGGTTACGGAGCAATACACTAATTCAGAAATATCCAAATCCTAAAATGGTACCCCCAGCAGGAATTCAGAAGAGTGGTATGGTGTGATCCATCGCTCGGTGGATGTCCGTTGCTTCGATCCCATCAAATCGAGATACTCACATTTCCGCTTCACATATAAATCGGACGACCCTATGGAGGGTTTGGTAGTGATTAGCAGTAAACGGCAAAAGGACTCAACCTAGACGCACCACTTATTCTTGCTTCTATTGTGCAGGACCTTGGTGCCGTATTGCGAATAATTATCCACCGTTTTTGGTCCAAGCTCATTATTAACTAATCGGAAGACTATTATCTAGACGAGTTCAGGTGTTCCTCAACCGCTCCGGCACAGTATTCCTGGGTATTATTATGCTCCTCGCGCATGAAACGTTAACCACACAATGCCTGAAGGGGCTGTAATGGAGCATGCAGATTTCTGCCATACACTAGTCGTATCCCCTGAAATAAAAACGATTTTGGGAGTTTACCCTTCGAGAGGAACTGTTCCCTGAATGCAGTTCATCTGCGTCAAGCCTTTCATAAGACCTATCAATTAATATTGTCCAGCCAGCACCTCGAAAGGAGACCAGACTGATCCACTGTAAACAATTGGCCGCCGAGGATCTTTTCCATTGCAACAACAACTGGCACTGATAGCGGTGTCGAGTGACCTGCTGAGTAGACGCACGTAAGACCGTGGATAAGTGTGGATAAGCGAGTATTAGTCGAAGGAGAAAAGGCGATTGCACAAAGTAAATGCTAGCAAGCAGCAAGTTGCCACGGAACGCGAAATGGATAAAAGATACTTGTAATTCACTCTTTGATCCTCGTCGACAATCCTGCTTGGAGCCGATTCTCCCTCCGTTCCTTCACAGCCTGTACCCAAACCGCGTCAATGACCGCAAGCTCAGACTCAAAGTACCGACCGAGGGACTAACCTCGTTGAGCTTATCGAGCATCGGGACCGTCGTTTCCCAGTCTACGCAGGCGTCGGTGATGCTCACACCGTATTTGAGCCCCTGGGGTCCCTCTGGAGGGATGTCCTGGCGCCCAGCGTTGATATGCGACTCGATCATCACGCCCACAATTGGCCGTTCGCCAGCTTTGATTTGCTCGCAAATATCATCGAGCACTAGGAGCTGATTGTTGTGGTTCTTCGAAGAGTTCCCATCTGTTTGCGTAGATAAACCAGCCGTTAGTCGAGCGAGGAGAGTGATAACACGATACGAGGACGCACGTGAGCAGTCGACCATGATAGAGGGGTGCGAGTCAGGACGCGCTTTCTCTGCTGCGGCCGCGGCTGCTTTTACATGCTCTGACTTGTAGTTCGGCCCACTGTTGGCGCCGCGGAGGATGATATGTACGTCCTTGTTCCCGGTTGTCCGCACGATTGCGGCGAGACCTAGAGTTCAGTTCAGTCAGAGTCGTGGCCGGCAAACATCGAACCACTGACCCTGTTCGGTTACACCCAGGAATGCATGCGGCCGTTCCGAGGCGCGCATCGCGTCTATCGCAATGGCCACCGAGCCATCAGTTCCGTTCTTGAAGCCTGCATAAAAGAAATGAGTGTTACTGCGAAATTGGAGTTTAATATACGTACCAACGGGGAAAGAGACACCAGAGGCCAGCTCTCTGTGCAGCTGCGACTCGGTCGTTCGGGCACCAATCGCGCCCCAGCTGAGCAGATCCTGGAAGCCAGACAAGATGTTCAGTTACGCAGGTTGTCGGACTCGCATGAGATTGCGTCGACGACTGACAGAGAGGAATTGCGGAGAAATGGTATCTAGCAGTTCGACGCTGACTGGGATGCCCATAGCCGTGATATCGCAGAGAAGCTGCCGCGCCATCCTCAAGCCTTTGTTGATTTTGAACGACCCGTCTAGGTCTGGGTGATGAGTCAGTAAGTAAATCGGGCACATCCGCACTCGCGGGCTAAACCGGGTACTCCGCTCTCGCGGGCTGCAAGAAAGAGTGCGTACCAGGGTCGTTGATAAGGCCTTTCCAGCCCACCGTGGTTCTGCATAGTCGGTATGTCATGGTGCTCTCATGAAGATGGAAGAGGAAGAACGAATATACCTTGGTTTCTGCAGGTGTCAAACTGATCAGATGCGTCACATGGAAACATTGACGGGCTGCAATCTCACCTCGCTATCGGGCGAAAGGAGGGCCATCAGGATGTGTCACGACCGGGGAACGAGTTATGCGACTCACAAGTAGGTTCTCATGATGATTTGGAGGCCATCCCACCTATGGAGGTGGCTTTTGAGGAGCCTCGCGTATTCGATGGCTTGTTCTGTCGAGTGGATCGAGCAGGGACCGACAATGACGAGTACGCGGTCGTCGTGGTTCTGGATGATTGAAGCGGCGACATGGCGAGCTCGGGAAATGGTTAAACGAGATTCCTTTGAGGGCTGGATCTCTGTTTGGGACAGGTTAGTACTACTGTATCGGGAATCGGGGGCAGTTGGTTATACTCGCCGTATTTGATGAGAGCGGGTTGTGCGAGCGGGTCGTAGCCACTAACCCTACGATCGTCGATGTGGAGAAGCTCTTGGTCTGTCGGTGTACCTACTCGAGCAGTGGTCGTCATTTTGTTGTGAATCTAGGTAGATTCCGACGACGTGGAGAGGGTCGAAAAACAGATTAAAGGAAGACTCGGAAACCGCCGCAAACCGCCAGCCACTAGCTAAGCCGAGCGCCCGTTTGACCGTGCGCTTGTGCTTTCGTCTTTCATATGACGAGTACAAGTAAAGCAATAACACCTTGGTTCTGCGTAAAGTCAACTTTCCTGGGTGATGCTCGCCCGGACTCCGCGCGAGCGCCAGAGTCGCAGAAAAAGGTGTTCCTCAACGTCTGCACTCAGCCCGGCGTGCCAAAGGCGCCAGAAATCCCGGACAGCGTTTTCGACGACCGCCTCGACTCGCTCTCCGAGTCCGATCGCTATCTCATCCCTGTTGTACTGACCGAGCCCAAGGAGGACGTTGATAAGGGTGCGTCCAAACCAATCTAATCAATCTACTGTTTCTTTCAACTAACCTTATTTATATATATTAATTTTCATTAATTTTCATTTGCGGTAAACTAAACCTCAAGCGGGGAAGCCATGCATGGTTATCGACTGCATCACCAATCCGGAGAACAAGGTATTGGAGCAGAAACATGGCAGTTCATTCAAGACGTATCTTATTGGTGTGGCTACTGCGCGCCGTTGACCACGTCCGACACTGACAAACTCCCCGCTCCCGCTCCAAAGTGGTCGTCCTTGATCAAGTCGAGAAAAAGCAATCTTGGCGGCTATCGAGAGGTACGTTATATCCTCATATCCTCAATACCTCTCATGAAGCGACCCCCCCGCACCTTGAGCGGCCGATTCGCGGCCGATTCACGGAGCGTGCTGACAGACAATTCTCACCCCCATAGAAATATCCACTCCAAATATCGTATACAAGGGACAGAAGGGAGCAAAGCGAGTCCCTTCCATAGTTCCATCGAAAGCAAAACCCCGGTCAACCCCGCCATCGAGCTCAAAAGCATGGGCCAAACAACAACCATCGTACACACATAATGTCATTGAATCTGCCAACGGCGATATCATCGAATACAGAATAAGCCTCCCAAACACGGTGAGTGGCCTCGCACAAACAACACCATATAACGAAATCGTATAAAGAATCATAAGTCCGAAACTGCGATCCCCTTCCTCCTGTCCTCCCTCCTGTAACGAAACACCGTTATCGAATCGTGAATAATGATCTTGCGCAGGCAAAACCCGAAGCCGAAAACGCAACGCTCGATCTTGAACCCCGTCGAGTAATCTTCGAATCTACTTCGTACGCGCTTGACATCACCCTGCCCGGCTCGAGCGTGGTGGATATGGATGGCCCCGTCGACGCCGAGTTCCGCACAGGCGAGAAGGTGCTCATCTTCCGGGCTAAGTTGATTGCACGAGTGAGTGAGTGAGTACACGGTGATGAATGATTGGTAGGAAGCGTACGGGTTGTCTAGCGTGTGGTTGTGGGAGAAAGGTTTGCGCTGCGCAGGTCGCGTGTGCCAAAGTTTCGTGTGTAACAAGCTTTGCTATTGCATGTATAAATATTGTGATCGTTAGAAAAAGGAGATGATACTAACCAATATGGCTATAGAATGGAAAGGATCATGAATGCTTCGTTCAACAGTCTAGAGAGTAAGCGGATAAACGTACCTCGTCCCCATGGTCTAGCAGGGTAGAGGAGTCAAGTCGCTATCAGTTGATTGTCAATAACCGCTCCAAATGAGAAGGTGAACGTCAGCGCACCTTATTACAAGCCGTGCATGTGAGGCAAGACTATTTATCTGCACATGAGCGATATTCCTCAAGATCTAGCAAATAGAGCGAACCTTGTGCCACTTCTTCCCAACCGCGTTGACCTAAACCAGAACGTGAACCCACCTTCACTGACACCGAGTACGAGGGTGAACTCACCTGCTCTGCAAAATAAACGGCCTTCCCACACTTCGGACAAGTAGGTGAGGCGGCACCAAATGTCTTGGTCCGAGCTGCGCGTTCAGGGGAGGAGAACATCCCGCCTGTCATCGAGGCCGTGAGGACCTGCGGCGCCCGTCGCTGGTGGAAGCCCCCCGTAGACTGCGGGTAAATCGATCGAGTGCTGCCCCCTGCTCCTTCGAAGGCAATGGACCGTTTGGGCGGTGAGTGTGGCATATCTGATAGTTGATCCGCGGATTCCTCTGCTGGTGTCGCGGGCGAATGGGACAGTTGAGCAGCCGGATCGGGTGACGAATCTATCTCCATTGAGTCATCTGCGCCTACTTCCAACACGGGCTGGCCAGGTGATGAGGATGGGTCTCCCGCTGCGTTGTGTCGCGAGAGTGCTTGTGGGGATGCTTGCGGAGAGATATTTGCTGAGCGTAGATCTGTCAAGTGGTGCAGGTGTTAAGCGGCGTCGCGTGGTGGGCCGAAGTGGTACTGTGTGAGTGGAGTGGAAGTGGGTTGTCATACCTCTAGTTCCAAACTCTCTGACGTGACAGGGTCCGCTGAGGCGAGGTGTCAGCGACAATATGGTTAGTGTGTTTGAGGTGGAGGCGTTACCAGTAGGGCTGAGAGACTGGGATCAGGTGATGGCTGAGTGGCAACAGGAAGACGAACGACGAACCTCTTCGTTGTGTTCGACCAAAGAGAACGAATCGAGACGCCTATTGCAGCTGTAGCAGGTTAGGCAGCTCTGAGGTCGCGTCAGCAGCTGGCTTGGAGGGTGCGAACCATACGGCACCATAGGCGCTGCTCGCATACTTTATGATATATCTGCATAATTCCCACATTAATTGGTGACTACACCCGAGTTCATATGCACACCTTTCTCCCTGGTCCCATTACCTTGGTGGAATACTAGTTAGACAGCCCGATCTCAGAGCTCCTCAGACAGGGGCCGTAAACTCACTTGCTCTGCAGCGTAGACCGCCTTCGAACAACGTGGGCAAATAGTGGATCCTCCAAATGGATGCATAGTGCTTATTTTGGAATAAAATACTTCAAGTCTCTGGTGAAAGCTGGTAATGTCCGAGTCCAAGTTGCAAGCTGCACAACTGCACAACTTGGAGCTGACCGCTCACAGC
>WNFL01105624.1_pt3 | contig 18602 bp, 11 predicted proteins | sample 5400361 | NCBI WGS metagenome assembly WNFL01 (sample SAMN13153351, study PRJNA577476) | soil metagenome | isolation source: 40 cm soil on Douglas fir-dominated hillslope | place: USA:California | collected 2013-09-17
GCCGAGACGGTGCGTTCCGCGCGCGCGACCGTCGAGCGGGGGCGCGTCTTCGATACCATCGTCGAGGCACTTGCGAAGCAGGAGCTGCGCCCCGGCGCCGACGCGTCACGCGCGCGGGCGGAGTTGGCGCTCGCCGGGACCCAGCTCATCCGCGCCGAGGAGGCCGAGGCGGTCAGCCGCACGGAGCTGGCGCGTGCGCTCGGAATCCCCGGCGCGCGCATCGAGATCGCCGCCGGCAATCTGCTCACCCCGGTCGCGGCGCCGGCCGAGACGAAGGCGAAGCATCCACTCGTCATCGAAGCCGAAGCGGCCGAGCGCGCCGCGCGGGCGAGAAACCACGCCGTCGAGCTCACGTATCTACCGCGGCTCGACCTCTTCGCGTCGTTGTGGGTGCGCGGCAGCGGATTGACGTCCGGGGCGCTTGCGCCCAGCCCCGGCAAAGGCATCGGGCCAGACACGCCCAACTGGCTGACCGGATTGGTCCTGTCGTGGCCGGCGCTCGAGCTGGTGACGGTGCGCGCCCGCGCCCGGGTCGAAGCAGCACAAGTCAACGTCGCCGATGCGCGCAAGCGCGAAGTGATGCAAGCGGTGCAGTCGCAGATCGATGGGGCGCACCAGATCCTCAACGCCGCTCGCAAGGAAGCGGCGAACACGCCCATTGCGTTGGAGGCCGCGCGCGCCGCCGAGTCGCAGGCTACTGCGCGCTACCGGTCCGGGCTCGCCGGCGTCGTCGACGTCGCCGAAGCGCAGCGCCTGCTCGCGCAGGCCGAGGTCGAAGACGCGGCCGCGCGCCTGGACGTGCGGCGCGTCGAGCTGTTGTTGGCCCGCGCGATTGGGGACCTCGGCCCGTTTCTCGCCGGCGTGCGGGGAGGTCGCTAGATGTTTCTCGTCCTCCGCGCGCTGCGTCGGCCCTTTACCGTGCTCGTCGCGGTCCTCGCCATCCTGCTCTCGGCGGGCCTCGCGGTACGGCGCGCGCCGGTCGACATCTTCCCGGACCTCGGCGTGCCGATCATCTACGTCGTCCAGCCGTTCGGCGGCATGTCGCCGTCGCAGATGGAAGGCGAGATCGTCTCCTATTACGAGTATCACTTCCTCTACGTCGCCGGCATCGAGCACATCGAGTCGCAGTCGATCCAGGGCATGGCGATGCTCAAGCTGTACTTCCAGCCCGGCACCGACATCGCCGAGGCGACGGCGCAAACGACCGCGATGACGTTCCGCGCGACCTCGTTCATGCCGCCCGGGACACTGCCCGCCTTCATCGTCCGGTACGACGCCGGCTCGATTCCCGCCGGCCAACTCGTCTTCTCCAGCGACCGCCGCTCCGATGCCGAAATCCAGGATCTCGCGCTCTATCGTGTACGGCCGGTGCTCTCGACGATTCCTGGCGTGTCGGCGCCGCCGCCGTCGGGCGGCAAGGTCCGGACCATCGTCGTCTACGCTGATCCCGATCGCATGCGCTCGTACGGCATCGCTCCCGACGAGATCGCGACCACGCTTGCCCGTGAGAACCTGACGCTCCCCGCCGGCAACGTCCGCGTGGGCGACTTCACGACCATCTCGCAGACGAACGCGATGGTGCAGAAACCAACCGACCTCGAGAGCATTCCGCTGCGTACGGGCTCGGGACCGACGGTCTACTTGCGCGACGTCGCACGGGTCGAGGACGGCGCGGACATCGTCTACAACATCGCGCTCGTCAACGGCCGGCGCACCGTCTACATGCCCGTCACCAAGCGCCCCGACGCCTCGACGCTCGACGTGGACAACGCACTCAAGGCGATGTTGCCCAAGATGCGCTCGCTCGTGCCCGACGACATCCGCATCGATCTCGCCTTCGACCAGTCGATCTACGTGAAGGGCGCGATCTCGGGCCTGGTCACCGAGGGCCTCCTCGGCGCGGTGCTCACCGCTCTCATGGTCCTGCTGTTTCTGCGCGATTGGCGATCGGCGCTGATCGTTGTCCTCACCATCCCATTCTCGCTCCTCGCTGCCGTCGTTGGCCTGCGGGTCGTCGGACAGACCGTAAACATCATGACGCTCGGCGGTCTCGCGCTCGCGATCGGAATCCTCGTCGACGAGGCGACCGTCGCGATCGAGAACATCCATCGCCACCTGGAACACACGCCCCAAGCCGGTCGCGCCGTCGTCGCCGCCATGCGCGAAGTCATCGTGCCGCGCTTCCTCGCCATGCTGTGCGTGATCGCCGTCTTCATTCCGTCGTTCTTCATGGTCGGCGTGGGACGCGCGCTGTTCCCGCCGCTGGGGCTCGCTGTCGCGTTCTCGATGATCGCGTCGTACCTCCTCTCGAGCACGCTGGTGCCGGTGCTGTCGGTGTGGTTGTTCCGCAACCGGACTGCCAAGGCCGAGCAGAAGCCAGGCTTCTTTGCTCGCCTGCAGGAGCGATACGGACGCCTGGCTGCGGGCGTCGTGCGGCTGCGCTGGCGGGTCACTTTCGTCTATGCCGCGGTGTGCATTCCCGTTCTCCTGCTCGTCGGCCGCATCGGCACCGAACTGTTCCCGCGAGTCGACACCGGACAATTCCAGCTACGGGTGAGGGCGCCTGCTGGAACACGTCTGGAGAAGACGGAGGAGATCGTTCGCGACGTCGACCATGCCATCCGCGAGGAGGTGGGCGCGCAGTTCGTGCAGATGACCCTCGGCAACGTCGGCAATGCACCGTGGTCGTATCCGGTCAACGGCATCTATACCTGGAACTCCGGGCCCCAGGAGGCAGTGCTGCTCGTGGCGCTCGAGCCGGGGAAGCGCCCGAGCGTCGAGGTACTGCAAGAGCGCCTCCGGAAGAAGCTTGCCGATCGCTGGCCCGAAGTGCGCTTTTCGTTCGAGGCTGGCGACATCGTTTCTCAGGTGCTCAACTTCGGCGCGCCGACACCGATCAACGTCACGGTTTCAGGCAACAACCTCGCGGAGACGCGCGCCTTCACTCAGAAGATCGCGAACGAGCTGACGCGCATTCCTGGTTTGCGCGACGTGCAGATTCCACAGGCACTCGATTATCCGACGCTGGACGTGCAGATCGATCGTGAGCGTGCGGGGCAACTCGGCGTCACCGTCGACCTCGTCGCCAAGTCGATCGTGGCTGCGACCTCGTCGAGCGCGCTGACGGCGCCGAACTACTGGACCAGCCCCACCACGGGCGTTCCGTACCGCGTAGCGGTGCGCGTGCCCGAGAACCAGATGGGCTCGGCAGACGATCTGCGCAACCTTCCGGTCATGCCCGACGGCGCGCCGCGGCCACTGGTCAGCGACGTCGCCACCGTGACGCCGGGCGAGACCCCGGGCGAGATCGACCATTGGAACAGTCAACGCACGCTCGGTGTCACCGCCAACGTCGCCGGCCATGATCTCGCAGCCGCGGCGCGGCAGGTCGATGCAGCCGTGAAGCGCGCGGGCATGCCGCCGCGCGGGTCGACAGTCGCTGCGCATGGCCAGATCGAGCAGATGCTCCTGACGCTGGCCAGCCTCCGCGGAGGCTTGCTGCTGTCGATCGTCGTCGTCCTGCTGCTGCTCGCGGCCAACTTCCAGTCCATGCGCGCGGCGCTCGTCGTGCTGTCGACGACGCCGGCGGTGCTCGTCGGCGTAGTTCTAGCGCTGCTCGTCACCGGCACGTCGCTCAACGTGCAGTCGATGATGGGCGCGATCATGTCGATCGGCGTCGCCGTCGCGAACGCCGTGCTCCTCATCACCTTCGCCCGCGAGCGGCGCCGCGCGGGCGACGAGCCCGCGACCGCCGCGATCGCCGCCGCCCGCGGCCGTTTGCGCCCGATCCTGATGACGTCGGCGGCGATGGTCGCCGGCATGATTCCGATGGCGCTCGGTCTGGGCGAGGGCGGCGCGCAGTCGGCGCCTCTCGGCCGTGCCGTCATCGGCGGCTTGATCGCGTCGACCGTCGCCACGCTTGGCGTGCTACCGGCGATGTTCGTCGTGGGTGAGCGCAAAGGCCCCTGGCGCTCGGCCTCGCTCGATCCGGACGATCTGCATCCATCCGACCACCGAGAGACCACCCCATGAGGACCGTTAACCTTGTACTGATCCTCGCGCTCGCGGGTTGCGGGCGCGCGTCCGAGTCGCCAGCAACCGTGGCAGCGGCAGCCGAAGCGGTGTCAACCGTCGAGGTCGTGCAGGTCAGGGCCGACAAGCTCGACACGACCGCACGCCTTCCAGGCGAACTGACGCCGTACGAAATGGTGGCGCTCTACCCGCGTGTGAACGGCTTCGTCGAGCAGATCGGCGTCGACCGTGGCTCGACGGTCAGGCGCGGGCAGCTCCTCGTGACGCTATCGGCGCCCGAGTTGGCGTCGCAGCGCGCCGAGGCCCAGTCGCACCTGTGGGCAGCGCGTTCGACCTTCGAGCGCACGCGCGCCGCCTCCGACACGCCGGGCGCCGTCGCCAAGCACGACCTCGAAATCGCCCGGGCCGCGGTCGACGCGGAGGTAGCGCGAGTCCAATCGCTGAAGACGCTAGAGAGCTATCTCTCCGTACGCGCGCCGTTCGACGGCGTCATCACCGAGCGCAACGTGGATCCCGGCGCGCTCGTCGGGCCGCGGACGGGCGCGAACGCGACACCGATGCTGCGCATGGAGTCCGTCGGCCGTTTGCGGTTGACGGTCGCGGTGCCGGAGACCGACGTCGGAGCGATCGCGGAAGGCACGAAAGCGGAGTTCGTCGTGCGCACGTGGCCAGGACAGCGGTTCAACGGCGTCATCAGGCGCGTCGCGCACGCGATCGACGCCAAAACCCGCACCATGCCAGTGGAGCTCGATGTCGAGAACGGGAAGAACAAGCTCGCACCCGGCATGTTCGCCGAAGTGTTCTGGCCAATTCGGCGCGAGGCGCCCTCGCTGTTCGTGCCATCCAGCGCGATCGTACAGACGACCGAGACGACTTACGTCGACCGCGTCCGCGGCGGCGCCATCGAGCAGGTGGCGGTCCAACGCGGAACGGCGCTCAAAGACCGCGTCGAGGTGTTCGGCCCGCTCCAGGCGGGAGACCTCGTTCTCACACGTGGGTCCGAAGAGCTGAAGGACGGGACGAAGGTGCTGACGAAGCCGTACCGCGGGACGGGGACGTAGAGCACGGCCAGCTGGCACCCCGACATCTGTCTGATACGGCTGCTTCATGATGAGCTTGACTTGAGGAGCAATTGCTCTACAAATCGCGCACCCGGCCGATCTTCAGCGGTCGCCGCATGGGAGGTCTCCGATGGGAAAGACCTTGTCGCTGCTTGGAATCGCGCTTGCTTTCCTGTTCGGGGTTCCCGTCGGGGCGGCCGAAAGCGATGCCGCGGCGCTCGCGGCGAAGCTGAAGGGGGCCAAGGTATCCCTGCAGCAAGGTCTCTCGGCAAGCGCGAAGAACGGCAAGCCGATTTCGGGCAAGTTCGAGGTGGAGGACGGGAAGCTTCAACTCTCCGTCTACACGGTGAAGGGCGACGCCTTTTCCGAAGTCATCGTCGATCACAAGACCGGCAAAGTCATGAAGTCGCAACCGATCACGAGCGGCGACGACCTCGCCGCTGCCAAGGCGCAGAACGAGGCGATGGCCATGGCGAAGACGTCATTGACCGCTGCAGTGAGCCACGCGTTGAAGGGGAACAGGGGTTACCGCGCAGTCAGCGCGACTCCGTCGCTGAAGGGTGGTCATCCAACCGCGGAGGTCACGCTGCTGAAGGGCACGGAGTCGAAGACCGTCCCGGAGGCCCTGGATTAGCGGGCGGCGAACGAGGTGGCGCTGGCGCTGGGCCTCATCGTGGGAAGACCTCCTCGTCGGCTGCGGGGGGAGGCACCGGGCTCACCGCTGTCCATCGCCGTGAATACCCTTCGCTCCGGTCGCCGCCATGAGCTGCGGTGGAAGGAACGTCAAACCCGAAGGAGCACCTCTCGAATGGCCACGGTGACGAGCACGACGGCGAAGATCACGACGACAGAGATGGCGATGATGACGACTGCAAACCTGGTTCGGAGTAAGACATGATAACGCGGCGAGACGTCCTGGTGGGAAGCATGATGATTGGCGGCGCAGCGATCGCGCAACCGAGCGGCAAGGGCGGCGATACCGCGACGACGGGCGGCGACGCCTTCCTGGGCAAGCACGCGATCCAGCCGCTGCCGTTCGACCCGAAAAAGCTCTCGGGATTCTCCGAGAAGCTGCTCGTATCGCACCACGACAACAACTACGGAGGCGCGGTCAAGAACCTGAACAAGGTCGAGGTCGAGCTGTCGAAGGTCGGACCCGACACACCCGGCTTCACCGTCGCAGGGCTCGAGGCCGCCAAGCTCAAGTTCACCAATTCGATGATCCTGCACGAGCTGTACTTCGGGAACCTCGGCGGCGACGGCAAGGCGGCGGGCCCGCAGACGGAACGCTTGCTGGCGCAGGCCTACGGCTCGCACGCGCGCTGGGAGGAGCTGTTCCGCGCGCTCGGCAACTCCCTCGGCGGCGGCAGCGGGTGGGCGATCCTCGATTGGGACTTCCACGCTCACGGCCCGCGCATCTACTGGGCCGGCGACCACACCAACGCGGTTGCGTACGGCGCGCCGCTGCTGGTGATGGACATGTACGAGCATGCCTATGCGATCGACTACGGCGCGTCGGCCAAGGACTACATCGACGCGTTCTTCAAGAACATCCAATGGGCGGAGGTGGAGCGGCGCCTCGGGCGAGCGCAAAAAGGCGACGCGGCGCTGCGTGGCTGAGTACACGCAACTCAGCCGGGCATTCCGTGTCAGCCTCATCCTCAAGGGGGCCGACGCGTTGTTGGAGGTGGTGGGTGGCCTCCTCTTCCTGGTCGTCCCGCCCTCAGCGGTGGGGGGCGTCGTGGCCGCGCTCACCCAACATGAGCTATCCGAGGACCCGAGCGATCTGGTCGCCAGCTTTCTCCGGAACACGGCCCAGCACTTCGGCAGCGCCCGTTCCTTCGGCGCCGTGTACCTGCTGTCTCACGGCCTGAGCAAGGTCGTCCTGGTCATCGAGATCTTCCGCGGCCGTCTCTGGGCATACCCCGCGATGATGATGCTCCTGGGCGCGTTCATCGTCTATCAGAGCTATCGCCTGGTACACGCGTTCACGGTGGGCATGCTCATTCTCACGCTCTTCGACTTGATCGTGGTCGTGCTGACGTGGCGGGAATACGGCCGACAGCGCGAGCGCCTCTCGGCGCGACGCTGAAGTCCGTTACAAAGGCATCAGCCCATACCCTTCGTTCTCGAGGATGGCGATGGTGGTCAGGGCGGACAAGGTCAGCGTGACGTCAGGTGCGATCCATTCGTACTGAAAGTGGTGCTCGGCCACCGCCTGGCCGCAGACGGCGACGTCGACTCCTGCCGCGCGCAGCTTGCGGATGATTGCGAGATTCGGATTATCGACGCCCAACTGCTCCTTGTAGTGTGGGTTGTCGAGTGCCGCAGCCGTGGCCGCCCCATGCAAGATCGCCACGAACTTCAGATGGTCGAGGGGCGTGCCCGCCGACGCGTAGAGGTTGACGGCGCGCGCGACCTGGTCGAGTGAGGGGCTCACCTCGCCAGGGTTGTCGCCCCCCTTGGTCACCGAAAACACGATTTTATACGTCGCACCCTTCCGCGGCTGATAGGCAGCCTCGGGCAATGGATGCATTTTGCCGAAACCGCTCAGAACGGGCGTCTGCCAGAAATCCGCCGGGGCCCCCGCACCACCCTCGCCAAGGGCGGCGCCAGCCGCAAACAGACCAAAGCACAATCCTGCAGCTCGGATGAACCTCATCATGGTTCTGCTAGCGCTCCTTCTGGCTGTTCAGGATGCACTGGGCGGACCTGGGTTGCACGAACGGTGATCCATTCCCCGACAGGGTGTCCGACCGCTGCACAATCCCCCGACCTCGGCTCGACAGTTGCGGCACCAGGTTTGGAGCGCCTCGGACGGTGGCGCAGCGGTTGCAGCTAGCACCTATCCAATCGATCAGCGAGAGGAGGCCCCCGGGGAACCTCTGACCAGCCGCGACCGCTCGTCCACGTCATTCGGCCTGATCCTCGCTCTCGCAGTCCGTTGTCCGGAGTCTGACATGAAACACAACGATGCTGAGATTCGTCCGTTCGCGCCTCGGTTCCGACTCATGATGTGCCTCGCTGCGCTCACCGCAGCATTCACGGTCTGGTTGCCGCGGCCGGCCCACGCCGACGATGCCAAACCGCCACGCGTGCCCCCCAACCTCCAGGTGCCGGCTGGGAACAAGCTGTTCCTCGAAGGTGACGCCATCGGTACGCAGGACTACATCTGCTTGCCCTCGGGCGCCGGGTTCGCCTTTACGTTCTTCGGGCCGCAGGCCACCCTGTTCGACCATGACGAGCAGATCATCACGCACTTCCTCAGCCCCAACCCGTTCGAGAATGGCACGCCACGCGTTACGTGGCAGGACTCAGAGGATACGAGCACCGTCTGGGCCGTGACGATTGCCCAATCCTCCGACCCCGCCTTCGTCCGGCCGGGTGCGATTCCCTGGTTCTTGTTGAGGGTGGTTGGAGCCCGGGCTGGACCGACCGGCGGCGACAAGCTGTCGAAAACTACTTTCGTCCAGCGGCTGAACACCTCTGGGGGCGTCGCACCGTCGACCGGGTGCACCGTGCCAACGGACGTCGGCAAGGTGGCATTGGTGCCTTACACAGCTACCTATTTCTTCTTCAGAGCCGTCAAGGACAAGTAGAGGTCAACCCGGAGGTGCCCCCGGCACGGTGAATCGGAAGACGGTGCCACACGGCAGGCCCGGCGACGCGCACAAGCGCCCGCCATGCGCCGTGACGATGGACCGGCAGATCGACAGCCCCATGCCCATGCCCTGGGGCTTGGTCGTGAAAAAGGGCTCGAAAATGCGATCGGCCGTCGCCGGGTCCAGCCCCGGCCCCGTGTCCGCGACGGCAACGAGCACGCCGTCCGGTTGGGCGGGCTCCGAGGATATCGACAAAATCCTCTGCTGGCCCGCGACTCCTCTCATCGCTTCGACGCCGTTCAGGATCAGATTCATCAACACTTGCTGCAGCTGGACCCGATCGGCGAAGGCCGGCCGATCGCCGGCGAGCAGGTCGGTGCGCAGCACGACGCCGTGCCTGTGCAGCTCGCCGCGGGTCAGGGCCAATACTTCGTGAATGGCGTCATTGATGTCGAGGTTCGCCAGCTCCGGACCGGATTTCTTGGCGAGCGCTCGTAGACCTCGGATCACGTCCCCCGCGCGCGCGCCGTCCCGCACGATGCGCGAGAACGCAGCGCGCACCTCGTCGAGATCGGGCGGAGCCTGATTCAGCCAGCGCAAACCAGCGCTGCCATTGGTCACGATGGCGGCGAGCGGCTGATTGATCTCATGGGCGAGAGAGGCGGCGAGCTCGCCCATCATCGTCAGCCGCGCCACGTGGGCCAGATCCGCTTGGGCGTCTCTCAGCGCCTGCTCGGCGCGCTTGCGTTCGGTGATGTCCATCACCGTGCCGATGAATTCGAGGTGCCCGGAATCGGCGGTGTCGGGATGTCCAACGCTTTGGAGATGCTTCACCGATCCGTCGGGCAGGACGATTCGGTATTCATGTTCGAAGCCGGTCCTTTCGCGCACGGCCCGGTTGAGAGCCTGCTCGAAGGCGGGCCGATCCTCGGGCGCAACCCTCTCCATGGTGGTCGCATAGGATGGCTGCGCCGTCGCCGGATCGAAGCCGAAGATGCGGAGGAATTCCGTCGACCAGCGGAGCTCGCCCGTACCGACGCTCCAGCGCCAGCTTCCAGTCCGGCTGATCCGCTGCCCCTGCGCGAGCGAGGCCTCGCTCCGCCGCAGATCGTCCTCAGCCCGTTTCCGTTCCGTGATGTCGATCGCGACCCCGGAAAGAAGAGGCTTCTTTGCTGCGATCGGTATCAAGAATGTGCTCAGCTCCACCCAGATGACATCGCCATTCTTGCGGCGGTAGCGCTTCTCCCAGCGCGCGACGTGGGGCTGCTGCTCCGCGTGCGCCGCGATGGCCGCGATGGTGGTGGCGCGGTCGTCCTCGTGCGTGATGTCGGCCGGCGAGAGGCTGCGGAGCTCCGCCTCGGAGTAGCCGACCATCCTCTCATAGGCCGGGTTTACCGCGACGAAGTACCCGTTCGAACCGAGCAAGGCGATGCCGACAGGCGCGTTTTCGAACAGGCTGCGCCAACGTCCTTCGCTCGCCCGCAGCGCGTCTTCAGCCTTTGCCCGATCGCGGTTTTCATCGATCAATTCGGCGTAGAGCCGGGCGTTCTCCAGGGAGATCGCGGCCTGCGACGACAACAGGTTCAGGACCGAGATCCGGGCCGGCGTGAACACGTGCGACGCCAGATTGTTCTCGAGATAGAGCATGCCGATCAGCCTGGCCTGCTTCACCAATGGCAGGCACAGGACGGAACGGGCGTGCTTCTGCCGGACGTATTCATCCCCCGAGAACGGGTTCTGTGCCGAGGCGTCATCCAGGATCACGCTCTGCCGCGTCCGGACCACCGTGTGGAGAATGGATTCGGGCAGCTCGGCTGGCGTCGCCGTGTCGCGTCGGAGCGTGACTTCGACCGTCTCGCGATCGGTTCTGGCCTCCGCTTCGATCTGCAGCTCGTCACCCCGGAGGAGAACGAGCAGGCCACGCTCGGCGCCGGCATGTTCCAGCACGATCGTCATCAGGGTCTCGATGAGCCGGTCGAGGACGATCTCTCCGGAAATGGCTTGCGACGCCTTCACCACCGCGCCGATGTCCAGCTGCTCGACGGCCGCGCCGAATGTGGCGGTCGAAGAGGACGGGGCGTGGTCCTCGCGGAGGTGCGGGTGCGCTTCTTCGAGCTGCCGGACCTTGCCGTCGGCGCCCCAGCGCAGATAACAGGACTTGGCGTTCCGCAGATACGCGTGGGCGATGGTCTCGAAGCCGCGCGCCGCGTAGAACCGCGCAGCCAATTCGTGCGCCAGGCCCTCGTTCTGCACGAAACCGTGCTCGCGTGCCAATCGAATGGCCTCTTCATACAGGCGCTCTGCGTCGAGCTGCCGGCCTTCGATGCGGGCTATCTCCGCCGACACCAGTGCGTGCTTGTCGCGGAAAGTCGGTGGATAGTTTTCGGCCCACTCGCGCAGCTGTTCCTGGTACGACGTCAGGCGCTCGCGCCACCCGGATTGCGCGGCGGCAGGAACGTTCTCGTAGAGCGCCGCCATGGTCAGCGGGGTGTAATAGTAATAGTCGAGCAAAGGGAAATGGGCGGTCGAGGACCAAAGCAACGCCTTCGCCTTGTCGGCTGCCGCGAGCGCCTCGGCGTAGTCGGCCGACATGAAGCGCGCCTTCGCCTTGACGATCCAGTACCAACAAATCATCGTGGGCATCCGGTCGCTCGTCAGCTGCGCCTCGAACGCCGCTTCGTCGAACTGCGCGTCGTTGAAAGTCGAGAAGGTCGCGGTCCGGCCTTGCATGGTCGCCATGAAGCGTTGCTGGGAGACGATGGTGTCCTCCATGTCGCGGAACCTGGCCTTGTGCACGAAGTCCACGGCAATCTCCGACTCGCGCCACACCGCGTCGAGCGGATCGTTCCGCAGGAGAAGGAGGGTGACGATATGGTACATGCCGTAGCACGCGTAGGTCAGATCCCCGTTCTCGACCGCGGTGCGAAGGGACGCCCGGACGAACTCGATCGCGGTCGCCATCGGCTGCGTCCAGAAGGCAGCGATGCCCGTCGCGTCCTGAACCTTGGCTCGATAGGCGAGGAAGCCGTGCTTCTCGACCAGGTCGCATCCGAGCTTGGCGAGACGGAAACCCTCTCGGTAACGCTGAAAGACCGATCCGAGGCTGAACCCGAGGTAGCCACAGGCGTGTGCGAAAGCGCCGCTCGTCCCGTGCTCCATGCCGATGTTCACCATCCGGCACAGTTGCAGGCACAGCAGATTGCGATCGGTAACGTAGGCGGGGTCCGAAAGGACGGACAATAGACGCATGGCCGCCTGCAGCTCCGGATCCTTCATCAATGGCAACTCGACGAGGTCCTCGATCGGTCGTCGTTGCAGGTTGCGCCAGACCGTCTCGTATTCGGCCTGAACCTGTTCCCAGCTCGGGTGAGCCGGGATGTCGATGCCGAACAGGTTGAGGCACGCAAGCGCGCTGTCGACGGCCTGTGGGTTCTCCGACTTCAGGATGTGAAGCAGTACTTTGAGGTGATAGACGGCCGCCAGGTCGACTTTCGACGCCCCGCGCCGCAGCAACTCCGCAATCAATTGCTCGGCTGTGTCGAATTCACCGGTCAGGAACTCGCACTCCGCGCGTTCGAGCCGGAGGTTGAACATCAATTCGTTCTCCCTGCCCCAGTCCGTTTCATCGAGCAGCGCCATGCCTGCCGCAAGGTAGATGCGCGCCGACGCATAGGCCGCCGACGCTTTGGCTTTTCGCCCGGCGCGCAGGTCGATCGCCGCGACCTGCGTCCTCTCGTCCCGATCCTCCAGGCGTGCGGCGCCCCGATTGAGCTGGTTCGCGACATCGAACAGATGCTCGGCGAGCTCGTCCGCCGTCATGTCCGCGAGCAACGCACGGCCGATTCGAAGGTGGACTTCGGCCCGCTGCGATTCAGGAATCAGCGAATAAGCCGCCTGCTGGATGCGGTCGTGCAAGAATTTGTAGGCGCCCTCCTGGTAGAAGACGAGCCCGGCGTGGACGGCTTCCCAGAGTGCCGCGTGCATCGACTCTTCCGTTGCCGCGTGGACCATGGTCAACGTGGCCACCTCGGCGACGTTGCCCAGGCAGGCGAGCTGTTTCAGGGCTTCCTGGGTGGTGGCGGAGAACCGCTTCAGCTTCCCGGTCATGAACTCCACCACGTTGTCGGTGTAGTTCTTGGCGCGGATGCGATCGATGTCCCATTGCCACGCGCGTACGGACGAGTCGAACGTGAGCAGCCCCTCGTCGGCCAGCGCGGTGAAGAACTGGATGGCGAAGAATGGATTGCCGCCGGTCTTCTCGTGCACCAGCTCGGCCAAGGGCCGGGCGCGCTCCCGCTCGCAATGCAAGGCATCGGCGACGAGCCGGCCGACATCCTCGAGTCGCAGGGGCGCCAGAACGATCTCCTGGACCCGCGCTCCGGCCTGGCGGATCGCCTCGAGCGTCCGCAGAAGCGGGTGGTCGGGGCCGACCTCGTTGTCCCGGTAGGCCCCGACCACCAGTAGATTTCGCACCTCGGAGTGCGTGACCAGGTGCTCCAGGAGGTCGAGGGTCGCGGCATCGAGCCACTGCAAATCGTCGAGAAACAGCGCGAGCGGGTGCTCTTTGCGCGCGAAGACGCCGAGGAAGCGTCGGAAGACCATCTGGAACCGGTTCTGCGCCTCCTGCGGCGGAAGGTACGGGACCGGCGGCTGTTTTCCCACGACGAGCTCGAGCTCGGGGACGAGACCTACGATGAGCGCGCCGTTCGGGCCCAAAGCCACCTGAAGGGTGTCCCGCCACCGGCCAAGCTCAGTCTCGTTCTGGCCCAGGAGCGGGCGCACGAGGCCCTGGAAAGCCTGGGCCAGCGTGGCGTACGGGATGTCCCGCTTGTACTGGTCGAACTTGCCGGAGGCGAAGAGGCCGCGCGGCGGGACGAGCACCTTGTGCAGCTCGCTCACCACCGAGGACTTGCCGATCCCGGAATAACCCGAGACGAGGACCAACTCGGGCGCGCCCTTGGCCACCACACGCTCGAAGGAGGTGACGAGCGCATCGATCTCGCGCTCCCGCCCGTACAGCCCCTCCGGGATCATGAGCCGGTCCGCCGCGTCCTGCGTGGCCAGCGGGAACGGCTCGATCCGTCCGGACGATTCCCATGCTGCCAGGCACCTCCGCAGATCGGCCTCGACGCCAGCGGAGGTCTGGTAGCGATCCTCGGCGGTCTTGGCGAGAAGCTTCATCACGATGGCCGAGAGCGGGCCTGGAATGCCCGCGACCCGCTCGTCGGGCGGCACCGCTTTCCTTGCGATGTGGCAGTGCACCCACTCCATCGGATCCGCGGCGGTGAAGGGCAGCGTCCCTGTCAGCATCTCGTAGAAGGTGACGCCCAGCGCATAGAGATCGCTGCGAGAGTCGACCGAGCGGTTCATCCGTCCGGTCTGTTCCGGCGCCATGTAGGCCAGCGTTCCGGCGATCACCTCGGGCGGCTCGGGGGCCCGATGCTCGCGGGGCAGGCGCGAGGCAATGCCGAACCCGGTCAACCAGGCGCGGCCGCGCTCCAGGTCCACCAGGACATTCGCCGGCTTGATGTCCTTGTGGATGAGACCCCGCTCATGCATCCGGCGGAGCGCACCGGCGAGCGGAATGGCGATGCGGAGGAATGGCGTCACCTGCAGCGGCCCGTCCAGCGCACGATCGAGCGGCTGTCCGCCGGGATCCTCGAGCACCAACGTCATACGATCGTCGCGAGACGCGAGGGCCACCGGCCGCACCGCCCACTCGGAGTCGAGAAGGGCCCTGAGCGCGAACTCGTGCTGGAGCCGCTCGAGGGACTCGCGCGCGGAGTATTCCCCTGCTGGCGCGACCATCAGGATGCGGTCCAGGCCCGCGCCGGAGCCTCGGTAGAGGGTGACCTCGCCTTCCCTCAAGGCCGAGAACACGTACTTGGAGAGCTCCGTCATGAGGGGGATCATTATCCCGGTCGCCGAGACGGTTGGCCACCGTATGGTGTGCGAGTCGACGGGCCCTCGTTCATCCGTCCTTGGCCGAGCCCCGCGGGTGGCGTCAGACCTGACAGCGCCGTCGATCGTCCTCGTGCACGCTGCTCACCCGTCGACCACCGTGTCGGCAGATGGATCAGAGAGGACCCCGAAGAGCCGAAAGAAACCGCGGCCGCGCGATGCTCGGTGCCCTTTGCCGGCGCTCATGCCTCCGGCATCGCTCTTGCGAGCCGCAGGCAATATGAAGCGGCGGGGATTCTTGCAATTCCTTGGCGCCACGGGCGCTGCGGCACTGGCGTCTTCCTGCGACCGAATCCGTTCCGCGGAGGGCACTCGGTCGAGTCCGCCGGACCTCATCCGATTCCCGGAAAAGACCGAGATGATCCTGCTCACCGACCGGCCTCCGCAGCTGGAAACCCCGCTCCACTACTTCCGACAGGACCTCACGCCCAACGAAGCTTTCTTCGTCCGGTGGCACCTCGAGGGGATCCCGGCTTCCGTGGATCTCCGGACATTTCGACTCGACGTCAGCGGCCACGTCCGGAAGCCGCTGCAGCTGAGCCTGGACGAGCTTCGCTCGCAGTTCGAGCCCTCGTCCATCGTCGCGGTCAATCAGTGCTCCGGGAATTCTCGTAGCTTCTTCGAGCCTCGGGTCCCAGGCGGCCAGTGGAAGCATGGCGCAGTCGGCAACGCCAAGTGGACCGGCGTTCCCGTGAAGTCGATCCTGGACCGTGCCCAGGTGAAGTCGGGCGCGGTGGACGTCTCGTTCAATGGTCTCGACGTGCCCCCACTGCCCTCTGTGGCAGACTTCGTGAAAGCCCTTTCGATCGACCACGCGCGGGACGGGGAGGTGATGATCGCCTACGCCATGAATGACCAGCCGTTGCCTATGGTGAACGGCTTCCCCCTGCGCCTCGTCGTGCCCGGGTGGTACGGAACTTATTGGGTGAAGGCCCTCAGCGACATCACCGTGCTGCCTCATGTCTTCAGCAACTTCTGGACGGACAAAGCCTATCGCATCCCGAGCGCGCCAAATGGCACCGAGTCTCCAAAGCATCTGGCCACGGACACCGTTCCCATCAATCGATTCAACGTGCGGTCCATCTTCGTTCGTCCCGAACCCGACGAGATCTGGCATCCGGGACTCCCGAACGAAATCGAGGGCGTCGCTTTCGATTCTGGCCACGGCATCACGCGAGTAGAGGTGTCGACCGACGGCGGCGCCACCTGGAAGGACGCTCGCCTCGACGCGGAGATCGGGAAGTACTCGTGGCGGCGATGGCGGACGAGTTGGACGCCCGAGCGGCGCGGGCAGTATCGGCTCATGGCTCGCGCGGCGAATGCGATCGGAGAGACTCAGAGCACCGAGCAGTGGAACCGCAGTGGATTCATGTGGAATGTGATCGAGCGAGTCGACGTAAAGGTGGAGTAGCAACCTGTGACGCGAAACATGAGAAGACTCGTTCTGTCGATGGGACTTGCGGCGTTGGTCGTCGGCTGTGGAAACCGGTCAAGAACATCCGGGGAGGCAAATCACGGCATCGCCCGCGCGGGCTCTGCACCGATCCGAAGTCCACAACCGCAGAACCCTGTGCATACCATCGCTCTGCCCCATGACGAACCCCTACTTCCGCCAGGTCCCGGCCGTGAGGAGTTCGTGACAGCCTGCGTCGTCTGCCATTCCCCGCGATATATCACCCTGCAGCCGCGGTTCACGCGCTCAGCCTGGCTTGGTCTAGTCAAGAAGATGAAAGACGCCTACGGCGCACACATTTCCGATCAGACAGTGCCAGAGATTACTGACTATTTGGTGTTTCTAGATGGAAAGTCAGATGACGGAAGAACATCCCCAACCGACGTCCATGGAAGCGACATCCATGGAACCGCCACCTATGGCGAATGAGTTCCACAACGGTTCAGAGACACCCGGGCGTCCACCGCTTCGTTTGCTGGGGTTCGTGCTGCTTCTGGGCACCCTGCTGGCTTGGTGGGGAACGCGCGACCATCGACGGCTGTTTGGGGAATCGCCGCGCAAACCGGTTGGCGCGACCGCATTGTTCCTTCCTCCGAACATACAACTCGGGATGGTGAACCGAGGCTCTCAGATCGAACGGCGGCAATGCGCGGGTTGCCACGACATGTTCACACGATCGACTGGGCCGAGTTATCAGGAAGTCGTGACGTTTTACGAGCATCACTCTTCGGACCCGGGAGGAGCACCAGACTTGCTCTCTCGACTATCGTACGCAATCGCTCATCCCCAGCCGGGATGGGGCAATTTTGCACCCGGGCCCCCTCAGGTGGGTCTCTCTCCCGATGACCGGACTGCTGTCGCGAGTTGGATGCTGAGCGGTCTCGCTCAAAGGACAAGCGCGCGCGAAGGTATTGCAAAATGACAACTCCTTCAGAACAACCATCCCGCCGAGATGAGCAGCGGGATACCCAACCTGACGGCCAGCTTCCATCGGTCGAATATGGCCTGATCCGGGCGCATGTCTTTGCATCGTTGGCCACGCTGCTCATCTCGGTTGGATTCGGCATTGTCGTAGCTACCAAGTTCACCTTTCCCGAATTCCTCGGTGGCCATGCCTGGCTTACCTGGGGAAGGCTTCGCTACAACCACACTCAGGGCATATTCTTCGGATGGCTGGGCAACGCTTTCCTTGCCTTCCTTTATTATGTTGTGCCACGCCTCGCCAATCGCCCGGTGTTGAGCCGGACGCTGGGATGGTTCCTCTTCTGGATCTGGAACTGTGCCGTGGTACTCCCCGGCTGGGTGCTCGTCGCGGCCGGCTTCAGCCAGCCGCTCGAATGGGCTGAGTTTCCGCTCGTGGTTGACGCTTTCGTCGTCCTCGCCTTCATTTTGATGGTCTTTGAATTTGTCTTGCCGTTCCTGAGAGCGCGGCTCTCTGACCTCTATGTCAGCGCCTGGTACATCATCGGCGGCATTATCTTCACGATGCTTGCCTACCCGGTCGGGAACCTTGTGCCCGAGCTCGTTCCCGGTGCGCGAGGCGCCGCGTTCAGTGGTCTCTGGATTCACGACGCAGTCGGCCTGTACGTGACGCCCTTTGCGCTCGCCATCGCCTATTACGTGATTCCCGCGACCACGCGTCGGGCCATCTTCAGCCATTTCCTTTCGATGGTAGGGTTTTGGGTGCTCTTCTTTACCTACCCCCTGAATGGAACGCACCACTACGTGTATTCGGCAATCCCGATGGCTGCACAGAAGGGTGCCATCATCGCTTCCGCCTATCTGGGAATGGACGTGATTCTAGTGGTCACCAACCTCTTGCTCTCGCTGCGCGGGAGCAGCGGAACCGTGGGGAGGGACGTGCCGCTGCGCTTCGTCTGGTTTGGTGTTGTCTCCTACCTCCTGGTCAGTCTGCAGGGATCGGTACAGGCGTTGATGCCCGTCAATCGCTTCATCCATTTTACTGACTGGGTCATCGGCCACTCCCATTTCGCGATGATCGGCTTTGCAAGTTTCCTGGCGCTTGGCGGCATCGCCCACGTGTGGCAACGCATCCCTGGAACACGTTATAACCAGCGCACGATGAATTGGTCCTTCTGGCTTTTAGCCGCGGGACTGACATTGATGGTTGCGGATCTCACGATTGCGGGCTTGGTAGAAGCCCAGGTCTGGGCGTCGAGCGCACCATGGATCGAATCCGTCCGTGCCGTTGCGAGTTACTGGTTGGTCCGTACATTCTCAGGGCTACCTGTCCTTGCGGGCTTTGTCCTGTTCTGGACTTCCCTCATTTCCGGGCCAAGGCCCTCGCCAGCGACGGCTCTTGCGGCGAGCCGCGAGGTTTCAGAAGACATCGCCGCACCGGAGGGTGACCCGCCGACTTCGCACGGGGCTCCGTCGACCAGACGGTTCAGCTACGCGCATGTCGTCATCTTCGGCGCGGGTGTAGGGTTTTTTGCCCTCTCCTTTCTTGTGCTCGCGATCCTCCCGGGAAAG
>WNFL01366336.1_pt1 | contig 18602 bp, 17 predicted proteins | sample 5400361 | NCBI WGS metagenome assembly WNFL01 (sample SAMN13153351, study PRJNA577476) | soil metagenome | isolation source: 40 cm soil on Douglas fir-dominated hillslope | place: USA:California | collected 2013-09-17
TCAGGAACGCGGCACCGCTGATGATGGCCGTGCCGTGCTGGTCGTCGTGGAAGACGGGGATGTCCATCGAGGCGACCAGCCGCTCTTCGATCTCGAAGCACTCCGGCGCGCGGATGTCCTCGAGGTTGATCCCGCCGAAGGTCGGCTCGAGCAGCTTTACGGTCTGGATCACGAGCTCGGGATCTTCGGTGGCCAGCTCGATGTCGAACACGTCGATGCCCGCGAAGCGCTTGAACAGGACGCCCTTGCCCTCCATCACGGGCTTCCCCGCGAGCGCCCCGATGTTGCCCAGGCCGAGGACCGCGGTGCCGTTCGTGACCACGGCGACCAGGTTCCCGCGCGAGGTGTACGCGTACGCGTCCTCGGGGTTCCTCTGGATCTCGAGGCAGGGCGCGGCGACCCCCGGGGTGTAGGCCATGGCCAGGTCGCGCTGCGTCTTCACGCTCTTGGTGGGGACGACCTGGACCTTTCCCGGGCGTCCGTCGCGGTGGTAATCGAGCGCTTCTTGCTTCGTGATCAAACGGCGGTCCTATCCCAGGAGGGGCGGCGAGGATATCACGCCGCGGGGGACCGCCCAGAGGGGCGGCGCGCAGTGCAAGGTCACAGCCTGACGAAGGGCGGGTCGCCCGCGGGAGCCGGCCCCGCTAAGACCGGGGCTTGACCTTCTCCCAGTCAGCCAGGAACTGCGCGATGCCCTTGTCGGTGAGCGGGTGCTTGGCGAGGGAGAAGAGCACGTTCGGCGGCATGGTCGCGATGTCGGCGCCGAGGCGCGCGGACTCGAGCACGTGCGTCATGCTGCGCACGCTCGCAACCAACACCTCGGTCGCGATGTCGTAGTTCTCGAAGATCTCGACGATCTGCGCGATCACCTGCATGCCCGAATCGGGCTGAATGTCGTCGAGGCGGCCGACGAACGGCGACACCATCGTCGCGCCCGCCTTCGCGGCCATCAGCGCCTGAACCGGGGTGAACACCAAGGTGCAGTTGGTCGGAATGTCCTGACTCGAGAGGATGCGGATCGCCTTCAGGCCTTCGGTCGTCATCGGGATCTTCACGACGATGTTCGAGGCGACTTTCCGCCACTCGAGCCCCTCGCGGACCATGCCCTCCGAGTCGAGTGACACGACTTCGGCGCTGATCGGGCCGTCGCAGATCTTGGTGATCTGCCGGACGACTTCGCGCGGGTCGCCCTTCTCCTTCGAGAGCAGCGTGGGGTTCGTCGTGACTCCGTCGCAGAGCCCGAGCGCGACGCCCTCGCGGATGTCGTCCACGCTGGCCGTGTCGAGGAAGAACTTCATGGCGGGTCCTCCGTTCCGGGGCCAAGATTCTCGACTCGCAGGGGATCGTCAAGGTCCCGCAACAGCTCGGCAACGCTGCGCGTTTCGCCCGGCGGCACCAGCGCCGGCGCGAGCTCGGCGAGCGGCGCGAGCACGAAGCGACGCCGGCTGAGCCCCGGGTGTGGGAGCGTCAGCTCCGCCGTCGCGACGACCGCGCGGCCGAAGAGCAGGAGGTCGAGGTCGAGCACCCGCGGCGCGAAGCGCGGGCGCAGATCCGGTCGTCCCGCCGCGTGCTCCAGCGCGCGCAGCCGCGCCAGACAGGCGAAGGGATCGCCGCCGAGCGCGAGCTCGACGACCGCGTTCACGTACCAGGGCTGGCCCGGGTCGCCGCCGAGTGGCTCGCTGCGCCACAGCGACGACGCGCGCAGGGGGCCCCACTTCTCGAGCTCCGCGATCGCGGCCCGGACCTGCGCCGCGGGCCGGCCGAGATTCGCGCCAATCCCTATGTACGCGCGCTCAGCCGTCGCGCTCCTCGGGCGCGCCCTTCGCCGCCACCCCGCTCTCGGTCTCCTGAGTCACCACGTCGAGCAGGAGCAGCGCCACGCCGATCACGATCGCGCTGTCGGCGACGTTGAAGTCGGGGAAGATGAACAGCCCCAGGTTGAACTGCAGGAAGTCGATGACCTCGCCGCGCACGATGCGATCGAGCAGGTTGCCCATCGCGCCCGAGACGATCAGACCCAGCGACACCGCGGAGAGTCGATCCCCGGCCTCGATGCGGCGGAAGAACGACCCGATCAGGGCCAGCGCCACCAAGGTGAGCGCCACGAAGAAGTAGACGTGCACGTTCTGCGCGAGCCCGAGCGCCGCGCCGGGATTGCGCGAGTGCGTGATGCGGAAGAAGCCGTCGAGCGCCGCGATCGGCGCCACGTATCCGCCCTGCTCGACGTTCGAGACCACCAGGTACTTGGTGAATTGGTCGAGCGGCACGATCACCGCGACGAGGATGAGTAGGGTTCGCAGCTTCGGGCTCATGCGCGCCTCTCTAACACAGCCTAGCGCCCCAACCAACCGAACAGCCGCTGGAAGACGTTTCTCCTCGGCGGCTCCGGGTGATTCTCGTTGTCGCTCTTCGGGACGTCTCGCTTGGCGAAATCGAAGATCCCGCAGCTCTCGACCGGCGCCGTGCCCAGGAGGAAGGCTTCCGGTTCGCCGGAACAGCCGAAGCCCGCGCGCAGGCCGGACTCCGGGTCCACGTCGACCAGCTCGATGCCGGTCGGCACGCTGAACTCCTCCGCCTCTGCCTTGCCGCGCGCGACCTCAAGCACGTCCGCGAAGATCGGCAGCGCGGCGGTCGCGCCGGTGACCTTCACGCTCGCGCCGTCGTCGAAGCCGACCCAGACCGCGATGACGATCTCGGGCGTGTAGCCGATGAACCAGGCGTCGCGGTAGTCACTGCTGGTGCCGGTCTTGCCGGCGACGTCGCCGCGGAAGCCGAGGCGGCGCAGCGGCGCACCGGTGCCGCGATCGACCACGCCCTGCAGCGCGGAAGTCACGAGATACACGTCGGCTGGATCGAAGGCGCGCGTGCTGTCCATGGTGCGCTGCTCGAGCACGCGCCCGTCGAACTGAACCACCTGTGTGTAGGCGCGCAGATCGGTACGCATCCCGGCCGAGGCCAGCACCGAGTACGCGCGCGCCGCCTCGAGCACGGTGACTTCGAACGCGCCGAGCGCCACGCTCGGCACCGGCAGGAGCGGGCTCTCGATGCCCAGCGCGCGCGCGGTAGAGATGACGTTGTCGGGCCCGACGGCGATGCCGAGCCGCGCGACCGGCACGTTCAGTGACTGCTCGATCGCCTGGCGCACGGTGACCACGCCGCGGTATTCGCCGTCGTAGTTCACCGGCTCCCAGACCCCCGTCGGCTGCGAGTAGGAGAGCGGCTCGTCCTCGAGCTTCGAGACCAGGGTGAACGCCGGCGTGCCCGCGCCGCGCTGCACGGCGCTCAGCAGGACGATCGGCTTGAACACGCTGCCCGGCTGGCGGTGCGCCTGCGTGGCGCGATTGAACTGACTCTTGGCGTAGTCGCGGCCGCCGACCAGCGCCAAGATCTCGCCGGTCTTCGGCGCGAGCGCGACCACCGCCGCCTGCAGCGGCGAGCCCTTGCGGCGCAGCGCCGGAAAATCGCTCTCGAGCTTGCCGAGCTCGCGAGTCACCGCGTCGTTCGCCGCGCGCTGCAGCTCGGCGTCCAAGGTCGAGTACACGGACATTCCGGAGCCCTGCAGGATCTCGTCGCCGTAGCGCTCCGAGAGCTCCTCGCGCAGCTCCTCCACGTAGTAGGGCGCGACGTTCTCGTCGGTGAGCACGTCGCGGACGCCGAGGTCCGCGACCAGGGCGCTCTCGTATGCGTCGCGATCGATCTTGTCCTGGTCGCGCAGCTCCGTCAGCACCAGATCGCGGCGCTTGCGCGCGAGCTCGGGGCTGCGATAGGGCGAGTACAGGTTGGGGCCCTTGATCAGGCCCGCGAGCAGCGCCGCCTCGGGCAGGGTCAGCTCGGTGACGGGCTTCCCGAAGTAGTGACTCGCCGCCTCGCCCACGCCGTGAACCGCCACGGAGCCGCGCTGGCCCATGTAGACTTCGTTGAGATACGCCTCGAGGATCTCCTGCTTGGTGTGATTGCGCTCGAGCAGCAGGGCCATCTCGACCTCGGTGAGCTTGCGCCCGAGCGTGCGCTCGCGCGTGAGGTAGAAGTTCTTCACGAGCTGCTGGGTCAGCGTGCTGCCGCCTTGCACGACCTTCCCGGCGCGCAGGTTGGCCACGAAGGCGCCGGCGATGCGCCACAGCTGGATGCCGTGATGCTCGTAGAACGACTGGTCCTCGATCGCGATGATCGCCTCGACCAGGATCGGCGGAACGTCACCGAGCGCGACGAGCTTGCGGTCCGCGCGCTCCGCGCCGTGGAACTGCGCGATGACTTCGGGCTCGAGCTCGGCCGAGCTGGCGAGCTCGTCCTTGTCGTCGCGCACCGCCGTGATGCGCGAGCCGTCGAGGCGCAAGTGAATCAGCTGTTCCGCGGTGTAGCGATTGGGCAGCCGCGACGGCCGCCGGAAGATGTCGAACTCGCCCGGCCGCACGGCGAACTCACCCGGTCGCAGCTGCGGCTGGGCGCCGACGGCTGCCACATAGCCCATGCGCTCGAGCCGCGCGCGCAGGCGGATGCGCTGCACGTCGAGCCCGGTGCGCAGCGCGACGGGCCGCGCGTACACGCGCGAGGGCACCGCGAACAGCTGGCCCCGGAAACGCGCCTCGACTCGCTCGTCCAGACTCGAGACGGCGCGCGCCGCCCAGATCCCGGTGAGCCCGAGCAGGACTGCGACCAGGAGGACGAGCCTCGCGGTCGGGCTCCGCCACGACAGGTTCGACAAGAGGTTTTGCACGCGGGTAGGGTAGGTGTGACGGGTCCTTGCGGCACCCCCGGCCCACCGGCATTCTCGATTGCCCCGAGGTTCGCCATGGCCGACGCCAAGAAGCCCAAGTCCGGTTCGCGCCCCGCGGCCGGGAAGACCTGGGGCGGGCGCTTCACGAAGCCGACCGACGCACGCATGGAGCGCTTCTCTGCCTCCGTGCACGTCGACGGCGCGCTGTTCCGCGAGGACGTGCGCGGCAGCATCGCTCACGCGCGCATGCTGGGCCGCCAGGGGATTCTCGAGCCGGGCGAGGCCGAGCAGCTCGTGAAGGGGCTCGAGCAAGTCGCGCAGGAGCTCGAGAGCGGCAGCCTCGCGCTCGACCCCGCGCTCGAGGACGTGCACACGAACGTCGAGCGGCGCCTGTTCGAGATCGTCGGGCCGGTTGCCGGGAAGCTGCACACCGGCCGCAGCCGCAACGACCAGGTCGCGACCGACTTCCTGCTCTGGCTGCGCGCGCGTTCGCTCGAGCTGCGCGCGGCCCTCGCGGAGCTGCGCGGCGCGCTGATCGAGCGCGCGGAGCGCGAGGTCGACGTCGTGCTGCCCGGCTACACGCATCTGCAGCGAGCGCAGCCGATGCGGCTCGCGCATCACTGGCTCGCGCACCAGGAAGCGCTAGCGCGCGACGATGGGCGCCTGGCCGACGCGCGCCGACGCATGTCGCGCTCGCCGCTCGGCGCCGGCGCGCTCGCGGGCAGCACCTTGCCGATCGATCGCGAGAGCACGGCGCGCGAGCTGGGCTTCGAAGGACCCGCGCGCAACAGCCTCGACGCGGTCTCGTCGCGCGACGCCGCGCTCGAAGTCATGAGCGCGCTCGCGATCCTGATGGTGCACCTCTCGCGGATCTGCGAAGAGCTCGTCTTGTGGAGCTCGTCGGAGTTCGGCTTCGTCGAGCTCGACGACGCGTTCGCCACCGGCTCGAGCCTGATGCCGCAGAAGAAGAACCCCGACGCCGCGGAGCTGGTGCGCGGAAAGACCGGGCGCGTGATCGGCGATCTCGTGAGTCTGCTCGTGACCCTGAAGGGTCTGCCACTCTCGTACAATCGCGACATGCAGGAGGACAAGGAGCCGGTGATCGACGCGGTCGAGACCGCGCGCGATTGTCTCGGCGTGCTCGCAGAAGTGATCGCCAGTCTCTCCGTGAACGCGGCGGCAATGGCGCGGGCGGCAGCGGATCCGATGCTGATCGCGACGGATCTCGCCGACCATCTGGTGCTGCGCGGCGTGCCGTTCCGCGAGGCACACGGCATCGTCGGGCGCGTGGTGGCGCGCGCGCTGGCGGACGGCGTGACGCTCGCCGAGCTCTCGCCGGAGACACTGCGCTCGTTCCATGCCGAGCTCGACGTCGTGCCCGCGGAGTTCTTCCGCGCCGAGCGCTCGCTCGAGGCGCGCCGCGCGCCGGGCGCGCCGTCGCGCGCGCAGGTGCACGCCGCCCTCGCGACCGCGCGGGCGGAGCTCGAGCGCGCGCGCGCCGAGCTCGCGAGCGGCGACGCGTGATGCGGCCCGTGGCTTGCGCGCTGATCGCGGTTTTGGCGCTGGGCGCGTGCGGGAAGTACGGGCCCCCCGTGCGCACGATCGACAAGCCCCCCGGCGCGCTGAAGGCGACGCCGGCGGCGGTCTCGGCTCCCGCGACGTCGGACGCCGAACGGTGCAACGACCCGAACGCGGCGCCGACGGAGGCGAAGCCGTGAGCGCGGCGCGCAGGATCCCGTTCGCGAAGATGCACGGCGCGGGGAACGACCTCGTGATCGTCGACTGCCTCGCGGGCGATCCGGTCGCCGACTGGGGCGCATTCGCGCGCTTCGCGCTCGATCGCCGCCTCGGGATCGGCGGCGACCAGCTGCTGCTCGTGCGCCCGTCGCGCGAGGCGGACTTCGCCATGGCGATCCGCAACGCGGACGGCAGCTCGGCCGAGATGTGCGCGAACGGCGTCCGCGCGTTCGCGAAGTACCTGCGCGACCGCGGGCTCTCGACCGCGGACCGGATCCGCGTCGAGACCCTGGCCGGCATCGTCACGCCGCGCTTCGTGGGCGGCGACCAGATCGAAGTCGAGATGACTCGCCCCGTGCTCGAGCCGGAGAAGATCCCGACCCGACTCGCCGGCAAGGCCCCGCTCGTCGACGTGCCGCTCGAGGTCGACGGCGAGCGCCTGTCGGTCACGTCGCTGTCGATGGGCAACCCGCACTGCGTGGTGTTCGTCGACGATCCCGAGGACTTCCCGGTCGAGCGACTCGGGCCGCGCATCGAGCACCACCCGGCATTTCCGGAGCGCGTGAACGTGGAGTTCGTCGGCGTCGTCTCGGCGCGCGAGCTGGTGCAGCGCACCTGGGAGCGCGGCTCCGGCGAGACACTCGCCTGTGGCAGCGGCGCCTGCGCGGCCGCCGTCGCGGGCGTCCTCTCGGGGCGCTCCTCGCGCGACGTGTCGATCCGCCTGCGCGGCGGCGCGCTGCGCATCCGCTGGCCGGCCGACGACGGCCCGGTCTACATGACCGGGCCCGCGGCGCACGTCTTCGACGGAGAGCTCACATGGCCATGACTCTAACCGGCACCTACACCGCGCTGGTGACTCCGTTCCACGCGGACGGGTCTCTCGATCTCGAGTCGCTCGCGAAGCTGTGCGAGTGGCAGATCGCGAGCGGAGTCGACGGTCTCGTGCCCTGCGGCAGCTCCGGCGAGGCGGCGACCTTGTCGCACGAGGAGCACGTCCGCGTGGTGCGCCACGTGGTCGAGGTCGCGAAGAAGCGCGTGCCGGTGATCGCGGGTGCGGGCTCGAACTCGACGCGCGAGGCGATCGAGCTCACGGCCGCGGCGCGCTCCGCGGGCGCGGATGCGGCGCTCCTGATCTCGCCCTACTACAACAAGCCGACGCAGGAGGGGATCTTCCAGCACTACCGCGCCGTCGCGCACGAGACGCGGCTGCCGATCGTGATCTACAACATCCCCGGCCGCACCGGATCGCGCATCGAGTCGGAGACCAGCGCGCGACTCTCGCGAGTCACCGGCGTGGCGGGCCTGAAGGAGTGCGGCGCGGATCTGATCGCGACCTCGGAGACGATCGCGCAGGCCGCGCCGAGCTTCGCGGTGCTCTCGGGCGACGACGCGCTCACCCTGCCGCTGCTCGCGATCGGCGCGCGCGGGGCGATCTCGACCGTGGCCAACATCGCACCCGCGGCCGCCGCGGAGCTCACGCGCGCGCACGCCGCCGGCAATCACGCGCGCGCGCGCCAGCTCCACTACGAGCTGCTGCCGGTGACTCAGGCGCTGTTCATCGAGTCGAATCCGATTCCGGTGAAGACGGCGCTCGCGATCCTGGGGCGGATCCCGTCGCCGACCCTGCGGCTCCCGCTGACCGAGATCTCGAAGGCGAATCGCGACCGGCTGGAGGCCGCGCTCGCCGAGCTGCCGCGCGCATGACGCGCGTCCTCGTCGTCGGCGCGGCGGGGCGCATGGGCGAGAGCCTGCTGCGCGGCATCGCCGCGTCTTCGGATCTCTCGCTCGGCGCAGCGCTCGAGCACGCGGCGCACGCGCGCCTGGGCTCGGAGCTCGCGCCCGGGGTGAAGCTCACCTCCGATCCGCGTGCCGCCTGCGCGCAGGCCGACGTGGCGATCGACTTCTCGAGCCCCGCGTCGACCCTGGCCCTGCTCGACGCCGCCGAGGCGCGCGGTCTGCCGGTCGTGATCGGCACGACCGGCATCGACGCGACGGGCGACGCGCGCATCGCGCGCGCGGCGAAGCGGCTGGCGATCGTGCGCGCGGCGAACTTCTCGATCGGAATCACCCTGCTCCTCGAGCTGGTCGCCGAAGCGGCGCGCCGCCTCGAGGGCTACGAGGTCGACGTGCTCGAGCTGCACCACGACCAGAAGGTCGACGCGCCGAGCGGCACGGCGCTCGCCCTGGCGCGCGCTGCCGCCGGCACCCGCGGCCAGGAGCTGCAAGAGGTTGCCGTGTACGCGCGCGAGGGCCAGACGGGCAAGCGCGATCCCCGCGCGATCGGCCTGCAGTCACTGCGCCTGGGTGACTCGATCGGCGAGCACACCGTGTACTTCGCCGGCGCGGGCGAGCGGATCGAGCTCGCGCATCGCGCGCTCTCGCGCGAGAACTTCACGGCCGGCGCGCTGCGCGCCGCGCGCTGGCTCGCCGGCCGCGCCCCCGGTCTGTACGCCATGCGGGACGTGTTAGCGTGACCCTGAGCACACCAATCGGCGGAGATGGTCACGGCCCCGGCTGACACAGCCCTCGAATCGGTCGACATCACGCCCGAGCTGGAGCAGCGCCCAGCGCGGCAACCGGACCATGCCGCGGAGAACCGCGCGCTCGTCGGGCTGGCCGAGCGCATGGCGACGGCGCCGAAGGACGTGCTCGAGAAGCTCGTCGGGGTCGCGCTCGAGCTGTGTCGCGCGCAGTCGGCGGGAGTCAGCGTCGCGGAAAAGCTGGACGGCGAAGCGGTGTTCCGCTGGCAGGCCACGACGGGCGCGCTGGCGGGCCTCGCGGGCGGCACGCTGCGGCGTGCCGAGAGTCCGTGCCGGGTCGTGGTCGAAGGGCGCCAACCGATGCTCTTCCGCTCGCCGGAGCGCGGCTTCCCCGCGCTCGCCGCGGCGCAGCCGGGCATCGCCGAGGCGCTGCTCGTCCCGTTCGTCGTCGCTGGCGAGGCCGTCGGAACGGTCTGGGTCGTCGCACACGACAGCGCGCGCCACTTCGACCGGGAAGACGTGCGCGTGCTGTCGAATCTGGCGCGCTTCGCGGCGCTCGCGCTCCAGACGCTCTCGCAGAGTGGCGCCGAGACGAGCGCGCGCCGCCAGTCGGAGGAGACCTCAGCGGCGCTGCGCGAGAGCGAACACCGCTTCACGAAGTTCATGCAGCATCTGCCCGGGCTCGCGTGGATCAAGGACCTCGAGGGCCGCTACGTGTTCGTGAACGACGCCGCGGAGAAGGCGTTCCGGCGGCCGCGCGCCGAGCTCCTGGGGCGCAGCGACGAGGAGATCTTCCCGGCCGAGGTCGCCGCGGAGTTCAAGGAGCACGACCGCCGCGCGCTCGCGGAGAGCGGAGTCCAGACGATCGAGACACTCGAGCACGAGGACGGCGTGCACCACTCGATCGTCGCGAAGTTCCCGATTTCGGGCGCCGAGGGTGCGCCCGCGCTCGTGGGCGGCGTGGCGATCGACATCACGGAGCGCCTGCGCGCCGAGGAGATCGTGCTCGAGAGCGAAGAGCGGCTGCGCGCGATAGCCGACACCTCGCCGGCGATCATCTACATGACCGAGCCCAACGGCTACTGCACGTTCCTGTCGCCGGCTTGGACCGAGATGACCGGCCAGGAGGTCGAGCGAGGACTCGGCTTCGGCTGGGGGGCCGCGGTTCACCCGGAGGACCTCGAGCTCACCCGCGGCGTGTTTGCGCCCACGCCGACGCCCTCGCGCTTCCGCATCGAGTTCCGCCTGGCGAGTGCGAACGGCGAGCATCATTGGGTGATCGGAACCGGCGCGCCGCGCTTCGGCAAGAGCGGCGAGTTTCTCGGCTACGTCGGCTCCGTGCTCGACATCGACAAGGAGAAGCTCGGCGAGGAAGCGCTGCGCCAAAGCGTCCAGATCTACCGCGCGCTCGGTGAGTCGATCGACTACGGCGTGTGGATGTGCGACCCGAGCGGCCGGAACGTGTATGCGAGCGACGCGTTCCTGCGTCTGGTGGGCTTGAGTCAGGAAGAGTACTCGAGCTTCGGCTGGGCGTCGGTGCTCCATCCCGACGACGTCGAGAGAACCGCGGCGTTCTGGCGCGAGTGCCTGCGCAGCGGCCAGCAATGGGACATCGAGCACCGCTTCCGCGGCGTCGACGGCGCGTGGCATCCGATCCTGGCGCGCGGCGTGCCCGTGAAGAACGAGCGCGGCGAGACGACGGCCTGGGCCGGCATCAACCTCGACATCAGCCGCCTGAAGCAGGTCGAGGACGAGCTGCGCGAGGGCGACCGCCGCAAGGACGAGTTTCTCGCCACGCTCGCGCACGAGCTGCGCAACCCGCTTGCGCCGATCCGCAACTCACTGCACGTGCTGCGGCTCGCGGGCAGCGGGCCCGACACGGGTCGCGTGCACGAGATGATCGACCGGCAGGTGAATCACCTGATCCGGCTCGTCGACGACTTGCTCGAGGTCGCGCGCATCACGAGCGGCAAGATCGACCTGCGCCGCGAGCGCGTCGATCTCGTCGACGTGGCGCGCGCCGCGATCGAGACGGGTCGCCCGGCGATCGAGGGCGCGCGGCACCGGCTCGAGGTGTCGCTGCCGGCGGAGCCGCTCGTGCTCGAGGCGGACGCGGTGCGCCTCGCACAGGTGCTCTCGAACCTGCTGAACAACGCGGCGAAGTACACGGAAGCGAGCGGCACGATCTGGGTGCGCGCGGAGCGCCAGGGCCGCTGGGCGACCTTGTCGGTGCGCGACACGGGCGTCGGCATCCCGCCCGCGATGCTGCCCCGGGTCTTCGACCTGTTCACGCAGGTCGACCGCACGCTCGGCCGTTCCCAGGGCGGGCTCGGCATCGGGCTCGCACTCGTGAAGCGTCTGGTCGAGATGCACGGCGGCAGCGTCGAGGTGCAGAGCTCCGGCTGGGGCGCGGGCAGCGAGTTCACGGTGCGCTTGCCGCTCGCGACGCCGCGCGCCGTGGAGCCGGTGTCCGAGACGCGGCCCGATGAGTCACTTCCGGGCTCCGCCGCGAGGCGGCGCCTTCTCGTCGTCGACGACAATCGCGACGCCGCCGACAGTCTCGCGCTGTTGCTGCGCCTGCATGGCGTCGAGGTGCTGGTCGCGTACGACGGGGCATCGGCCCTGGAGAAGGTGCGCGCGTTCCGTCCCGAGATCGCGCTGCTCGATCTCGGCATGCCCGGGCTGGACGGCTTCCAGGTCGCCTCGCGCATCCGCAAGGAGCGCGACCTTGACGGCGTCGTGCTCGTCGCACTCACCGGTTGGGGGCAGCCCGAGCACCGCCGGCAGAGCTCCGAGGCGGGCTTCGACCACCATCTCGTAAAGCCGGTAGAGCTCGGCGACCTCCGACAGCTCGTCGCGCTGCGCCCGAGGGGCCGCTAGCTCCTCGTTTGGCATTCGCGATGCACCGAGTCAGGGGCGTCGGAGCGAGCGCTCGGACACGCGTGTCTCGCAGTACGGCGGCGCGCGACTTCTACAAAGCACGGAGGTGCACGATGGCGAGATACGGCGCCAAGGCCGCGCAGAAGGTCCAGCGGGCGATGCACGAGATGAAGGCAGGGAAGCTTCGCTCGGGCCGCTCGCGCAAGAAGGTCACGAGCCGCAAGCAAGCGATTGCGATCGGCTTGTCCGAAGCGCGCCGCGCGGGCGGGAAGGTGCCGAGCCGGCGGCGGAAGTCGCGCTGACGGAAAGGCCCGGCCGATTTCGCGGCCGGGCCCTTGAAACGAGTCAGTCGCCGGAGCGGCTACATGTCGAAGTACAGCTCGAACTCGTGCGGGTGCGGGCGGAGCGCCACCGGCGCGATTTCGGCCTCGCGCTTGTAGTCGATCCACGCCTCGATCGCGTCCATGGTGAACACGTCCCCCTTCAGCAGGAACTCGTGATCCTCTTCCAGGTTCGAGAGCGCCTCATCGAGGCTGCCCGGCATGGTCGGCACCTTCGCGAGCTCGGCCTTCGAGAGCGCGTAGATGTTCTTGTCGAGCGGCTCGCCCGGATCGAGCTTGTTCTCGATCCCGTCGAGGCCGGCCATCAGCATCGCGGAGAACGCGAGGTACGGGTTGCAGGTCGGATCCGGGAAGCGCACCTCGATGCGCTTCGCCTTCGGGCTGGCGGAATACATCGGGATGCGGATCGACGCGGAGCGGTTGCGGCTCGAGTAAGCCAGGTTCACCGGCGCTTCGAAGCCCGGCACGAGTCGCTTGTAGGAGTTCGTGGTCGGGTTCGAGAACGCGGCGATCGCCTTCGCGTGCTTCAGGATGCCGCCGATGTAATACAGACACATCTTCGAGAGGCCGGCGTATTCGTTCCCCGCGAACAGCGGCTTGCCGTCCTTCCAGAGTGACTGGTGCGTGTGCATGCCGGAGCCGTTGTCGCCGAAGAGCGGCTTGGGCATGAACGTGACGACCTTGCCGGCGCGCCTCGCCACGTTCTTGGTGACGTACTTGTAGACCATGAGCTGGTCGGCCATGTCGACGATCGGCGCGAAGCGCATGTCGATCTCGGCCTGGCCCGCGGTCGCCACCTCGTGGTGGTGGGTCTCGACGACGATCCCGAGATCCTCCATCTGCAGCACCATCTCGCTGCGGAGATCTTGCTGTGTGTCGATGGGCGGAACCGGGAAGTAGCCTTCCTTGTAGCGCGGCTTGTTGCCGAGGTTCGGGCCCTCGTCCTTGCCGCTGTTCCACTTCCCTTCGACGGAGTCGACGAAGTAGTAACTCGAGTGCTGATTCGTCGAGTAGCGCACGTCGTCGAGGATGAAGAACTCGGCCTCGGGACCCATGTACGAGGTGTCCGCGATGCCGGTCAGCTTCACGTAGTTCGCGGCCTTCTGCGCGATCTGGCGCGGGTCACGGCTGTACGCTTCGCGCGTGATCGGGTCGACGATGTTGCAGATCAGCGACAGGGTCGGCTGATCGCAGAACGGATCGATGAACGCGGTGCGCGCGTCCGGGATCTGCAGCATGTCGCTGTTGTCGATCGCCTTCCAGCCGCGGATCGACGAGCCGTCGAAGCCGAGGCCGTCGGTGAAGGTGCCTTCGTCGAACTCGTGGAGCGGATGGGTCTTGTGCTGCCACTGTCCGACGAAGTCCACGAATTTCAGATCGACGAGCTTCACGCCCTCGCTCTTGGCGAAGGCGAGAACTTCCTTGGGGGACCGGTCCTTGTGCATGTTCACCTCTCTCGCGTTCTGCCGTTCAGATCGCGTCTTCGCCGCGATCGCCCGTGCGGATGCGCACCGCTTCGATCACCGGCAATACGAATATCTTCCCGTCGCCGATGCGGCCCGTGTTCGCAGCGGTTTGAATCGCAGCGACCACCTTGGGGACGAGGTCGTCGGCGGCGACGACCTCGAGTTTGATCTTGGGCAAGAAGTCCACGACGTACTCCGCGCCGCGGTAGAGCTCCGTGTGGCCCTTCTGCCGGCCGAAGCCCTTCACCTCCGAGACGGTGATGCCCTGAACGCCGATCGCGTTCAGCGCTTCCTTCACCTCATCGAGCTTGAAGGGCTTGATGATGGCTTCGACCTTTTGCATCCGACCCGACCTCTTCGCCCAGGGGAGCGAAGCAACGGTTATACCACTGTGAGGTTCCGCCCGGAGCCCCGCGGCGAGCGCCGGGGCACACGACTGCACAGAGCCTGTACGCCTGGGTGCTCAGGCTCTGTGCAGTCGCGCATTGCTCGCTCGCCTAGTCGAAGACGTACGCGACGTTGACGATGCCCTGGTAGCCGTTGTTCGAGCCGACGCTGGATCGACCGGTCGGGAAGAAATGGTCCCCGTTCCCTTGCGTGGTCAGCGCGTCGTAGCGGAACTCGACGCGAGCCAGCAGGTTCGACGTGAGCTTGTAACCCAACGTACCCGTGAGCGTGTAGGCGTCGGTGTTGTTGCCCAGGACGATCCGGTAGCCGTCCGCATCGCGCATGTACTCGCCGCGGACCGCGAACGTCGTCTTCTCGTCGAACGTGAACTGCGTGCCGAGCGCGAGGCCGTACCAGATCGCGTCGAGGTTCCGGCCCGCGTTCGGTCCCGCAACGAAGATGACGTTCTTCTGCAGACCCCAATCCGCGTTCGCCCAGAACGTGAGCAGGTCGTTCGCGACGAGAGTCGCTGTCCAGTCGAGCACGATCGAAGGGTCGCTGCTCGTGTTCTGGACGAAGAGATTGGTGCTGGTGACGTCCGCGAAGCCGGTGTTGCCGTCCGATCCGTAGTAGCCGCTCAGCGCGGTCGTCAGCATGCCCTGGCTGAAGTTCAGCTGCGCGAGCAAGCCCTTGTCGTCGTTCGTGTCGGTGGCGTTGTTCCAGCCGTTGACGACGCCAGCGGCCCAACCGACCGGTGACTCGCCGAACTTCCCGCTCGCCAGGAGACCGGTGTGCACGAGCGGAATCGCGTAGGTGAAGAGGAGGCCCTGAGTCACGTTCTTGTTCGCGACGGAGTCGATCACCTCGTAGCCGAGCAGCGTCTCGAACTTGCCGAGCTTGAGCAGCACGTTGTCCCAGTTGTACTGCACGTTCATGTCTTGCACGTAGACGAAGTTGTCCGCGAAGTAGCCCGGCGTGTTGAAGCGGTACGCGCCGAGGATGCCCGCGTTGGCGCCGTAGGTGACGTCGAGCTGGAAGCCCGCTTCACCGGGGTTCGCAGCGGGCCTGTAAAACTCGATCTTTGCTGCGTCCAGGTTGAAGGTGTTGTGGTCCACGTTGAACTGATTCGTGGCCATCGCGAAGTTCGGGTTGTTCGGGTTGTTGAAGCTGTACTGGTACGAAGCGGCCACGAAGCCGTTGATCTGAACGGTGTCGAGGAACGCGTCGAGCTTGCTCGCCGGCTCGCTGCCCGCGGACACGGCAGGGGTTGCCTGTGACTTGAGCAGCTCCGCCTGCTCGTCGATCGTCTTCTGACTCGCTTCCAGCTTGCTCTCGAGCTGACTCAGCCGCGCCTCCATCTCGGCCATGCGCTTGTCCGCCGCCGCGTCGGCGCGGGCAACTAGCGGCGCAAAGCAAAGCAGCATCGCGGCGATCGCGGCGCGCGTCGGTCTCGTTCCGGTCATCGCACTCCCTCCCAGGGAAGCGACCGCCGCATTGCGGTCGCGTGGGTTCAGCCCAGGAGGCGGTTGTGCAACCGGCGTGCCGCGCGAGTCTGACCGTGCACACGAGTGAGCGCGGAAGGCTCGCGTGACTGTCAGTGAGCGATCAGCGCGCGATACTGACTGAGGGTCCGCGGCGTGTGCTCGGGATCGAGCTCCGCGCCGAGTCTCGCGACGTCCGCCCAGGTGTCGACGTCGTGGTGCGCCGGCAGGAGCTCGGCCCGCAGGCCGAGCTCGCGGGCGCGAGCGAGCGTCGCGCCGAGAACGCTGGCGCGAGACAGCTCGAGCTCGAACAGCGCGTCGTGCGGAACGGACTGACCGATCAGGTTGTAGCCGCCGTCGCGATCGGGACAGAGGACGAGCGGTGCGCGCTCGAGCGCCGCGAACGCCTGCGCGACGCGGACCGCGGGCAAGGTGGGGCTGTCGGTCCCGCGCAGCACGATGCGCTCGAAGCCCTCGGCGGCGTGAAACCGGAACAGCTCCCGCATGCGCTCGGCGAGATCGAGGCCCCGCTGTTGCAGCCGCCGATAGCGAGCCGGCACGTGTCGGGCGAACCAGTCCGCCGACTCGTCGGGCGTGAACCAGAGGGCGAGCTCGCAGTCTCTCGCGCCGGCGTGCTGATCGAGCACGTCGAGCAGCATCGCCTCGTAGAACGCCGCCGCGCGCTCGGCACCGAGCTCGGGCGCGAGCCGAGTCTTCACCGCGCCCGGCACGGGCGCCTTCGCGAACAGCGCGAGAACTCGCCGGGTCACGCGCCGAGTATAGTGGCGCGCATGCTTGGAACCGGAGCTGGCGAACGCGGGCTGCGCGGCGCGGTGATTTGCGCGGCGCTGATCGCGCTCGCGGCGTGCGGGCCCGCGCAGCGCGACCCGGCGCCGCCTGCCGCGCCGGTCGCCGACGAGAATCTCGAGCTCCTGATCCCGTCCCTCGTCGATGCCATCCAGGCGAAGCAGCCCAAGTTCGTGCTGGATCACGTCTCACACACGTTCAAGGAGGACGGCGGGCTCGACTACTACGACGTGCGCGCGCTGGTCGAGAAGTTCGCGCTCGTCGACGACGTCGTCGGCGCGCGCCTCGAGAGCGTGAGGCTGACACCGGAAAGTGACGGCCGGCAGCGTGTCTCCGCACGCGTCGCGTTCGCGCTGGGCCAGCGGCTCGCGCCAGGTGACTCACTGCCCGAGGACGGCGTCGTCTACGCGCTCGAGGTCGTGTTCGCCAAGAACGCGGGCGGCTGGCAGGCCGTGGGCGGGCGCTACAAGCGCGAGTCGCCGCCCGCGACCTCGCCCCCGACCGCGTCGATCGCGACGCGCTGACCCGGGCGCGCGTACTCGATCTTGAGATAGGCGAGCGCGAGTGCCCCGGTCGCCGCTGACTCCGCGCTCGAAGTCACTTGGCCCGCGCTCACCCCGTCGACGCTGACGCTCGCGCCCGGCGCGACGAGCGCGTCGGTGCGCAGCTGCACGAGCACGCGGTTCACGGCGCCCCGCGATGCGATGCGCGCCACGATCTCTTGCCCGACGTAGCAGCCCTTGGTGAACGAGATCGCGCGCTCGAGCCGCGCCTCCTGCGGGAAGTTCCGCGGCGTCACGTCGCGCCCGAGCGCGGGGATCGCGGCGGCGATGCGCAGCACCTCGGCTGCCGCGTCGTCGAGCGGCGGCAGCGCGAGCGCCCGCGCGAGTTCAGCCGCGATCTCGCGCGGCGCGAGCGCGCGCAGACCTTCCGCCGAGACGCTTCCGCCGGCGAGCCACAGGACGGAGGCGCCCGCGAAGTCGGCGCGCTCGAACTTGCCCGCCGGCGGATTGGCACCGCCGATCGCGCGCGCCGCGTCGCGCGCGCCCGGACCCTCGAGCGCCCACTGGCGCACGCCGGCGCTGTGACTCGCGAGCGCGACGTCATCGGCGATCACGTGCTTCTCGAGCACCGCCAGGAGCTCCGCCTCGGTGCCGGGCGCCGAGTCGAGCCAGAGCGCGTCGACCTCCGCGAGCAGCCACAGATCCGCGAGCACGTGGCCTTTGCGGTCGAGCTGCAGCGCGGGCGCGGCTGCGCCGGGCTCGAGCTTTGCGACATCCGCGGTAAGCATCCCGTTCAGGAAGCGCACGCGGTCGGCACCGGTCGCGCGGATCAGGCCGCGGCCCGGCAGCTCGCGCAGCGCAGCGCGCGCGCCCGCGACCGCCTCGAAGAGCTCCGCCATGCGCACGAGGATAGCCGCCCTCAGGCGGCGCGGGCGAGTCGGACCTGCAGGGCCTTCCAGCGCTCGAGCATCTTCTCGACGACCTCGAGGTCCGCGTCGTTGTCGACGTCGACCGCCGCGCCGCCCAGCTCGGTCGTGACCGTCCGGAAGCGCGTGCGCAGCAGCGCGCTCGCGGCGCGCTCGATCGCCGCGAGCGGAACGTACGCGCGCACCCGGTCGGCGGCGTCGCGGTAGCCGCGGCGATGCAACACGCCGGCGACGTGAATCATGAAGTAGCAGCCGAGCACCCAGAGGTTGCGCCACTCGCGCCGGATCACGCGCCAAGCCAGCCGGATCTGGCTGCCGAGCTCCTTCTGGTACCGGTTCTCGTACATCTCGTCGACGTAGTGCCGGTTGCCCATTTGCAGCGGCCGCACCCAGTGCAGGTTGTTCTGGCGGAAGCGCCCCTCGCGCAGATTGAAGTACGCCATCTCGACCCCGGGCGCGTCGTCACGTGGGGCGAAGGGCGCGAGCGCCGTCTCCGGCGACAGACCGACGACGTAGTCGCCGCCGCTCGCCGAGGCGCGCGCCAGAAACGCCGAGATCTCCTCGGGGATGACGAGCGGAATGTCCGCGGGCACCACGAGCACGGCGTGCTTCGGGTCGGCGCGCCCCGGCGCGAGGGTACGCAGAAATGTGTACCAGACGTTCGCGTAGAGCGTGTCTCGCTGCGGCACGATGTGGATCGGGCGGCCGCGCGCCGCGGCCAGCGCGAGACAGCCGTATTCGGCGACCGCGGCCGACAGGCGCGCGGGGTTGCCGACCAGATAGACCTCGGAGACCTCTGGCGTGTGCAACAGTGCTTCGAGCACGTGCACGACCATGGGCCGGCCCGCGATCTCGACGAAGGCCTTGCTCGTGCCCCGCA
>WNFL01389932.1_pt1 | contig 18597 bp, 11 predicted proteins | sample 5400361 | NCBI WGS metagenome assembly WNFL01 (sample SAMN13153351, study PRJNA577476) | soil metagenome | isolation source: 40 cm soil on Douglas fir-dominated hillslope | place: USA:California | collected 2013-09-17
GGCCGGTCGTTTCCTAACCGGTAATCTCGCTTATCCACGACCAAACCTCAGTGTGGTTCCGGTCGCTCAGAGACAAATTGTCACGATTCGAATTGTGCCTGCCCGGGAGTGGAAGAGCGCGCTCGGTATCGAACAAAAATGATCAGATACCTGGGCAAAGCGCATGCACCTGACGCGCTGCTGGGGAGATCCGGCGAGGTCAGAGTGGATGGGAAGGAGACAGCGGCGTTACTTGAGGTGGGTTGTCGCCGTGAGCTGCACGGCGTGCATGACAAACCCACGGACCGTATCGACGCTGCTGTAAGCCGCTGGTGTGAGAATCTGCTGCCAAAGGAGCGGTTGGTGTTTCCAACGAAGACGGAGCGGCGTGACGCAGGATGGCGCTAACGCCTCGACCTCGTGCAGCGCAAGCGCGGCCATCTCGCTCGCTATGGAGGGTGCAAACCCGAACAGGAGGAGGGTTGCACCAACGTCGGTACGCGCAGCGTGCCAGCCGAGCACGAGCGCCGCTCGAGCCAAGGCTATGTGTTCCGTCCGAAGTGGAGGGAACGAGGATTCCTGATCCCTCACTTCGTTGGACCGCTCGAGGAGAGATATGGGGCATCCGGATGGATGGAATTCGGACAGTCCAAGATCCATCAGCAAGAAAGGGAACCGGGACACTCGACGTATGGTGTCCCGATCAAGCGATTCGAAGAGCGGGCCCATGCCGCCCAGATCCGGGCCATCGCGGAAAGTCGGATCTCTAGCCGCTTCCTGCAGCGCGACCAGAAACTTCACGTTGATCTCCCGCAGCGACTCGAGCAGGGGCCTGTGCGAAGTGATCGCTGCGCTTGCGGCGTCCAAGAAGTCTTGTGTGGACGGAGTAGCCACAGGATCCCCCGTGATCCATGCCTTATTGGTCTAGAGTATAATTGGTTAAATACTCCCAAAAATAAAAGTACGAGTTTTGTGTCGTTTTGGTTAGAAACTTGACCCATATTATGTAAAAGACTCACCATAACTGTCTGATTCACAGGCTCATACTTCTTCCATGCGAGTCTGGTATCCCCGCTACGCACGAGACCTTCAGCGACTGCACTTGGCTCAGCGCTTGATTGCGCACAGGGCGCGCACCCAGGTGATCAGTGACTGGACCGGACTTTCGATGGTTCAGGTCCGGTCTCTGTATCGCCAGTTCGGAAAGGAATTGGTCGGAGGAGACGCATCGCGTCTTCGAGGCCCCGGACCCACGAGCGTGACCCAACTCCTGAGCTCAGAACGATGGAGAAGCGAAGCGGCAGGGTTCATCGGCCTCTGTTATGTGCTCGAGGCCATGCCCAACATTCCCATTGATGACCCGAAGAGGGAACTGCATACGCTCACGCGCGGTGAGCGCATGTGCCGAGCATTCGAGATCTACCAAACGCTGATGCCCGGGCGCAGCATGAACTTCCATCAGGCGCTCTTGCTCTATACGGCTGTCGCGTTGGGTCAAGAGGTCCAGGCGGCCAAGTGCGGGTCGTGCGGAGCCGTCATCGTTCGGGACGTTCTGGGAATCGGGCGCTGGAACTGTGGGCGCTGCGCGAGTATCGCCGCAGGCGAACTGCACCGCGTAAGCAGAGACCGGATCCCCGGTGCACCGCATTGAAACTTGCTCGGCCCGAAGCCGCTGTAATACGGCATTTGTCATCAGAGAGACAGAGGCAATTCGTGGCTGTTACAAAACTGCGGCAAATAATGCAAACGGCAACGCGCAGCTGTTGGCGGCCTAAAAATCTCTGGAGGCGCCCGTGCCTTCAACAGTAGTGAGGTTGCGATGAATGGCTTCAATCAGCAAGTGTTCCGTTCGGAAAATCCTGGCTTCGCCAATCAATTCAACCGCCCGGCGCCGAAATCGCTTCTTTTCATCCGAGGCAATGTAGAAGCCGCCGGACATTGCCGTCGCTGCGAGGCTCCGAGTCTCTCGGTCGGGTGCCAGGGCAGTCCGGTGGAGCTCCGCGGGCCGCAATATGACTACAAGTGCGCGGTGCGGTAGGCATCCAGTCGGGTAGAATGCCTAAGCAGAATCGGGGTCTATAGCTTACGAGCCTTTGGCCCTGTCTTACGAGGTCCTACCCATGCCGTGATCGCGCTCTCGCTTTGCAAGAGGACGTGGACTACGCCGCCTTGCTAAGCAAGAGAATTGAAATTGATCTGCCCGTCGGCAGCGACAGCAGACCACGCCGACGAAGGGGATAGGCACTGGATGCGAACGGACAAGGCAATCAGTCATTCAGCGACTGTGGATCAAACGCTGAAGCTTCCCGGTTCTGCTAGCGCGCCGACCCTAGGGTCGGAAGGCGGAAGGGGGCCTGGGCGGCTGGCATTGATCCGCTCCATACGTTCGCTTCAGAAGCTCGGCACGACGAAAGGGCACACCCCCGCAAGGATCGTTGGGACCATCCTGAGGAAATGGAGTCGGGACTCCTACCCCAAGCTTCCGGCCGCTCGGCTGAGCTGGATCAAGACCCTGTCGGTTAATCCGGCGGTCACTACGTTCGAGTCGTACCTGAAGCGCCTCTCCCTTCAGGAGGCGGCGTATTGGCTGAGTACCGCTTACACGGCGCTGTCTCCTGCGGAATACCGGAAGCGCTTGGCTATGTACTTCACGCCACCACCCATCGCAAATCGACTACTCGACGATCTTGCCGATGAAGGTGCGCTGTTCGACCGACACTCCTTCTTGGATCCGGCGTGCGGCGGCGCCGCCTTCCTCGCTCTATTGGCGGATCGGATGCGCTCCGCCCTACTGAAGAAGAAAAAATCCCCGGCTGCCATCCTCCGGCACGCGGAGAAGCACCTCGCGGGAATCGATGTCGACGAGACGCTATGCGTGTTGGCTCGCCATTTCTTGTGCATGGTGTTCTATGCAGAAATCTGCGCGGCCAGTCGGGTGCCTAAGTTCGACGTGGAGAATTCGGACTCCCTATTGAATTATCGCCGCCTGGAGCACCGTTACGATGTCGTAGTTTGCAACCCGCCGTATCGGAAGCTCTCGCGCGAGGAGGCGGATGTGCATCGTGCGACATTCACCGAGGCAATGCAGGGGCAGCCCAACCTTTACGCGCTCTTCATTCAGCTGTCCACCAAGGTTGCCAAGGCAAAAGGAATAGTCGGTCTCGTGACACCGACAAGTTTCCTGTCGGGCCAGAGCTTCTCGTCGCTTAGGTCGTTCCTGCTGAATCAGGCTGCTGTAAAACACATTGGGATCATCCGTGACAGACTCCGGGTGTATCTGGACGTCGAGCAGGATACGGCGCTCACGATCATCAGGCCAGGCAAGCAGGCACAACACACGGGAGCGATCGCAGGCGTCTCGGTGCTTGACCGCCGTGGGCGTTACACGAAGGTAGGTAGCTGCCTCTTGTCAAACTCCGGAAGCTCATGGCCACTTGCCCGCGATCCCGCCGATATCGCTCTCCTGCGGCGTGCGACCAAGAGCAATTCTCGAATTGCGGACTACGGATACACGCCCATGATTGGTGCGTTCGTTTGGAACCGCGACACGCGGCCCACGTACCTGACGTATGACAAGATTCCCAAGACACGGTGGTCCTACACGTACCCGCTTTTGTGGGCAAGCGACCTACACGCAAGTGGAAATCTGCGCTTCGACCGGCTTGAAGCTTCCGGAGTTCAGAACCGGTATATTTTCGTCGGTCAATCAGGGCGGTCGATGGTAAAGACCAGGCCCGCAGTGCTCCTACAGCGTGTGACGGCCAGCGATCAGGGGCGGCGGCTGGTTGGTGCAACGGTCTCGGATGAGTTCGTCTCCGAGCATCGGGGGTATGTTGGCGAGAATCATGTCGTGATCCTTGAGCAGTCCTTTGCGACGTCGGTGTTGGCCCCGAAGGAAATGTTGGCTCTCTTGAAGACGGCGGTGGTAAATCGCTGCTTCAACTGCATTTCGGGTTGCGCAAACGTCTCCGTTTTCGAACTGATGCAGCTCCCGCTTCCAAATCCTCAAGACCTGAAGCGGCTTATTTCCAGCGGGGTTTCTGTCGAACGGGCCGCTGACAAACTCCTGCTCGGGCCATAGGTGCGCAAGGTTTGAACTAGAAGAATGGGGCGCGCCTGGGACATGAACTTCAAAAAGACATTTCAGGAACGGCTGCAGGGGCGCCAAGTGTCGCTTAAAAAGCTGCGCGAACGCGTCAAGGCACAGGCCGCTGCCAGACTCCGACAGAACGCTCTGAAGGCTTCTGCAAAGGCGCCGCGTCGCGTAGCCGAATCTGCAGAAGCTTCTAGTGAGGCCAACCAAAAGCCGGCGCCATCGGCACCGGAGCCCATCGAGTTTCACGGCCCGCGACTGGCGACAATTAGTGGGTCAACGGAGCTTTACCTCACCCCGTGGGCTATTAGGCTGGCCACCACGTTACTGGAGCGGGCTCGAGATCAAAGGATTTCCCTGCGGCTCGTTTGGCCTGCCGACATCGACACGGCAGTTACTTTGCACGCCATTTCGAGCCTGTCTAACGTTCTCGGCTCGCACCTTTCAGGCTTGCGGACTCTTTATTACCCGGGTACCGATACTACGTGGGCCACGCTCGATCGGATTACTACCGATCGCGCTCAGTACGACAGCCTATGCAAGACAATGTACAACGGCCAAGTTCCGAAGACGGACTCGAAAGCGCTCAGGGTCGCGCTCGACGCATGTCACGAAGCGAACTATGCAAAGCGCAACCCGCCCTTGCGGATTCGCCAGCTCATCCCTGCCTTCCGTTACGACCGCACCACTGACCATTGGGTCGGCGTGCGTGAGCCGCCTATCGATGCACTCATAAAGGGAATCCCCAATACGGCGCTAAAGAGGCAGCTCAGGGAGCGGATTGCTGCCACGGACTGGAACTCACCTGCAAGCGCTCCCGGGTCTCTCTTGGTATTGCATAGGGAAATCAAGAAGAAGGAGCTTAAATCCGCGTTGGCGGGTGGGCGAGGTGGTTCCCCGCTGGCATTCGACGCGGTGCTGATCGATGCCTCTGCCCGCACAATCCTCGCGGACCCGGGTTCAGTAAAGGCAGTTCCGAAACACTTGGAGACGATCTATGAGTTTTGTCGTCACAACGTTGGCACGCTGATCGTAACCAACGATCCGGCCGAATTCCGGGTTCTTGGTCGTGCGCTGGACAAGGTGGGCTTCGCCGTTGACAGTGACATCCTGGCCGCCGAAGCCAATGGTACGGACTGGTTGGCGTCCGGCATTTCCATGACGTCGGATTGGAAGCCGGATTCCCGGACCATGGTCAACTTTAAGATCAAGGCCACCGATGAGCAGGCTGCGCGACTCGCGCGCCAGATCCGCCGCATCGTGGACGCTGTCCACGACGAGGGCCCGGAAGTTGAAGAGCCGTTCATTCGTGCTCAGCACCTGGTGCTGCGGGCGAGCCTTGTGCCAGGTGGGCTCTCGGATGCGCTTTCCAGCGACCAGAGCGGTTGGAGTCCGCTGGTCAGACAGTTGGACCTGCATTATGTAGAGAGCCTCATTCAGGAAGTTCTCACCCGAGGTGGCGCAACGAGCCAGCGCAAGCAGATAGCCGATGCCGTGGACGCTATCCGCAAGCACCTTGCCGCCTGTTCGGACGCGACACCGCTCGCTGAGCACCTGAAGTCGCTGGTCGAGCGCCACGTAATAAAGGAGAAGGGCGAGATTACGATAGTCATTTTCTCCCGTCGTGATACAGAGATCGCTCAGCATTACCTGGCTCGCAGCCTTGGTGAGAAGTGGGTGGCGGCTGAGACGCGCGTGAGGCTGCTCAGTCTGACCGATGCAGCGACCGGGCTTCCAAGCATGGAGAACGGTCACCGGCTCATCATTGTCGGCCTGAACCCGCGGATCCTGCGCTTTCTCGTGACACGGAAGGAGATCCCGCTGCACACCAACCTGTTGGTTCCGTCGCATCAGGCTGCTCGCATGCTTCCGCAGATTCAGTTCCTGAGCTCTGTGGATGTGCTGAAGCCTTACCGCGGTAGGCTCGTCGAGCTCCGCTCTCACCTTGAGTCCTGTCTGCGCGATCTTCCGGACATTGAAAGCATCGCCAAGGCCTACGACACGCGTCTGCCGGCGGCTACACATCAGTCCTCGGGAACCGGAGTGGCGGACCCGGCGGCATACCGCATTGACCTAGATGACGGTCGGCGCATCAGTGTCAGCGGGAGCGTTTTTCGGTATGCCGGCCTTGGCGACGCCGCGTTCCATCGTGTGTCCGTCAAGGACATTAGAGAAGGCGATTCGGTATTCGAGATGTCGGATGACCTTCGTGATGAAGTGGAAACAGTCTTAGCAACGCAGTTCTCGGGGGGCAAGTTCAGTAGCTTTCGTTCGGCGCTGGATGGCTACAGGGCGATCATGATGCAGGCCATCGAGGCCCAGTCCCCAGGGGTGTTAATGGCGGAGCGGATTGCCTCAATTCAGCGTGCCATGGGGAGCATCAACTCCGCGCACGCGAGTGTGTCAACTTCCAAGCTCCGGTACTGGTTGAGTCCGCCGAATCAGGCCGAGGAGGAGACTGCTCCTCACTTTGCACGGGACAAGGGTGAGTACCACACGTTCTGCAAAGCCCTGAATATCCCTGAAGCTATGGCTGAGCAGTTCTGGGGATTTATCCGGAAGGTGCGCGTCGACAATCAGCAAGGCGGCCGCCAACTAACGTCGCTATATGCAGAAGTTCTGCTGGACCCCGAGAGTAGCAAGATTTACCGGGGCATCAAACCTGAGACGATCCAGATGCTCCAGAGCAAGGCGCTGGATTGTGTCGCACAGGTCGTAAAGATCGATCCGCCGGCAGAGCCCAGGAAGGAATAGCTTATGGTGACGAAAGCGGTAAGCGCCAGGGAGATTCCAGACCCGCCCAAGGAGGCGGTTGCCGACTCGATTCTGAATAACCTCTCAGCCCGCGTTTCGGGAAAGGGGGAATTTCATCGCGTCATCGCAAACGCCCGCCCCAGCGATCTACTAGTCAGTGGCTTCATTGTGCCGCTTCCTGAGAAAGAGCGAGATAACGACGAAGAAGCCAATCCCCTTCAGATCAACGCACACGGCCTGGATTTTCATGTTGCCGCGACGAGTCTTTCGCATCTAATCAAGCTCAAGCTTGGCGCTTCCGTTTACGTGCGTGTATTCCCGTCTGCGGCCGACATCGCGCCCGGCGGACCGCTAACGCCCGTGATCCACCCGCGTCCGGAGATCGGCAAGGGACTGCGCACCAGGACCTATGCCGCCATGGATGCGCTGCGCGTTGAGCTCGCTGTCGAACGGTTCAAGGAGCGCTCCCATCCAGAGTGGGACAAGCGGCTCATCGAGCTAAGGCGCCAGCTCCATGCCGACATCGGCATCCCTTTCGATGAGGCGGAAAAGAGTGACACTACGCCAATCCAGGACCCGAATGAATCCGGCGCGGAAGGCGACGAGGCCATTGATAAGACGCCAAAGGGCGGTGTCGGTACCCGCAGGTACGGGGCTGATACTCTCTATCAGCCGACTGAGCCACCGCAAAAGTGGCTGCGCCTGGATCTCGACTTGCCGGCGTTTGAGGCCTCACTGTCCGCCTGCAATGAAGGACGGCTTGGGGACCTCAACACAACACTCAACGCCGCGATTGCCGAGCAACTGAATAGGTGGCTGGAGACTTCCGGCAGGCTACCGGACTCCGGGCATGTCGCATACAAGTCAGGAATCAAAATCCTTCCGTCCCACCTGTCGGACTGGCAAGGCTTCCTTCGTGCGGCCTGCGAGAGCCCCCGGCCCTTCGCGATTCCCGTGCTGGAGATCAGGTGGGCCATTTCAGCGGTGCCGGATCCCTTGAAGTCCGGCAGGGCACTGGTGCACGTCGCCGTCGAGAACTGGTCGGCGCTTCCGTCGGATAGGGCGCAACTTAAGGATCTTGAGCGGTGCCTGTTTCAGGTGCAGGTCACTGTCGAGATCCCGGCGGGTGCATTGCAGCCGCTACTTCTGGATCGCGTGAGGCCCTCATATCGCTACAACGCATACTTGGACTACCCGGCGCTCGGATTCAACTGCGCCGTGACAAGCTGGCGGGATGCGGGTCGGGACATCCTCTCCACAACATGGAGCCCCCGCTATACATTGCCCAGAATCGTTCCGAGCGCCGTCTCGGCGACGCGGGAGTTTGCCCAGCTTGCCGAGATGGAAGGTATCGACAAGCTTGCGCCCCTCGTTCCGGCCTTCCGCAAATGGATCGAGGAGACGCGAGCCAATACGCCCATCGATGCTGGCCTCAGCGGGCCAGATGCAGCCGAGATGCTGGCCAGCGAGAAAGCGAAGTTTTCCGAGGACCTGCGGCTCTGGGAAGAGGAATGTGTGGCCATCGACCGTGGCATCCGCCTGCTGCAGGAATCCCGGGAGCACTGGAAGGGGTCCGGGATTCAGGCCGATCCCATGGGGGAGCCGTTTGAAGCGTGGCTGGCGATGAATGCGGCGATGGCAGAAGTGGGCAAGGGAAAGTACGACTCCTGGCACCTGTTTCAGGTGGCCTTCATCATTTCCATGATCCCGACGTTCGCGACGCGTTTACCTGGGTTTCACCACTATTACAAAGAGGAGGGCGCCGAGAAGCAGGCAAATGCAGTGACGCTTCTCTACTTTGCCACTGGCGGCGGCAAATCCGAGGCCTTCCTGGGTCTGCTGCTGTTTGTCCTGATTCTAGATCGACTGCGTGGCAAGGAGCGGGGCATCAGCGCCCTGGTGCGCTATCCCCTTCGTCTGCTAACGCTCCAGCAGGCGCGCCGTACAACACGCGTACTGGCGGCTGGCGAGATGCAGCGCATCAGTCGTAAACACTCGGGCGAACCCCTGTCGCTTGGATTCTGGGTCGGTAGTTCGAATACACCTAACTGGCGCAATGACCCTGAGATAGCCGATGTACCGACGCTCGACAAACTGCCAGTGGAGCGCGAGTCAGAGCTGGACGGGATGGAGACGTATGCGAGGCGCAAGAGTGCATGGCTCAAGCTGGAAACCTGCCCCTTTTGCGGCTCGGCCACAGCGTTACGCAGAGCGCCGAAGCGTGAAGGAGGCATCCTAGGACACTACTGTACGGCGCCGGTAGACGAGTGCACTTGGGGACGGAAGTACGCCGAGCGGTGCGCCTTGCCTTTTTACATCGTGGACGAGGATATCTACGCCATTGCGCCATCGGTGCTTCTGGGCACCGTGGATAAACTCGCGGTGATTGGCCAGTCCTTTAAGACTATCCGCAGAGTGTTCGGGATGTTTGGCATGGCCCCCTACCGTGCACCCTCCACCGGACATCTCCATTCGCCGATCAGCAGGTCGGAATGGCAGGCAGCCGCCGGTGAGAACCTGGAACAGTTGTACCCAGCCTTTAACACCGGGAAGAAAGCGTTCTTCGACCCGTTCCCGTCTCTTCTGATTCAGGACGAAGCTCACCTGCTAGAGGAGTCGCTCGGTACATTCGCAGGGCTCTTCGAATCGGCGCTCGACGCGGGCCTCGATCGGCTTGCGCCGCTGCTGGGCACTGAGATCTCGCAGGACCCCATTTCTGGGAAGCGACGGCGGATCAAGGTAATTGCGGCATCCGCAACTGTCAGTGAGCCGGAGCGGCAGATGCGGAACCTGTACCAGCGTGAGTCCACGGCCCAGTTCCCGTACCCAGGGCCGTCCCTGTATTCATCGTTCTACGCGAATCCGAAGTTCGATCCGGCGCGCTCGGCAATCTTGGATATCGAGAAGCGCACGAATGCCGCACGCATCTATGCGGCCATCGTGACTAACGGCCATAGGCACACGGTCTCGGTATCCTCCATCCTGGGTCAGTACCATCTCCTCATCACCCAGCTCTACGAGGACCTGCGCGTCGGTGGTGATGCGGGTGAGCAGCGAGCGAGGACCGTTCTCACCGATCGGCTCTCCGACAGCCAGTTGCGCCCCTTCTACCTCCACGCTATCCAGTCGGCGAGCAAAGAGGCGCTACTAACCTTGGTTGACCTGCATCGCATCGCCCTGACGTATGTGACCAACAAGAAGGGTGGAGACCAGGTCATTGATACGGAGCGGTCCGAGTTCGAAGACGTTCATCAGGCGGCGGGGTTCGAGGGCGAGACACTGAAGACACGGCTAGTTTCCGGCGCCGTGTCAGCGAGCGAAATTCAGGACGTCGTCGGGGAGGCTGAGCGCAGGGTCAAGCCTGGGCAGGATTTCCCCTCCTTGAGCGAGACCCTCCGCTCCATCATTGCTACCTCGGCGGTTTCGCATGGCGTGGACGTGGAGGAGTTTAATGCAATGTTTTTCGCAGGCCTGCCTTCGGATATCGCCGAATACATCCAGGCCTCATCCCGTGTCGGCCGTATGCATGTGGGATTCTCCTTGCTTGTCCCGGTGCCCCAGCGGGCGCGGGATCGGTTTGTGGTGGAGATCTTCGATATCTACCATCGCTTCCTTGAGCGCATGGTATTGCCGGCCGCCGTGGACCGCTGGGCGGAGAAGGCCATTCGGCGCGTTATTCCTAGCGTGATGCAGGAATACCTCTGTGGTGTCAGTCGTATTGTGGAGCTGGCCGGCGCGCCGGCGACCCAGAAGGGAAGCGTCACGGACATGCGGAATGCTTCGGACGCCCAAGCGTTTCTCAACGAGACCGGAAATAGGGACGCGCTGGCGTCGTTTATGGTCGATGCCCTTGGTCTCGCCATCAAGCCGCCGGTCGAAGGGCTGCCGTATTACAAAGCCATGGTGACTCGCGAGATCGCTGAGTACCGGCAGGCGATGACCGATACCGCCTTGGGGGCGAGTTCGCTGCGGGAGTTCTTCAGTCGGCGGAATGCCGAACTGCGTCCCATGACATCGCTGCGCGATGTAGATCTGCAGGGTGTCATCAGCGAAGGGTGGACCGACGCGAGGGGGCATCGTGTCCAGTCAGGCACGACAGCGGCGGTTATGAACTTCATCCGACGCGGTATTGTTGGCGAACTGGACGAAGAAGACGACGAAGACTCAACGGATTAGGTGCGACATGGCAAAAGCAAGGACAATGAACCGGTCGCGCAATCAGGTTGCAACTTCGTATGCGCCGGGCTCCTTCTTTACCTTCGAAGGCGGAGTCGGTGCTTGTATCGCGACGCCGATTACGGGGGAGCCGATCACGCTTGCTCACTCAACCACGCGCATGGTCCTAGAGCGACTGGAGCAGTTCAGTAGTGCCTGGTTTTCCAGGGCTATGGGTGCTCGCAATGACAAGCCTGAGCACGTCAGTAAGTTTCCGATCGTCCCCGAGCTGTGCGTTGATGCAGGGTTGCTGAATGACGAGCGCACTGACGTCAAGTTGCCGGGGCTGGAAGCAATTTACTTCTCCAAGCCCTCGAACATGGGTTACACGCCCGCGCCGTTGACGTTTACTTGTCGCTATTGCGGTCTTTTCCGGGAGTTTGCGGCGCTTCTGGAAATGGAGAAGAGTTTGCAGGCGATGCGAGTGTCGACTTGTGATAGCCCCAAGGCGCCCGGAGGAAGGTGCAGCTGGGAGCAGTTGGACGTCATCTTTGTTCACTGGTCCGGCGGCTGGGAACAGGCGAGCCCGAGCCTCTGGGATTTTCGGGATGGGCGGGCCAGGCAAAACTTTGCGAACTGTCAATCCTGCGGTTCGCGCGAATTCAGGATAAACCGCACCAGCCCGAAAATCGGTGACTGGCATTTCTACTGCGCCAAATGCAGTACGCGCCGTGGAGAGCGGTGGATGCAGAGGGACCGAGAGACCCTGAATATTCTGCGCACCACGGTCGGTACAGGACGGTTGAGTGGGCCAACTGAAGTCAACATGGAGGCTACGCCATACAGGGCGAACAGTGCCTATTATATTCAGGCCGACCTCTTCATCGACTTCCAGAAGAGCGATGCGGAGCTGACCAGATTGCTCGCGAAAGACGCAGAGGATGAGTTGCGAGCATTCATCGCAGAGCAGTACGGCTTTGCGACAACACCAATTACTGACGCTGATGTGGAGCGGGTCTGCAGCGAGAAACCGGGCCTACAGGAGCTGCTGGCAGAGTTCCTGATCGCGACCAAGGGAATCGCTAATCTGGAAGCAGTTATGGTGACTGCGGACGAATCCATGAAGGCAGCCCTAGCTCCGGCGCTGGAGGCGACGAAGAGATCCAAGCGTCAAGTTATAGGGAAGCTTCGCGACCAGCAGATCCTGACGCCGACGGCTGACCTGCCGGCGGACGTGGGGTCGGCACTGAGCGTGCGGCGGCAGCGGTTTGACAGTCGATTCGACCCCTTCCAGCTGTCGATCGAGCATGAAATGCTCACGCGCGCCCGCCTGAACGTCGATAAGGAATACGTCTCTTTCAAGTATTTGGATGCCGACCTTTCCCCGGAAAAGCCCGAAGAGAAAGGGGTGCTTGAGGACGCGGCGCGCGAGCGGTTGGCGGACCTCGGGATCGCGGACATGGGGCTCATCCGGAAGTTCGACTTGTGCCGTTTCAGCTTTGGGTATAGCCGCGTTTCTTCTCAGCCTATCCTTCCTGACAAGCGGAGCATGAACATGCCTGTTCGCCTCCGGCTCTTCGATCGCGTCAAGGACGACGACCGGAGCAAGTACCCCATCTACGTTGTGCAGCAGGCCAACCAGGCAATTTATGTGAAGCTAGATCCTGAGCACGTCATGGGCTGGCTTGCGTCGTTGAACTGCGTGGACCCCATTGCACTGGAGGACGGGCAGGAGGCTGGAGGCGGCATCCTTGCCAGGACTATCCCCCTAAGTCGGTTCTTGGATGGTTTGCCTGAACTTTCCCATTCTTACCTGTACCTGTACACGCTGCTGCACAGTTACGCGCACCATATGATCAAGCAGGTCTCGGCTTATTCGGGACTCGACGTTGGCTCCCTAGGTGAATACCTGTTCCCAGCCGATCTGGCCTTCGTGATCTACCGCAACGGTACAACCATGGATCTGGGCAACCTCTCGGCTATGTGGCGCAATTCCGGTCGGGCCATGCTGGATGCCCTCCTTGACCCTAGGTCCTTACAGTGCGGTACAGGGTCTCTCTGCACCGCGAGGGGCAGTGCCTGCCCCGACTGCCAAATGATTCCGGAGGTGTCTTGCCTCACCAGCAACAAGCTCCTGTCCCGCTCCGTGCTGCGATCCATCGGCGGCCGTCCGAGCTTCGACAAGCGCAGCGGTGGAATTACGGGATACCTCGACTGGCGCGGTGGGGCGCCCAAATAGGGATGTCCGGGCTGGGCGACATTCAGGATCGGCTCATCGAGTCGCTATCCCACCGCGCAAGTCTATGCAGCGTCATCTTCAAGGCGTGGGCTAGCCTTGGTGCCGATGTGGCTGTTGGCCCAAAAGAGCTGACAGCCGCGGCCCACCTTTCCCACGCCGACGAAGTTGGAACGTCAGAGGTCTTAAGGACTCTGCGCAGCCTTAATCTGCTGGATGGAACCGGCCCTCGCTGGAGGCCGAGTGCCGCACTGGCAACAAGCCTGGGCGCGTTGGCGATCATCTTTGAGGCCATTGAGGTCTACAGGTCGCGCGTGCAAAAGAATGCCACTGAGGTCGAAATAATCGCTACGAGGCCGGGAAGGGCGGTGGCGTTAGATCGAGAACTGACCAATGCAGGGTGGCAGACGCCGTACCCGGAAGAGACGGATGAGTCGATTTCCAACCTCTTTGCCGGCGCCACCCGCAGCATTGTGGTCATGACACCGTTCCTCGACCAGCGAGGCAGCAGCATCTTGAAGGCCCTGCTGGGACGCGCGCAAAAGGATGTGGAAATTACCTTGATCCTTCGTTACCTCGACTGTCCGGAGCGCAAAGACTACCCGCAGGGTTTCCCCTTTCTTGTCGATTGGCTCCGCGAGCGCCGCGTCCGAGTATTCAACTACTCCTTGGTGCACACTCCCGACGAAGGGATCGAGACCTTCCACGCGAAGCTTTTTCTAGTTGATGGAGCAAGAGCCTACGTCGGGTCGGCCAACATGACCGGATCGTCCTTCGACACTTCAGTGGAGCTTGGGGTCACCCTTTCAGGAGAGGCGGCTCGGCAGTTATCACGCCTCGTCGATGTGATCCTTCGATGTGCGACGCCATGGTCCATAGGCGTCGAATAGGTCGTTGACGAAACGACCTGGGCGTCTTTAGGGCAAGAGGTGCGCGTATCGGCGAGAGGCTTCTGATCTGCAACGGTGCGCGATCTCGGCGGATTCCGAGCGCCTGAGCCTGTGAACCGGCGTCGTATATTGACCAGGATGGCGACTTTTTAGTCGCCCCAACTCAATAGGTTACGGTGCCGATTAGCGTCCAACCCGGATGCCCATTAACAGATTGGCCATAAATGCTGGTAGCCCGCAAGTCGGGATACACCGACTTGCGTATATCAGGTGCTATGTAGTTTACTTAAGGCTCGTCGAGCCGCGGGGATGCTTCAAATGACCATACCTCAGTCACAAGCGTGACCGGTTCGGTGCTGTGCAGCTCCGCTTTTGCTGTAAGAAAAGAAGGGCGGAACTGTTGTTCCGCCCCACATAGAGGCTAGGACGGGATTCGAACCCATGGTGGGACTAGGAGCTTCTGGCGGTTAACCTTCTGCTCTTTGAGACGTCCGGCCCTTTTCAAGGGGGCTGTCTTCGACCACTCAAACCACCTAGCCGTGGACTCCAAGAACCCTCAGATAGAAATATTTGGGGGTCTCTTTTTATCGGGCTGGTGCGCTACCTCTTCTTCGGTCGGTTCTCTAAGCCGTATCCCGGCTTCGGGATCCGCTCGACTTCCGAAGTCGCGGGCCGCCGCCGTGCTTCCTCGACGGGAATAAAACGCCCGTCCCCGGAATCACGACCACGCAGTGTCGACTTCGATTCCTTGCTCACATAAATCACCTCCTTACTGAGCGCAACGTCCTACACCTCACAGTGCGCAAGCGCACTGCACCTCTGAACCTTCAGGAGTGCCAGTCGCGACGACCACGTTTATTCGGGTTGTCGCGCGACTGAGTGCCCCAATGCTCCCGTCGATTTCGCGGTCGCTGTCAGACAACCGCTCGCGGCCTCTGGATTTGGTGCGCCGAGCGCAAACACAATATCTGGGAGCCGTTGACCCGAGACTAAACACGCGCACAGCCGCGGTCAAGATCGCCACCGCCGGCTAACGAGCAAAATTTCTCTTTATCTTTCAATTAGTTAAATAGAATTGCGCCGCGCGGTGCGGCAAAAAAATGCGCGGAACCCTTATTTCTATGGATCGCCGTGAAATCAAGATCTGGTATTCACTGCTTTCGCACAGGATTTGCGCTGACCGGCAGGTGCGCGGTGGCCGGGGAATTCGCCGGCAGCGTGTGGCGGGTCAGATTAGAGCGAACACGAAGATTGGTGGTTGGGGTAGCGATATTCAGCTGTTCGAGATGTGCTTCTCTGACAATTATTCTTGTCTCCCGACAAGGAGTCGAATTAGCACCTGATAAAGCCCCGCCAAAAACGCCAGTCCGATCGATAGCACAATCGTCGGCCAGAACGGGAAGCGAGGATCCTTCACCAGGAACTCGTAGAAGAATGCGCCGAGTAACCCGAGCGCGGAAAACAGCCAGAGAAGCCCGCAAACGATGGGCTCCAGAACGACGAGGACCGCGAGCACGGGCAACCGCACGAGAGCCCATAAAGTCCGCAGGGTAATGCCCAGCACCTGGCGCACCCAGGAAGGGTGGCGGATCGGTTCATCGAGCGAAGTCGAGTACATGAAGCGACTCCAAATCTGGTCGCCTCTACTGTACGACTGAACTTTCCCCCGCGCTGGTAGGCCAGCCGCGAGAAGCGAACAACTGCGATCGGCTGGTCAGGTATCTGCACATTTTTGTTCGATACCTCCCCTCCCCGGATTTCGCCCCGAATGGTCCGATACCCCCACGGGCGGATCCACGCCCGAAGCAGTGGAAGAGGGGGTGTCATGCGCTATTCGCTGAATCGTTGCTCGGCGCTTCTGCCGAGTCTCCTGATGGTTCTTGCGGCCTTGGTCCCGCCATCAGCACTTGCCCAGACCTCCCCGTTCCTGACCGGCGCGACTTCGCTCCAGACCAATATTCTGGCCTGGGCGACGCCCGTGGCAGTCATTCTGGTCATGGCGCTGGGCTTGATGGCCATGGCCAACCGAATTTCTTGGGGGTGGCCTATTGCCGCCATCGTGGGCATCGCGGTCGTCTTCGGCGCCCCGCAGATGGTGACCTGGATTCGCGGGATGTTTGGGGTGTGAGCGGTGAGCGAGGGGCTCACATCAGATCCGTTGTTCGTGGCCGTGACGCGTCCGCCGATGCGCTGGGGCGTCACGTTCACCGCGCTTCTATTTAACCTGATCTTCACGATGGAGGCCTTTCTCCTCACGAAGAACCTGTTGACCCTTTTGATCGCGATCCCAATCCACGGCGTGTGTGCACTCCTATGCCTGAGGGATCCGCGGTTCTTTGATCTTCTGCTGCTGTGGGGCCGGACTCGGCTTCCAGGTTTCCTGGGTTCCTACCGCTACTGGCGCGCGGTCAGTTGCAGTCCTCTGGCACTCGACCTTCCCAATGGCCGCGGAAAGAGAGGTCAGGCGGGTAGGCCTCGCATTTTCCACTCCCCCCAAGTGGTGCGGCCATGCCCGCTCTAGCCCGATCAGTTGCCGCTCGCCGCGAGTCGCCCACGGCGAAGCACATCCCGTATACGGCCCAGGTCTCGGCGCACGTCATTCGTACCGAGAATGGCGAATTCATCCAGACATTCCGGATCGGAGGTGCCAGTTTTGAGAGCGCGGACGATGCCGAGCTCAACAACTGGCACGAGCGATTGAATGTCACTTGGCGGAACCTCGCCAGTCCGCACGTGGCCCTGTGGATTCATGTGGTGCGCCGGCGGGAGCAGCCGAACGTGACTGCTCCCGCCGGCAGGGGGTTCGCGGACACATTGGCTGCGGGCTACCAGCGGCGGTTAAGCCAGGAAGTCTTGATGGTGAACGAGCTGTACCTTTCGCTCGTCTACCAGCCACTCATTGGCGTGGCGACCGGACTCCTGACCAACCTCGTAAGACATCGCGCGGCGACCGCTCCTGATGATGTCGAAGCGCTGGAAACCTGCGAGAATCTCGCGCAGCAGCTTCTATCGGCTTTGGATCGCTATGAGCCCGAGCGATTGGGTATCCGATGCGAACGCGGACGCCCTGTCTCCGAGATGCTCGAGTTTCTTGGTCTCCTGATCAATGGCGAACCCCAGCCCATCCCATTACCGCGGGCCCCCGTGCGTGAGGTACTTGCGACATCGCGCGTGCTTTTCGGTGCGGAAGCCATTGAGTACCGCACACCGACGGCAACCCGCCTCGCGGCGGTGCTGGGGATCAAAGAGTACCCGACCCCAACCGCGGTCGGCATGTTCGATGCGCTCTTGTCGGCCTCGTTCCCGTTCGTCCTGACCCAGTCCTTTTCGTTTATCACAAAGGCATCAGGGCAAAGCCTCCTGCAGCGCCAGTACGCCCGCATGGGTAATGCCGGAGACTTTGCCGTCTCCCAGGCCGAAGAGCTGGTCGTGGCGCTCGATGCCCTGACGGCCAATGAATTTGTCATGGGCGATCACCACTTCACGCTCCAGGTGTTCGCGGATGAGGAAGGCAAGGGAGACCAGCTGAGGCGCCTGAACGACCACGTCGCTTTGGCTCGAACGCTGCTGGCCGATGCCGGCATGACCGTGGCGCGGGAGGATCTGGCGCTCGAAGCGGCCTACTGGGCGCAGTTGCCGGGGAACTTTGCGTATCGGCCCAGGCGCGCACCCATCACTTCCCGGAATGTGGCGGCGATGGCCAACTTCCACAATTTCCCCATTGGACGTGCCACTGGGAACCATTGGGGCGATGCGTTGGCGTTGCTCATCTCGAGCGCACGTTCTCCGTACCACTTCTCGCTCCACGCTTCTGATCCGACCGCTTCCGATGGCGGAAGCCGCAAGGACACGGGCCATACGCTGATCTGTGGTCCGACCGGTTCAGGCAAGACTGTGTTCATCGGGTTTTTGGTGGTGCTCCTGTCTCGGGCGGGTGTCAGTCAGGTCCTCTTCGACAAGGACAATGGGCTCGAAATTCTCGTTCGCGCCCTGGCAGGCACTTATTTGTCGCTGCGAAGTGGGCGGCCGACGGGTTTCAATCCCCTTCGATTGCCCGAGACGCCGGAGAATGCGGAATTCCTGAAGCTGTGGCTCCGATCCCTGGCGCGCGGCTCTTTAAGTGTTCGGGAGGAAGGGGATCTTGACCAGGCGCTGCGCGGGACGATCGCGTTGGATCCTGAGCGGCGGTGCCTCTCCAGACTTCTTGAGTTCACCGATGTCACGCGTGCGGAAGGCATCCATGCACGCCTCTTGCCGTGGTGCGCTGGTGGGGACTACGGCTGGGTGTTCGATCATGCAGAGGACACGATTGCCGCGACGTTGGCTGGGTCCCCGCTTATCGGGATTGATGTCACGGACTTCTTGAGCAACGAAGTGGTCCGGGGTCCGGTCTCGCTGTACTTGTTCCACTGCATCCGATCCCTCCTGGATGGCCGCAAGTTCGTCTGCTGGGCGGACGAGTTTTCCCGACTCCTGGATGATCCCGCCTT
>WNFL01383477.1_pt1 | contig 18596 bp, 16 predicted proteins | sample 5400361 | NCBI WGS metagenome assembly WNFL01 (sample SAMN13153351, study PRJNA577476) | soil metagenome | isolation source: 40 cm soil on Douglas fir-dominated hillslope | place: USA:California | collected 2013-09-17
CTTGCGCGTATCCGCGAGATAGGCCGGAAGAATGTCCGAAACGATCCGTGCCCGCAGTTGCGGATCCTTCAGAGGAAACAACACCTCAACCCGTTCATACAAGTTTCGTGGCATCCAGTCCGCGCTGCCTAGATACACTTCCGGATTCCCGCCATTCTCGAAATAAAGTATCCGGCTGTGCTCCAGAAAACGCCCCACGATGCTTCGCACCCTGATTCGGCTGCCGATTCCCCGCAATCCGGGAACCAACGTGCATTGCCCCCGCACAATAAGATCAATTTCCACTCCTGCTTGAGAAGCCCGGTACAGCGCCTGAATAATCGCCGGATCAATCACCGCGTTCATTTTTACGATCATTCGGGCCGGCCGCTTCCGCCGCGCGTGCCTAGCCTCTCGCTCGATCAGCGCGATGCATGATTTCGCCATATCCACCGGCGCCACCATCAGCGGCTTGTAATTTGGTTGCTCCGCATACGCCGTCAAATAATTGAACACGTTGTGCACCGCCGACGTAATCTCATCATCGCTGGTGAATAGACTTAAATCCGTGTAATAGCGCGCCGTCGCTGGATTGTAATTGCCGGTGCCAAGATGTGCGTACCGCCGGATTTTTCCGTCCGGGTCATTGCGCACAATCAGAGCCAGCTTGGCGTGCGTTTTCAATCCCACCAGCCCGTGAAACACCTGCACGCCCGCGTTTTGGAAGCTGCGCGCCCAGCGGATATTCGTCGCCTCGTCAAAACTCGCCTTCAGCTCCACAACCACGGCCACCTCTTTCTTTCCGGCCGCCTCCAAAAGCGCTTGCGCGATAGGCGAATCCGCATTGGTTCGGTATAGCGTCTGTTTGATGGACAATACTCGCGGGTCCCGGCTCGCCGTCCTTAGAAAATTCACCACGCCCTCATAAGAGTCATAAGGGTGGTGCAGCAAAACATCCTGGCGCCGCACAACATCGAACATCGAATCCGCGTCGTGCCCCACTCGTGTGTGGCGTGGCGTGAACGCCGGATACTTCAAATCCGGCCGCGGCGTTTCATCGTACAAGTGAAACAGCCGCTGCAAGTTCACCGGCCCGTCCACCCGGAACACTAGCGATTCGTCCAGTTCGAACGTGGACACCAGCCGTTCCACGATCTCCGGATGTGCGCCGGCCTCGATCTCCAGCCGCACCGCATCTCCCTTCCGCCGCAGCGCCACTTGCGAGTCGATCGTCTCCAAGAGACTGCGCGTCTCTTCTTCCTCTAAATAGAGATTGCTGTTGCGCGTAATGCGAACCGTCGACGCCAGAATTTCGTACCCGCGGTACAACCGCGCGGCATAAAACGACAAGATGTCTTGCAGGAAAACGTAATGGATCCCGCCATCGGTAGCCGGCACCCGCAGCAAGCGAGGCAGCGCTCGCGGCACCGTGACCACGCCAAAATACGGCTTCCCATTTCCGCCCTTTCGCCGCCGCAGCAGAAAAGCGATGCACAGCACCTTGTTCAGCACATGTGGAAATGGATGTGAAGGATCGACCGTAACCGGCGTGAGCATCGGGTTTACCCGCCGGTCGTAAAATGTTTTCGCTGCTTTCAGCGCTTTCGCGTCCAGCTCGTCCATTCTCAGCACGCGAATCGATTGCTTCGCCAGCGCCGGCAGCAACTCTTCGTTCCAGCATTTGTACTGGTCTCGCACCAGCACATCCATAGCCGCCGATACTTTCTCCAACTCCTGTTCCGCCGTCAGGCCATCCGGACTTATTCCTTTTGATCCGTGCTCGATAGTCTGCAAAAAACTCGAGACACGCACTTCCACAAACTCGTCCAGGTTGTTTGCTGTAATGGCTAGAAACTTCACGCGTTCCAGCAACGGGTTCCCGATGTCTCGCGCCTCTTCCAGCACGCGCCGGTTAAACTCCAGCCACTGCACATGGCGGTTGAGGTAAAAGCGCGGATCCGTAAGTGCGGCTCGCTTCATGGTTTTGTTGGGAACAGCAACAAATACTCCACCGGTGTTACGACAAGATGAATGCGCCGGGGTTTCGACCTCCGCCCGAGCTTCCGGCGTTCGGACCAGTTATACCTGCCGGTTGATCTGATTTATCGACGAAGTCCTCCCGTTTCCAACTTTACTGACGCCGAATCCACCTGCAGGATCGATCGTTACCGTGTACACCTCGTCGAATCCTTCTTCCACCGTGGGAGCCCGCAGCTTCCTCAACGTGCCTGCGATTGCGGGGACTGGAATTCTTTGCTTTCCAGCACGCTCGTTGTTGCGCCGAATCGCGTCAGCCAGAGGAGTCTCAAAAAAGTACGCGACCACGCGAAACCCGGCTTCGCGCGCCGGTCCAATATATCGGGCGCGGTCGCTAGGCAATGGGTTTGTATTGTCGATCACAAACGCCTGTTTGCCCGCCAGGCACGCCGCCAGCAGGAGTTGTTCCCGGTGGCGCGTCCGCAGCATATCCAGATTGATGCGCACGTGCGTATCGAAGAAACGCTCGCGATAAAAAGTGCTTTTTCCGGATCCCTGCACCCCGACAAAGATTACCGCTTCCATCGGATTTATGCCCCAGAACCCATCATCGGATATCCCGCCTTAAAAAAGGAAGTTCCACGTGGAACAAAGGCAGAAATCCTGCTGGTTCCGTCCTTGCAGATCGTGCTCACGCGTCCGTTATTCCCGTCGCCCTCATCTAAACACAGGCCCCGCTGGGTCGGATACTTTCGGAGGAAGCGATCGACAGAGGTAATCCATATGGCGTGTAACGGCACAGAAAGGCACGGCTCGAAATGTTGGACGGGATGGGCCGATCGCATTCCGGCGGAGCGATGGTCTATCTACCGCAGCGTCATGGAATCAGCCAAGGCGCACAATATCCCCTTTGCCCTGGCCGGAGCTTTTGCCACCGCCACGCATACCGAACGCTGGCGCGACACCAACGATATGGATCTGTACACCCTCCCCGAGCACCACGAAGAAATGCAACACCTGATCGAAGGGCTCGGCCTCAAGGATATCTACGATCGGTTTCCTTATCATCGCGACTGGACCTACCGCGCAACAGACGGCTCAACCATCATCGAAGTCATCTGGACCATGCGCAACCACCGCGCCGATGTCGATATGGAATGGCTCACACTCTGGGGAGAAATCGAGGCCCGCGGCATAAAATTTTTCGTGGCGCCTCCGGAAGAGATGATGTGGGCCAAGCTTTACGTGCTGCACCGCCTGCGCTCCGACTGGCCCGACGTACTTCACTATATTTCCGTCTGCGGCCCCGGCCTCGATTGGCAGCATCTGTACGATCGTCTCGGACCAGATTTTCCCTTGCTGGGGGGTGCGCTATGCGTTTTCTCCTGGCTCAGTCCACAAAAGGCCGCAGCGCTCCCCGAATGGATTTGGAAAAAATTCGTCATGCTCAAACCAGCCCGCGTGTCCGCGGACGAATCCGAAGAAACCCGCGCCAGGCTGCTGTCCGACAGGCAAAACGAGCTCGCGCAAGCAAAATGACCGCCTTAGAGGAGCAAGCAAAGTAAATGCTAATCGGCGCAATGAACCATCCGGCGCGTCCGCTCTCAGAACAGATCCAATGGCTCGGCCAAATGGGCTTTGATTTTCTTGACCTCACCCTTGAGCCTCCGCACGCATCGTCGTGGAACATCGATGCCCCCGCGATCAAACGCATGCTGGAAGGTAACAACCTGCGAGTCGTGGGCCACACAGCGCCCTTTCTGCCCATCGCCAGCCCAGTCGAAGAACTCAGGCAAGCAGCTCTCTTCGAATTCCGCCGCTGTATCGACGTTTTTCGGCGCGTCGGCGTGCAATGGATGAACGTACACCCCGGCATGTCGCCCATGCACGATAGGGCTTTCACCGTGGAACGTAACCTGGAATCCCTCCGCGAGCTACTGATTTACGGAAAACAAAAAGCCGTAGGAATCATGATTGAAAATCTGCCGGACAGGTTCAACACGGCTCAGCAACTCTCCGAGCTTTTGGACCCGCTGCCCGAACTAGGTCTACATCTGGACATCGGGCACGCCAATCTAATGACCGCCTCGAACACGACGCGCGAAATTATCGCCGCGTATGGCCATCGACTAAAGCATGTGCACCTTCACGACAATCGAGGCGGCAATCTGGATCTGCACTTGCCTCTGGGAGCCGGAAATGTCGATGTGGCAGATTCTGTGACCGCGCTCAAATCTTGCGGTTATGACGGCACAATCACTCTGGAAGTCTTCACCACCGATCTCAATCATCTCCTCTATAGCCGAGATCTCTTGCAAAAAACCTGGACTCCGTCAGGCGAGCCACTTCGCAAGCAACACGCCTCTCTATAGCCTCACCAGTACTCATATACCGCTCACATAGCTAGTGACTGATGAAGCCAGGGACTTCCCTCAGGATTTTTTATCTCAACCGAACCCGTCCGCAATTACTTCGCATCTCAAAGACGTGCACACACGAGGCTAAACATGCCCAAATTCCTTTTTCTTTCTCTTTTCGCACTCACGTCCGGACTCCTGCTGAACGCCGCGCAACAAGTCCACCAACAAAACGTAGCCAACGTTACTCCCGCAAGGGCAAAGGCTCGGCCCCGTGCGGATACGCCGCAGCCAGACTCCTCGCTCGACGACACCCTCAGATGGATCCAACAAAAGCTTCCGGCTCCCTTTGAAGTCAACGTCCAAGCTGGTGGACATCTCAACGAAACGGTTTCCTATTCCACGATCTTGGTGGATTGGAAAGGCTGCTCCGCGCATTTCCGCTCGGAACGAAACCACGCTTTTAACGGCGAGATTGACAAACACACGGTCGACCAAATCATTCCTCTCCATGATGTCGACCCAAGCAGAATCCAACCGTACCCTTTGCAAGTCCCAGGTCTGATCTGGGATGTCCCGGGCATCAGTATTTCGACCGCCTACGAAAGGCGCACCATCGTGGACACCTTCCAAGCGCCGCACCAGAACAGCTACTACACGAACTTAACGCTTACGGACCCATCCGGAGACTTGGAGCCCCGTATCGTAGCCGCGCTACAGCATGCTGTCGACATCTGCGGCGGCCGGCCCGAAACGTTCTGAGCTTTTTCGCACGGCACGAGTCCAGCGTCACGAGTCCTATCGGCCCAACCGATCATCTCAGTAATAGCACCACACGCGTACTACGTGCGTCGGCGTAACGGTGATGCCCGTGCCTAGCTGTTACAAGATTTGTATAGTTGTTACGTTTCTGGCGTCTGCTCTTGCCCTGCCCGCACGGTCGCAAGAATCCGTAGCCGATGCCGCACGCAGCACCCGCGAGCAGCGATCTAATTCCACAAATCATCCGAGAATCATCACCAACGCCGATCTCGGCCCGATGAGGCCATTGCCGAGCGCCTCAGCCTTCCATCTACAGCCCTCTTCCACGAACGCGGACGAGGCGCCAAATCCACCATCCGCCTCAGGCTGCGACAATCCTGAAGCCCAAAGGCTGATCATAGAGTTGCAGGCCGCCCAGCAGGAGCTCGCTCAAATTCGCAGCGAACTCCAATACAATCCACCCGTCGTCTCCGGCAACGATCTAGATCTCCAGTATTTCCAACCTGGCAACTCGGGCCTCGATGTCGGCTCTCCGCCGCTGCTGGATGCGGAACCGCCCGCCCCGGGGCGTGTCGCTGAAGTCGAAATGGAGGAGCGGATTGACTATCTGCGCAAAGCCTTGCGCATCGCTTGCGAGCCTCCCGAAGCGGCAAGGATTCAGATCGCGATCTATCAAGCAGAGGATGAGCTGAATCTTCTACAGCGCCAGTTTGCGTTGGATCAGGATGACTACTATTCCGTGGCGGTTACGGAACGCCTGGGCGGCAATCCTAAGCTCGATGCCGAGCAGCAGCAAATCCAGGATTTGCAGGCCGAGATCGATGGTCTCAAAGCCGAGCTTGCCGCATTGCTTCCACCTCAAATCGAGAGGTAAACAGTTTGCCTTTCGCTATGGCACGGTGGAGGTGGCCAGGACTCTCTTGCAGGAATTCGCGCAGCGCGCGCACGTTGAGACACACTCGAGCACAATGGGGTCTTCCCCGGAGGGCAGCTCGCAGAGCTGCTGGCATCGCCGGCAAATTTGGCAACACACCTCCGCGGCACGGACGTAAAACTCCGAAATGCGCAGCAGAAAATCCGCGCAAACTCTGCACATATCAGCGCAATCCAGCAGGCAATTGAGCTGCTCGGGCTCCGCAAGCTCCGCCTCAGGTTCCAGCATCAGCAAATGTGAGAAAGTCCGCAAGCACATGCGATGGCACTCCAAACAGTCCGGAATCGCTTCTTCCATCTCGCGCGTCAGAACTTGTGTCGGATTCATAAAGCGCCTTCCTCGCGTAGCCTCGTGCATTACGTAGCCTCGTGCATTAGTCCGTAAATGACGATGATGTGTGCGAGTACGGACGCTTCCCATCAGGTAAATCTAGGACGCAACGAGCAGTGATATCCAGACCGATATCCGATGGTATGCTGCGCTCGTGAGAAAATGCTTCTTGCGGAATCACGCCTGCAGTGCTGCGGCCTTGCTACTTTTGTGTTGCCTATCGGGTCCGAGAGCGACAGCCGCCGAAGATGCTCTGTCGACTCAGCTAAACCTAATCTTTACCGCACTCGCGGATGAAAGATCTCCCGGCATAGCCGTCCTCGTCCGCAAAGATGGCCGAACCGCTTTCGAACGCGGCTACGGCGTTCGCGACCTCCGCTCCTTCACTCAAATCGATGCACAAACGAATTTCCGCCTCGCTTCCTGCTCCAAGCAGTTCACCGCCATGTCCATCATGCTGCTCGTCCATGACGGCAAGCTCCGCTACGACGACAAACTTACCGACGTCTTTACCAACTTCCCCGCCTACGGCAAAGCCATCACCATCCGTAATCTCCTGAACCACACCTCCGGTCTCCCCGACTACGAAGAACTGATGGCGGCCGCCGAAAAACGCAAAGGCGCGCCTATCTGGACCGACACACACCAGATTCAAGACGCCGAAGTCTTAGATTTGCTTGAGCGAGAAAAAGCCGGCAAGTTCACTCCGGCCACGCAATGGAGCTACAGCAATTCCGGCTATGTCGTCCTCGGATTTATGGTGGCAAAAATCTCCGGCAAGCCGTTCCGCGAATTCCTTCGCGAACGCATATTCGCCCCTCTGAAAATGTCGCAAACCATCGCCTACCAAAAAGGACAGAACGAAGTCACCAGTCGTGCCTACGGACATTCGAAAGACGCCGACGCTTGGAAGGAAACCGACCAAAGTCCCACCTCCGCTACGCTAGGCGACGGCGGAATCTACTCCTCAATAAACGACCTGGCAAAATGGGATGAAGCGCTCACGCGACACACGCTTCTAAGCGAAAACGAAACGCAGCCCGCCCTCACTCCCGCGCAGCTCACCACCGGCGCGAAAGCGCAATGGCCCGCCAACTCCGACCGCCCCCAAGGCACCCCGGTTTCCTACGGCTTCGGCTGGTTCCTCGACCCCTACCGCAATCACACCCGCACGTGGCACTACGGCGACACCCTCGGCTTCCACACCTACATCCAGCGTTTCCCCGCCGACCGCCTAACCATAGTCATCCTCTGCAACCGCACCGACCTAGACCCCGAATCCCTCGCCACCAAAGTCGCCGACCTCGCTCTTCGCTGAGAACTTCGCAATTTTCATTTGGCTAGGGCGCGGAAAGTGTCCTCATATTTCTTAATGAATTCTCTACCGAGCTTTAGTTGCTCGGCGATTTCCGGATCATACGCCGCCAGGAATAACCCGTCAGGCACCTCGACCGCAACAAGGAAATCATCCTTCTTCACTCGGAGGCGTTTCAAAACTGCTTTCGGCAAAATCAGCCCAGTCGACTTACCGATAGCCCGGAGCTTCAGCTTCATATTTCACCCAGATCGAAGGACCCCAACTTCCTAGCCCATTCCCGCCAGCTTCCCCAGCCCCTTCATCTTCGCCCGCGCCGCCATCGCCCCGTACTGCTTCATCATCTGCCGCATCTGCATGTACTGCTTCAAGACCTGATTCACTTCCTGCACCGAAGTCCCGCTGCCGCTCGCAATCCGCTTCCGGCGCTTCCCGTCAATCACGTTGTGGTCGCGCCGCTCCTGGTTCGTCATCGAGTTGATGATTGCCTCGACCCGCTTCAACATGCCCTCATCCACCTTCGCGTCCTTCGGCAAATTCGCCAGCGGCCCGATCTTCGGCAGCATGTCCACGACCTGCTCCAGCGGCCCCATCTTGCGCACCTGTTTGAGCTGATCCCGAAAATCCTCCAGCGTAAACTCATTCTTCCGCAGCTTCCTTTCCAGCTCCATCGCGGCCTTTTTATCGACCGCCTGCTCCGCCCGCTCGATCAGCGACATAATGTCGCCCATGCCCAGCACGCGCGACACAATGCGCTCCGGATAAAATCCCTCCAGCGCATCATATTTCTCGCCCAAGCCCACAAACTTCACCGGCGCCCCGGAAACTTTCGCAATCGAAAGTGCCGCGCCCCCGCGCGCATCGCCGTCCAGCTTGGTCAGAATCACACCGGTCAGTCCGAGCCGCTTGTGAAACTCTCCCGCCGAGCGTACCGCGTCCTGCCCAATCATCGCGTCCGCGATAAACAAAATCTCCGCCGGCTGCAGTTCTTTCTTCAGCGTGCTCAGCTCGTTCATCAGCTCATCGTCGATGTGCAGTCGCCCCGCCGTATCGACCAAAATCACATCACTGGCCGAAAGCTTCGCTTCCTTAATCGCCCCGCGCACGATCTCCATCGGCTTGTCCGTGCCCGCGCCTGGCCAGATCTGCGTCCCCACGGCCTTCGCAACCTGCGCAAGCTGTTCGCGCGCCGCCGGGCGGTACACGTCGGTGGACACCACAATCGGCCGGTGCCCATGCTGCGTCAGCCATTTTGCCAGCTTGCCCGTAGTAGTCGTCTTGCCCGACCCTTGCAATCCCACAATCATCCACACCGAAGGCGGCCGCGAAGCAAACAGGGGCTTCGCATGCTTCCCCAGCATCGCGGTCAGTTCGTCACGCACTGTCTTGACCACTTGCTGGTCCGGCGAAAGCTGCAGCATAACTTCGCTGCCAATCGCCTTTTGGCGGATGTTCGCGAGCAGTTCGTCGGCGACGCCCACGTTGACGTCGCCTTCCAGCAGCGCCTCGCGAATTTCCGCCAGCGCCGCGTCCAGGTGCTCCTCGGTGAGCTTCCCCTGCCCGCGCAAATTCTTAAATGTCCGTTGCAGCTTTTCCGTCAAATTCTCAAACATATCCGCCTTTTCCCAGCCAGGAACTCCATTGTATCGGAACTCGCACAATGCCGCCCTGTTCAACTCCTGTGAACTCTGCCGGATGCGGTATCATCCAGCCCGCACGCATGAGGCTACCCACCCAATGCAGCACAAGCCGTGGTTGAGGTCGAGAAACTCCGCAACTACTGCTTGAGCCCTGTACATGCTCGCGGGCGTCACAAAGCGCGAGTGTTTGCTAACGCACTGAGTATTCGACGAGAGCATGCGGAATTTCTTCGGAAAACACTCCTCGAAGCAGCACTCTCGACTGATGTAACGTTGGGCGAACGCGATGCGTACGGACAGCGCTACGTGCTAGACTTTTCGATGAGTGGCCCGGCCGGCAGTGCAATGGTGCGAAGCACCTGGATTATTTTGGGGAGTGAGAGTTTTGCACGTTGACGAGTTGTTACGTGCTCTAGGAGCAAGTATTTGGACATCAATACCCTAAGTGTAGTGGCGCTCTTGGAGGATGTGCCCTCGCGACGCCTGGTGCGAGGCCAGGTGGGCACTGTCGTAGAAAAGCTCGCGCCGGGTGTTTTTGAGGTCGAGTTCAGCGACAACAATGGCCGCACGTATGCCACATTGGCTGCGCCTGCGGACAAGCTTCTGGTCCTACGCCACGAGTCCACCGAAGCTGCTTGACGTCTAGTCTTGAACGACGTAGCGGGAAACTGCCCTTACGGATTAACTTTCTCTGCCGAACTGTTCGGATTCTCCGCCGGTAGCGCACAATTCGCTACGCACTTCGAAGCAAAAAATTCAATCTCTGCCTTCTTATGCGGCACCTTCTCGCCGGCCTCCGGCACAACAATCAGCGACTGCGGCCCATCCGCCGCACTAAACGTGCACTGAAACGTCTGCGACTGCACGCCGCGCTGCTGACAAGAATTCTTCTCCAGCGCCGGCTCCAGCATCTCCGGCCTCGCATGCAATTGGTTGGCGACTGACGACGGCACCATCGCCACGAGCATCGGCGTAGGCGCCTTGATCTTGATGCTCACGACCTCACCGTCGCGGTCCGGCGCATACCCGCCATACACTTTCAGGAACGGAGTCAGCTGATACTTTTCCTTCGCCTGCTGGATCCACTGAAACTCCGGCGGAAAACAATTGCTGATGCACGCCCAGCGGTAATATTGGATATGCACATCGTTCGGCGATTTGAAATGGCGAGTGGGCGAAGCTTGCGCTTTCAACACGGCCGCCAGGCCCACGCCCACGCCGACAGCATTACCCGCAGGGGTATTAAGCACGGCGCCGTCGCGCTTCAGTACCTCGCCTAACCCGGCGAATGCGGCCGACTGGCGGCTGCCTCGATCGTCGCGAATCACCAACGTCATCGGCTCCCCGGGAAGATCGCAGAGGTACGTGGTCTTTATCACGTGCTCGCGCAAGCACAGCATTCTTAGAGTGGCTATGGTTTCCGGATACTGCAGCGCCTGGTTCCACTCTCCTTCGCTGGTCATGAAAATCGTCACCGGCTGCTGTGCTTCGATGTCCACGTGCAGGTTGCCGCCCTGCGGTCCAGGCCGATACGTCCGCCCAGTATGATAGTTCGCAGGATCCAACCGGACCGACTCATCGTTCGCCGGCTGCCATTCAAATCTCTTTTGCTGTGCGGACGTCGTTCCCGCAAGCGCGAGGGTCCCCAAAAGTGCGAATGCAAGTGTGGGTTTCATAGTAATGACAGTATTTGCGTGAGGAAAGCTCCGCACAATTGCCCGAAAGGGCAGGTCATCTCTACCGGTATCGTATCCAAATGGGCACAGCCCGAGCTCGCGAAAAGCAATGCGTCCAACCCTCTCGCGACTGCCGAAGGGCCCAAAACCGGTGGTCGAAAAGCGTTGCGCGTTGAGGAGGCGAGATGTACAGTGTCGGCCCCGGCCGGGAAATGAAGGCGGGAATCCGGCCCAGGAGCATCCATGCGAAATCTTGGGATTCTCTGGATTCTATACGGCCTTCTGCGATTTGTTGTCGGTCTTGGAGTTTTTCTGTACAGCGGCACGCTGACCATCATGTGGGGCGCCCTGCTCACTCGCGTCCCCAATCCGTGGGCCCCTCGGCATTGCCCTCGGTGCGTATACCCTTGTTGTCCTGGTTCCTGCAAATCTGAGAAATGCTTAGGTGGCCTTGTCCGCGTTCACATGGACTACACAATCAGACACACGCTAGCCATCCGTAAGCGAACGTGGCATGCTATATGACATGGGAAACAAAGACCGAAGAAGCCGCGAAGCAAAAAAGCCGAAGAAAAAGACTCCGAAGTTCGCTCCCCCAAGGCGCGACTCGAGTCAGCCCACACACGTCATCTCAACAATCACTAATCCGGAAAAACCAACAACCGGTTCGTAGTAGGCCTTCCGATTTTGCTGTCTTCCGGCGCTTACAACTTCTTTCGCAATTCCTTGCGCTGTTTAAGTTTGCGAGCACAACTGTCCCATCCCTGTATGTTAGACTTGCGCTCCCCCGGACATCCGCTCTGGGCGCCTACATTCCACTAGGGGGTTGCCAAACGTTATGCGTTTGTTGCGGCTTTGTCTCGCCAGCCTGATTCTGCTCTCACCAGCTATTGCCTTTGCTCAGACTGCTGTCGAAGGCACAGTCCATGATGTATCTGGCGTCCCTATAACCAATGCTTCCGTATTCCTGGAGCATCAGGACGGAGCAAAACTCCAAGCGACCGCGACGAATGCCCACGGGAAATTTCGTCTTCCCGCCTTGGAGGCCGGCGCGTACTCCTTGCAAGTGCAAGCTTCTAACTACTATCCCTTACATTACGAATTCGTTCTTCGTCCTCGCCAGCCTCTCTCGCTCAATCTCGATCTTCAGAAAAAAGAGACGGTGCAGGAAAGCGTGGAAGTCCACGCCGGCTATCTGACCATCGACCCCGAAAAAACCGGCAGCTCCTACACCTTCACTCGCCAGGATCTTGAAAGACTGTCAGACCCGATCGTGGAAAGCACCAGCGACCTTGTCAACAACCTTATGCCCGGCGCCAGCGACAGCCATGACAATTTCCTCGCCGTTCGCGGCACCGAATTCTCCCTTCACGAATTCATCAACGGCGTTTCGTTCCTGGACAATACCCAGCCGCAATTTTCTCCCGGCGTAAGCCCTCAAATCTTCGAAACCGTCGACCTCATGACCGGCGGATTTACTCCTGAATACGGAAATCGCTTCGGCGGCGTCCTCGATATCACCACCCGCTCCGGCGCCGAGCTCGGCGGCCACGGCGACCTGAATTTCCGCGGCGCTACCGTCGATAATTTCGATCTCAATGCCGACTATGGCGGCCAAACTGGCCGCCTCGGCTACTATTTCTTTGTCGATGGATTCACTTCCGGCCGCTACCTCGATCCCCCGGAACCAAAGGAGCTCTTCGATTTTGGCAAAGGCTCACGCGCCACCACGCAGCTCGACTGGCGCGCAGGCAAAAAGGACACCATCCGGTTGCTTCTTATGGGCTCCGGCGCCAATTTCCAGCAGCCTAATATCACCGACGATCAAGACGTCGGCCGCGACGCGCAGCGCCACCTTCGCCAGTACACCGCCATTCTCGGCTGGACTCACACCTTCTCCCCGGAAACCTTGCTGCACACTTCCCTTTACGAACGCAACAGCTCCGATCACGTTCTTCCCACCACCGATCCCATAACTCCCCTTTCGGACGCCTCGCGCTCCAGCTTCACCCTTGGCATCAAGAGTGACCTCTCCCACTCCTGGCGCGGCCACTTCTTCAAGGCGGGAATCGATCTCGTCCAACTCCGCGAGGGCGAAAGCTTCTTCTTTGCCCCCCGCGGCGACCCCGATACTTTTCCGGCATTTCAAGGCTGGGGCAAGGGCGGCCAGGCCAGCTTCTATTTACAAGACCACTTCGCTCCGTTGCGAAATCTTACGGTCGACGTAGGCCTTCGCTACGATCACTTCGATCTGGTTAGCGCCGACCAGCAAGCTAGCCCGCGCGTCGGCCTCGCGTATCACATCAACCAGACAAAATCCGTGATTCACGCCGCGTACAATCGCTTGTTCTCCCCGCCGCCGATCGAATATTCCCTGCTCGCCAGCTTCATCGGAAACACCACCGTCACTCCCGGCCAGCGAGTCGGTAACGTGCGCCCCTACACGCAAAACTATTACGAAGCGGGTTGGTCTCAGGAGCTGGCCCCGCGCGTCAGTCTTGAGCTGAACGCCTATCTCCATACCGGCAGCAACAGTTTCGAAAACCACGAAATCTCCATTTCGCGTATCTTCGTCCCCATTAATTTCGACAGCGCCCGTTCCAAAGGCCTCGAATTTGTTCTGAACATGCGCCAGCTCGAGCGCCTGGGCATTTCCGGTCGCCTCCAATATGCCGCCGCCCGGACCATTTTTCACGGACCGATCACCGGGGGCTTCGCCGGAAATGAGCCGCTCACCCCGGGAGAATTCATCGTTCCCGCATTCGACCAAACGCACACTGGCACCGCACAGATTTTTTATCGCAATCACTGGCGGGGATTCTGGGCCGGTAGCGCCATGCGTTACGGCAGCGGCACCATAATCGAGCACGGCCCACGCCTACCTCAACATTTCACCGCCGACCTGGCCTCCGGCCTAACGCTCTGGCGGACCGAGCCGCGGTATCTCGATTTCGAATTCAACGTCACCAACGTAAGCAACAGCATCTACCAGATCGCAAAAGAAAGCGAAGAAATCCCCATCCAATACGCTCCCTCACGCACGGTCGGTGGCAGCCTGAAACTCCACTTTTAACGATTCTCGGACCTCTAGCGCAGGGCGGAGTCTTCGCAGCCCTGCGGCTTTTTCGGCCGATCTCCGGCAAGGATGCAGTGGTTTCCGTAACAAGCCGAATGTATGGGTTGGTCTGCCAAAAAAAGTGAGCGGCCGGTGGGGGGACCGGCCGCTCGGGCGTTGGGGATGGAGGGAACCGTGGTCGAGTCCGGTTGGGCCGTCCCCGATCACAGTTGCGATTGTGCCGCCGCTACCTCTCCGGGTCGATAGCCCGCCGGTTTCATTCTCGCCAGTACTCCGCCCCGCGACCTGCGTACTCGCCCGTTAGTACCCCCGTACTACAGAACTCAGCGTCTCTAAAAAGCACGACGCCCAGGGCTCACCGAATCGAATCGCCTTGACAACTGCATCGGGCCGGTACATGGTGGCCTGCAAATCCCCCGAATCCACAACCTCCAACCAACACTTCCTCTAGGAGGCCATGATGCTCGACCAACCCGCAGTCCAGGAATTCAAGGCAAGCCTGCGCGGCACTTTACTTCGGCCTGCCGACGCAGACTACGACCAAGCCCGCAAAGTTTGGAATGGCATGATCGACAAGCGTCCCGCGCTGATCGCCCGTTGCGCAGGAGCCGCGGACGTCGTGCAATCTGTCAGTTTCGCGCGTGCCCACAATCTCCTGGTGGCTGTCCGCGGCGGCGGCCACAATGTCGGCGGCAACGCCGTCTGCGATGGTGGCCTCACGATTGACCTATCCCCAATGAAGAGCGTGCGTGTCGATCCCGCGCGCCGCATCGCCCGCGCCGAACCCGGCCTGACTTGGCGTGAGTTCGATCGCGAGACGCAAGCCTTCGGCCTGGCCACCACCGGCGGCCAGATTTCTGCAACCGGCATTGGCGGACTGACCCTGGGCGGCGGCTGGGGCTACTTAGCGCGCCGCCACGGCCTTTCCTGCGACAATCTCGAATCCGTGGATATCGTCACGGCGAGCGGCCAATTCCTCACCGCGAGTCCCTCCGAAAATGCGGACCTCTTCTTCGGCGTGCGCGGTGGCGGCGGAAATTTTGGTGTCGTCACCTCCTTCGAATATCGTCTCCATTCAGTCAGTACCGTGCTTTCCGGCATCATCGCCTATCCCTTTCAGAAAGCCAGGGAGGTCCTCAAGCTCTTCCGCGAACTCACCAGCGCCGCCCCAGACGAACTGGCTTCCGGCGTAGTCCTGATTAGCCTGCCTGACGGGACTCCCGTCGCTGGCATCGTCCTCTGTTACTCCGGACCGCTCGCCGAAGGTGAACGCCTGCTGAAGCCCCTCCGCACGTTCGGCCCGCCGCTCATCGATCAGATCGGACCGATCCCATACACAGCCGCCCAGCAATTGATTGACGGATTTTATCCGTCCGGCCTTCAGAACTACTGGAAATCCAGCTTCCTGAACAAAATCAGCGACGAGGCCATAGATACAATGGTGGATTTCTGCTCGAGGCGGCCTTCGCCGATGTGTCACGGGCTAATCGAACACCAGCTCGGGGGCGCGGTCAGCCGCGCGGACCGCGACGCCACCGCGTTCGCACACCGCGATGTTGAGTACTCCTTTATGGCGCTAGGCGTATGTGCCACGCCTGTGGAAGTCGAGAAATGCGCGCAGTGGGCTCGCGACTTCTGGGCTGCCATGCAACCGAGTTCAACCGGCGCCGTCTACGTCAATTATCTCGGGGGCGAATCCGACGAAGGGCCGGATAGAATCAAGGCCGCCTACGGCCCTGAAAAGTATGCGCGGTTGGTCGCGCTAAAGAACCGGTACGATCCCTCAAATCTGTTCCGGCTTAACCAAAACATCAAGCCAAGCCAAGCGGCAACAGGTGCTACCGGCACGTAAAACTGAGTCTTAGGTTATCGCCGCTTTCTTCAGCATCTCGGCCAAATCTTTGTGCCCGCTCTCCGACGCCATGTCAGCGGGCGTCTTGCCGTCATCAGCCTTCGCATCCGCGCGAGCGCCATGTTTTAGTAGCAACTCTACAACTGCAGCATTGCCATTCGCTGCCGCCGAATGCAGCGGCACAAATCCACGTTCCTGTTTAGCGTTAGGGTCCGCGCCGGCTTCCAAAAGCATCTTCACAATCTCCGCACCACCCCGGCTAGCCCCTGCATGCAGCGCGGTGACTTTTTGCGCGTTCCGCGCCGCCAGTTTTACATCCGCGCCATTCTTCAGCAAAAACTCCACAATCGCCGGATGTCCAAAATAAGCCGCCAATCCCAGCGGATAAAATCCATCCGCGGCAAACGCATTAACCAATCCCCGATCCGCGTCGGCCAACTTCTGCACCGTATCCAAATCCCCTAGCGCGCAAGCCACAAACACATCCGCTTTCGCTCCATGCCGCAAAAACACTTCCGCCAGTTCGGGATGCCCGAAATACCCGGCCAGCAGCATCACGGAAGACCCATTAGGTGCCGTAAACTCCAGCAAACCCGGCTCCGCACTCAGCAGCGCCTCCAGGCCGGCCTTGTCCCCCGTTCGAATCACCTCCATCAATTTCTTCTTGTTGTCCACAGAAGCCGTCGCGCCTTCCATATAGCTCCTCCTGCGAATCGCTGAATAATTCTCGGACTCTACCTCAATGGCTCCACGGCCGCAGTACTTTTCCTGCAGCAGTACGCGCTCACGCGTTACACTTGCCTGCCCTCAGTAGACTCTCTGCACAATTTAACCGGCGAGGAGGACGCAATGCTCGGCTCGCACAAAATCATGGCTTTCGCCCCCACGCTCGACGCCAAAAAAGCGCGGCCTTTCTATGAAGGCGTGCTCGGCCTCCGCGTTCTTAGCCAAGACAATTTCGCTCTCGCCCTCGACGCTAACGGCATCATGCTCCGCGTCACCAATGTTCCACTAGGTTTCAAGCCGCAGCAGTTCACTATCCTCGGCTGGCAAGTTCCAGACATCGCCAAGGCTGTTTCCGAGCTAAAACAAAAAGGCGTGTGGTTCGAGAGCTATAGCTTGCCCACTCAGGATGCCGAAGGCATCTGGACCGCCCCAGGCGGTGCCAAAGTCGCCTGGTTCAAAGACCCCGACGGCAACACCTCAGCCTCAACCAAATGCCCTAACGCATTGGCGTCTACCATCCTCTCGTACTATTGCGAACGCGGGCAGCGCTACTTACACTGCACAGCGTCACTCGCAACACCGGCTTTGGCGGTTCAGTCTCGCTCAGCGTCAGCGGACTGCCTGCGGGCGCTTCGGCGTCGTTCAGCCCTGCGTCTATCTCGACCTCCAGCTCGCGCACACTGAGCGTTTTTCACCTCCTCCTCCCAGCCTCCAGGCAGTTCTCGCTGACGGTCATGTCACTACCCCGATTTCCGCCCGCGTCGGCTTTGCCTTCAATCCCGTGAAAAATTGACAATCTCCTTGCCCGACGCATTAAGATGTTCCTGACAAGTTCGTCCCGGGGACCGTTCACGTGTTTTTCTGCTTGCTCCCTCTTTGGAGGATCACCCATGTCACTATCGCGCAGGAATTTCTTTCGCAATCTTGGAGTTGGAGCGATTGCAGGCGCCGCCGCGCCTGCGCTTCGCGCGTTTACCCTTGCTCCTGCCTTGGAGCATGCGCTTTGGGGCAATTCTGCGCTTGCCGCATGGCCTGACGGTGTTGCTACTGCCGCGGCGCCGGTGTTGCTCTATCGCAACGAAAATCCTTACGGGCCGTCAGAAAAAGTTGTTGCCGCCATGCGCGAATCGGCGGCTGGCGGGAACCGTTATCCGCGCACGGAGTACGACACGCTCGTCGATAAACTTGCCGCGCTGCACAAGCTGAAGCGCGAGCAAATCGTGCTTGGCTGCGGCTCCGGCGAAATCTTGTGCATGGCCGCGATCGCGTTTCTCAAGCCGGGCAAAAAACTGGTCGAAGCCGCGCCCACGTTTCCGGCGCTCGGCAAACTGGCGCAGACCGCGGGCGTCGAAGTCGCGGACGTTCCGCTGAACAAACGCTTCCAGCACGACCTGCCGGTAATGCTCAGTAAAGTCGAGTCTTCTTCTTCCTCATCGAACTCGTCAGGTACCGGCCTCGTGTATATCGTCAATCCGAATAATCCCACCGGTACGATTACTCCACGAAAAGACATCGAAGCTTTCATCGCCAAGTTGCCGGGCGGCGTTCCGGTGCTGATCGACGAGGCGTACCATCATTTCGCCACCCCGAGTGCCAATTACGAATCTTTTCTTGACCAGCCCTTAGGCGACCCGCGCGTCATCGTCGCGCGGACGTTCTCTAAAATTTACGGGCTTGCCGGCATGCGCATCGGTTACGCCGTGGCCAGTCCGGAAATCGCCAAGCGGCTCGCCGCCGGTTTCCCCGGCTGGAGCGTCAGCGTGGTTTCCGCGCGCGCCGCTTCCGCCGCCCTCGACGACGTCGACTACGTGCGCCTCGGAGTGAAGCGCAACACCGACGACCGGCAAGAGTTCATGAACCAGGCCAACGCGCGCATGCTGGGCTGCATCGATTCGCAGACAAATTTCGTGATGATGAATCCCCAGCGTCCCCCGGACGAAGTCATCGCCCACCTGAAGCAGCACAACATCCT
>WNFL01069893.1_pt2 | contig 18595 bp, 16 predicted proteins | sample 5400361 | NCBI WGS metagenome assembly WNFL01 (sample SAMN13153351, study PRJNA577476) | soil metagenome | isolation source: 40 cm soil on Douglas fir-dominated hillslope | place: USA:California | collected 2013-09-17
TATGGCGCCGAAGCCGCCGCACAGCGATTCTTCCACAAACCCGCAGCCCGGCTCAGCCGCGGTGATGCCGCCGCGCTCGCCGCCGTATTGCCGAGCCCAGAGCGATTTTCGGCGGTAGCGCCGTCCAGGTACGTTCAGCAGCGGCGCGAATGGATCCTGGGTCAGATGCAGGCACTGGGCGGTCCGGAAATGCTGGATGAAGTCGACGCCTACCCGAATCGGCATCGCTGAGACGCAAAATACCCTCGAGGATGGCCGGAATCTCGAAGATCGCGCGATTCCGAATGCGCGCGACGCCGGCGCCGTACTCGCCGAGGCGCATGATGATTGCCGATACGCCGCCCTCGATGTCCTTGAAGGAGTCGAGCACGATTCCGGCGCCGTGCTCTTGCACCCAATCCGTGTTGTAGCGCTCCTGCGGCATGGTCCAGGCGTTGCGCACCACGACGACGGGCAGGCCCTGTTGGATGGCTTCGCTGATGCTGCCGGGACCCGGCTTGCCGATGAAGAAATCGCTCAACTGCATGAAATAGCGGATCTGCGAGGAAAAGCCGATGACGACCCGGGGTGCCCGCGCGCTCATCGCACGGAGTTCATCGGCCAGCGCGGAATTGTGACCACAGATCAGAATGAGCTGCGTATCGTCGAGCCGCTTGGCAATGCTGCGCATCACCTTCGAGCCGTGTCCGCCGAACATGACGATGCCCGTCGGTCGATCCGGATCGAGCTGCAGCTTGCGCCTCTCGGCGCGCCGATCGATATTCAAGGGCAGATAGAATTCCGGACGAATGATCATTCCCGACGTTGCATGGATGCTCGCGGCGCCGTAACCGGCGGCTCGAGCCTGTTCGACCGCCTTGGCGGTCCCGCAAATCAGGTGCTGCGCCTGATGCGGCTCGATCCAGAAATGCGGCGGTGAATCGGCAAAGTCCGTCAAAATGGTCACATAGGGCGCGTTCGGCCGCACCGTGATCAGCGCGTGATACATGGCGCGATTGAAATTCGGCACCAGCGATACCACCATGTCGGGCTTGGACTTTTGCCAATGACGCTGCAGCTGGGCGGTCAGGGATTTATGGCTCAACCGAATGAGCGCCTGCAAAATCTTGAGCTCCTGGCCCAACCCCAAGGTCCAGCCGCGAGCCAGACGCCCGTTGTAATATTGTTCGGGCTTCATGCCGGTGGTCTTGCCGAACACGTCCCGCGGATCCAGGACTTCGAACAGATTGACCAGCCGCACCTGCCAAGGCAGCGCTAATTCGCGGATCACCGTATCGAGTGCCATGGCCGCGGAGCGATGCCCTCCCCCCGCATTGAAATACACTAGATCGATGGATTTCATTGTCATCGTCATTTTGCGTACCGAGGATGACAAATCGATGAATCTTGGGACCTGGTAGCCTGCTCGCCCTATCGAGGTGTGGATATGAGAATTTCGCGCGTTTTCCGATCAACCAGGCTGGTGGCCATGAGCCTTCTGACGGCCGCGAACCCGCTGATGGCTACAAGCCCGCTGATGGCTACGAGCCTCCTGACGGTCGCGACTCCGCTGATGGCCGCCCCCGCAGTGCCCGTTTCGAACACGGTCCGCGCGCCCAGCCCGCCGGAATCGGCCGCGGGCAATGCGATGCGTCTCAGTCACGGCCGCTTCAAGGATTTCCTCGTCGACAAGCCTGTCGGGCCGCCGACCCGTTTCGTGCTCTTGCTGTCCGGCGAGCAAGGCTGGAACTCGACCGCGGACACGATGGCGCGGCAACTCGTACAGCAAGGCGCGATGGTTGCCGGCATCGACTGGGTGAAGTTCAAAGCGAACCTCGAAGCCGACGGCGATCGGTGCGTGTTCCCGGACGGTGATCTGGAGAATTTGAGTCACTTCGTGCAGGCCTATTTCCACACCCCCACTTATTTTTCTCCGATCCTGGTGGGAGTTTCCTCCGGCGCGAGCATGGCGTACGCGATGCTCGCGCAGGCGCCGCGGAACACCTTTGCCGCCGCACTGACCTTGGGCTTCTGCCCCACTTTCAATTTGGAGAAGCCGCTGTGCAAGGGCTCCGGACTCGAGTCCGTTCGCAGCACTCGCGGCCGCGGCGTGGAGCTTCTGCCGATCAAGAGTCTCGGCAATCCATGGGTCAACCTCCAAGCCGCGGACGATCGGACCTGCCCGGCGGCCGCGGCCCGTGAGTTCATCTCCCAGGTTCGCGGCGCGGCGATGGTAATGCTGCCCAACGTGGGTCACGACTTTGCCTCTCTGCCGGCGTGGCTGCCGCCGTACACCGCCGGTTTCAACACGCTGGCCGCGCAGAACCCAGCCACGCGCGTGGCGCCGCCGCCCGCGAGTTTGAGCGACCTGCCGATCGTGGAAATTCCTGCGCAGCCCACCGCAGCACAATCAAACGATACCTTCGCCGTCATCATGTCCGGCGACGGCGGCTGGGCGGGCCTCGACCAGGACGTCGCGGCTGCGCTCAGCGCCAAAGGCATTCCGGTCGTCGGCCTCGACTCGTTGCGCTATTACTGGACGGCGCGGACGCCGGACGGCCTCGCGGCAGATGCGGACCGCATCATTCGCTACTACCTTGCGCACTTCGGCAAACGGCGTGTGCTGCTGGTCGGCTACTCGCAGGGCGCCGACGTGCTGCCGTTCGCGGTCAATCGGCTGCCGGCGGCTACGCGTGCCCTCGTCGCGTTGGTTGCCGTCATGGGAATGTCCGAGCACGCGCTATTTGAATTTCACGTGAGCAGCTGGATCTCGGACAGTAATTCGGGGCCGGCGACACTGCCGGAGATCAGCCGGATTGCCGGCATACCGGTGCTGTGCATTTACGGCGCGGATGAGAGCGATTCGTTGTGCCCAAGACTCGATCCCAAGAGATTCAACATCGTCAAGCTCAAGGGCGGCCATCACTTCGACGGCGACTATGGCAACTTGGCGCGGCAAATCCTCGCTGCAGCGCATCCGTGATGCATTGCAGATGAAACCCATGCCTGGCGCGCCGAAACGAACGAGTAACGCCCGGGCAGGACCCTGATCCTGAGCCATCAGTAATCCCTACTGGCGGCTCATCAGGAGAAGCAACATGATTCGTCGGACTCGAGAAAAGGCGCTGCCGGCCTTATTGGTTTCTGGCTCTCTCGTATTGGCTTTGGCGCAAGTCGGGTGCGCATCCCAGGCCCCTCTAGCCGACACAGCGCCGGCGGCCGAGGTGACGTCACCGTCTTCACCACAAGCAGCTCAAACCGCGCAAGCAGCTCAAACCGCATGGTCGCCGGACGAGCTGAACCAGCTGGTGGCGCCGATCGCGTTGTACCCGGACGCGCTGGTTGCGCAAATCGTTGCCGCCGCAAGCTATCCCACCGAAGTGGTGGAAGCAGATCGGTGGATGCAGCAAAACTCGAGTCTCAAGGGAGCGGAACTAGCCACCGCGGCGGACTCGCAGTCCTGGGATCCCAGTGTGAAGGCCGTCACGCAGTTTCCTTCCGTGCTTGCGATGCTGGACAAGAACCTATCCTGGACCTCGGCGCTGGGAGAGGCCTATGTAGACCAGCCGCAGAAAGTCCTCGACGCAGTTCAGGTGATGCGTCAGCGCGCGCAGCAGGCAGGAAACCTGAAGAGCACGCCGCAGGAGGATGTGACGAGCGAAGGGCAGACTATCGCGATTGCGCCCGCTGATCCCGACGTCGTTTACGTGCCGGAATACGATCCTTGGGATGTCTACGGAGACCCTCTCGCGTTCTATCCGGGTTGGGTCGGAGGTCCGGACGTGTTCGTCGGGCCTGGAATCTTCTTCGGCGTCGGAATCGGCGTCGGAGTCTTCGGCGGCTTTGGTTGGGGTTGGCACCATTGGGGAGCTGACTGGCACCATCACGAGTTGGATTACAACCACCACGGCTACGTCTCCCACAGCTCGACCTTCATCAATCACGATCGAGGATTTGGCGATCATGAACATTTCGATCGCGGATCTGCAGGTCACGGATTGGCCGGTGGCGCACCGATGGGTGCAGGCCGCGCACCCACCGGAGGTCATTCCAGCGCGTTCAGCGGCTTCGGTCATGGCGGCGTCGCGAACGCATATTCGTCCCGGGGCCGGGTAAGCGCCGGTGCCGCTCCCCACGCCCCCGGCGGTTCCTCCGCAGGCGGCGGTTTTCACGGCGGCGGCGGTTTTCACAGCGGCGGCTCCGTCGGCGGAGGTCATCGATGAACACCACGGCAACATCCATCGCAAGACTCGCACTCGCGAGCGCCGCGCTCCTGGTGGCGACTTGCGCTCCGTGTGTCGCGGGACAATCCACGCAGGCCACGCAGGCGACATTCGCCTCCGCCGAGGAGGCGAGCCAGGCTCTCTTCCTGGCCGTCAAAAATCAGGACGAGGCAGCCTTGACGGACATGCTGCAAGAGGGAAACTCACCTGGAAGCGCGGACGATCAGCTCCAGGACCGACTCGACCGTGAGCGGTTCGTGCAGAAATATCAGGAAATGCACCGGTTGGTCCACGAGGCTCGCGGCGGCATGATTCTCTATGTCGGCGCCGAGAACTGGCCGTTTCCGATTCCGCTGGTGTCACGGCATGGCGCGTGGCAATTTGATTCAGACGCCGGGTTGGTCGAAATCCGCTATCGACGAATCGGCGAGAATGAAGTGACGGCGATCTCGGTCTGCCAGGCCCTGGTGGCGCAAAATCTCCCGGGCGCGGCCGACGACGCCGATGGCATCGTGGCCGCCGTGCACGCCTCGGCCAAGAGCGGCGGCCGACCCGTTGCGTTTCACGGCTACTACTTCCGCAGTCTGGCGGGCTCCGGCAACCGCTTCGCCGCCATTGCCTATCCGACGGCGTACCAGTCTTCGGGCGTCATGACATTCATCATCGACCCGGATCGCGGCGCGTACCAGAAAGATCTCGGCCCGAACACGGCGAAGGTCGCCGCAACCCTGGCCCGATACCGCATTGACCGCACATGGACGCCTGCTGAAGCAACGCCCTGACGGCCGCGGGGTCCGTGCCGAGCCCTGACGGCCTCGGAATCCGCGCCGGGGGTCTCGGGTATCCCTACCGCATCCGGCACGGCCCCGCGACGACCCGCGGCTAGTTCGGCGACAGCGTGACGGGGACCTCGGTGACGGTGTCGACGGGAATGCTGTTCGCCTCCGCCGCTTTGCGCACCGCGGCCTCACTGGGCGCTTCGTAGATGCAATAGGTCTTGGTCTTCTTGGCGTTGGCGTAGGAGGTCACCCAACGTACGCCATATTTTGCATTGGTCGAGTTGATCTTGGCCTTGCCCTCCGAGTTCAGCCCGTCGAGCGCACCGGCCGGAAACGTGCGTTCGATGAGATAACGGTGGGTAGCGGTATTTGCCTGGGACGCGGAGCTCGATTGCGCCGGAACGTCCCCCGCGAACGCTTGGCTGAGGAACAGTGCGGGCAGGAATGCGATGAAGGCCTTCATGATTTGTCTCCCAATGGTTTGATTTTGTTGCACCGCTATTCGGCGGTCGCAGGATCGATGACGCTCGTCACCCGTGAAATCTTGTTCGCCGGGAATCCGCCGAGTTCGGCGTGCCTGCGCACCAGCGATTCGTCGGCGGCATGGTAAATACAATAGATTTTGTCGGCGGTTACGTAACTATGGACCCATTGCACGCTGGGCCCCAGGCTGCTCAGCACCCCGCATGACTTCAGCGAGATGTTCTTGAGATCGGTTGGGCTCAATTTGCCCGCGCCGGAAATATCCCGTTCAATGACGAATTTCGGCATGCTGTCTCCTTGGCTGTGGAATTATTTGGACGGCTGAGGGGTAGTCTCGCCCAAAGCGCCGATCGCGTCTTGAAGCGCCCATGAAATTTTTCTAAAAAATTACCAACCGACTACATGGACCTGATACGCATAGGAGCCTTCGAGCTCTACCCCTCGGAACGCATGCTCTGTCTGGCGGGAAAGCCGGTGGACTTGGGCAGCCGTGCCTTCGACCTGCTCCTCGTCCTGGTCGAGCATCAAGGACGGTTGGTGACCAAAACCGTGCTGCTCGAGCGCGTGTGGCCTCGGCTCATCGTCGATGAGAACAACCTGCCGGCGCAGATTGCCAGCCTGAGACGGGTCCTCGGCGCCGGCGCGATCCGAACCGTGCCGGGGTTCGGCTACCGCCTCGAACTGCCGGTGTCCGGACGGCAGGATTCAGAACCGGCACCCCCACCCACGGCGGTTCCGCACCAGCGCGAGCAGCCGCTGTCGGTGCCGCGACGCGCATGGCCGAACCGCCTCGGATCTCTGGTCGGCCGTGACGGCGACCTGCGCGAACTTGAGAAGGCTCTCGGCCAGTCCTGTCTCGTGACCATCGTTGGTAGCGCAGGGGTCGGCAAGACGCGCATCGCCCAGGAGATTCTGGCGCACGAAGCCGACAAGCCCGGCAAAGCCGCGGCATGGGTATCCCTGCAACCGCTCAACGAAGCGCAACACATTCCTTCGGCGATTGCGCTCGCGCTCGGCCTGTCCCTTCCTGAGTCCGCGGACGGATTCGCAGCACTGCGCCAGGCGCTGGAGCGAACGCCGGTACTGCTGATACTGGACGGCGCGGAACAATTCGGCGAGACGCTTGCCACACAGTTGACCGAACTCGTATCTCAGACGCAAGGAGTGCGCGCGCTGGTGACCAGCCAGGTCCCTCTTGGGGTTCCCGGTGAAACGGTGTATCGCCTGTCCCCGTTACCCGTTCCGGATCGTGGCATGGTCCACGCGGATGCGGTGCGTTTCGGGGCGGTCGAATTGTTCGCCGAGCGGGCGGCGGCGGCCGACCGGCGATTCGAGCTATCGCCCCACAACGCCTCAACCGTGGCTGAGATCTGCCGCCGGCTCGACGGAAATCCGCTCGCGCTGGAACTCGCTGCGGCACGCGTGCCGGCTCTGGGGCTCGACACCCTTCTCGAGCGGCTCGAAGATCGCTTCCGCTTATTGAAACTCCCGGGCCGCCCGCCCAATCCGCGTCATGGCGCCCTCCATACCGCTTTCGATTGGAGCTACAGCTTGCTCACGGCCCCCGAGCAGCGGGTGTTCAACCGACTCGGTACCTTTGCCGGAAGCTTTTCTCTCCACGCGGCCGCGCGCTGCGTCGCGGACGAGACCATCGACACGGCCGAGGCGATCGATCTGGTCGGGCGCCTGGTCGACCGTTCTCTCGTCACCGCCCTGCCCGTCGATCCGCCGCGCTACGCCTTGTTCGAAACCGCACGCTACTTTGCGGTTGGCAGGCTTGCAGCCCTGCAGGAGCTCGAATCGGCGCAGGCGCGCATGGCGGCGACTGTGCTGGATTTGCTCGACACCGCGTATCACGAATATTGGTCGATGGACGAAGCGATCTGGCTGCATCGCTACGAACCCGAACTCGACAATGTGCGTGCGGCCATCGATTGGGCCGTCGCCCACGATCGCGCGCTCGGAGTTGCATTGTATGGGTCAGCTTGGCCCCTGTTCGTCGAGACGGACCTCTGCGCCGAAGGCCGCGGTCGATTCGCACAGACGGTAACGCTTCTGTCCGACACGCTGCCCAGCAACCGTGTTGGCCGCTTCTGGGAGGCGGTGGCCACCTATGACTCGACGCGGCAATGCGACCGCGCGCGATATGCAGCAGAGCTTGCGGCAAAAATGCATACCGCCACCGGCGACCTTCGATCGCATTACTACGCACTGACCCTATTGGCCTTCAATTGGCGCGGCGACGACTCGGCCGCGCGTGCGGCCTTCGACGCCGCTCGCTGCCTCGAGGATCCCGCGTGGCCGGCTCGTCTGTTGACCCAAGGCGCCCTGACCGAAGGCGCGCTTTTGATGAGCGGCGGACAGTTCGTCGAGGCGCGCGCCGCTTACCGGCGAGCGGTGCGGCTCGCGCTGACCGTGAGTGACCGGCAGGCGCTGGCGGCCACGGTCAATATCGTCGAACTCGACACCGCCTGCCGCGACACCGAATCCGCCCTGCAACTGGGCCGGCCGCTGGCCCTCAGCCTGCGGCATTCCGGGCGCCGTGAAACACGGTTCGAACTTTTGGGCGCGTTATTCAACGCGCTGTTGATCGGCGGCGACATCACCGAGGCGCGCGCGATCGGCGCGGAACTCTTCGAGCTGGCCCATCGGCTCGATACCAGTCAGCTCTACGTGGTGCTCGACGCCATGGCGTTCCTGGCCTGTGTCGACGGCCGGTACGAAATCGCGGCGCGGATCATCGCCGTCGCCGACGTCGCCCATGACGCCCACGGACAGGCGCGCCGCCGGCCGACGGAGGAACAAATGCGGACCAAGGTCATCCAGTTGCTCGATCAAAACCTGGAATCGGCCTGGCGGATCTCGGCGGCTGATGCCCGAGATCCTTTGGACGAGGCTGAAGCCTGTTCGCTTGCGCTCGGGCTTCGCGCATGAGTTCATTCGATCCGGCGGCAATACCGCGCCGCTATTTCGGCGCGTCGCCGGGTGTTGTCGCCGGCCCCGGAGGCACAAAGATCGCGCGTCCCTGGCCGGTCTTCTTGAAAATCCCCAACGATCCGCCTACCCCCACGCCGACGGCTGAGCTGCCCGAATAGGAGGTAGAACCGCTGCCGCCGCCGAGAGACCCCGTTTCGCGATCGGCCATTCCTTCCAAAATGATTCCGTTCGCGCCGACTTTCGCCGCTTCCTCTTTCAACCGTTGGATCACCTTGTCGACGGAGCCTTGTCCGCCGGTGCCGAACACACTGTTGGAGGATGCATTCAGAATCGCGATTTGTTCAAACGTCGGCGGCGGTTGTAGGTAGAGTTTGACTTCCGACGGTGCGACGGGTGGGCGGGCCGTGCCCACGAGAATGTGCGATGACGGTGCGCAGGCCGCGAGGCCCATGGCGAGGAGTGCAAGGGCAGTGGAGCGGATCATGGCTTTGTCGTCCATATTTTGTAGGGCCGCGAGTTGGGATCCACACTCCCATCCTATCATCGAGGCCGCCGCTACGGACCAAGTCAATCCGGCTGCGGTGCCGGCCCAATGTAGTTCGCGGCAGGGCGCACGATGCGATTGTCGTGGCGCTGCTCGACGATGTGGCTCGTCCAACCAAAAATGCGCGCGAGCGCAAACGTCGCGGTGAAGAAGTCCTTCGGCAGTCCGAGCGCCAGATACACGACTCCCTTGTAAAACTCGAGGTTGGCGCGCAGCGACCGTTTCTTGTGCGCGGTTTGCGCGACGAACGCTTCGTCGACGGCTTTCAGCGTCTCGATCAGACGCCTCTGATGGGCATCGCCGGCGATCCGTTCCGCCAGGCCCTTGACGATTCTGGAGCGCGGATCGACCACGCGATATTCACGATGGCCCATGCCCATGACGAGCCGGCCGTTCGCCAGGCACTGCGCGACAAATTCCGCGGCCTTGGCTGGATCACCCACTTCTTCCGCCATTTCCAGCGCACCTTGATCGGCGGCACCATGCAGCGGTCCATAGAGCGAACCCATCGCCGCCGCCAAGGCCGATGCCGGAGGCGCCAATGTCGAGGTCACGACGCGCGCGGTGAAGGTGCTGGCATTGAAGCTGTGATCGATCTGCAGAACTTGCGTCTGCTCAAAGATGCTGACCGCTTCCGCCGAGGGTGTCCGGTCATGCAGCAACCGTAGGAAGCGCTCGCCGTACCGCGGAGTGTCAGGATAAGGGGTGGGAAATCTGCCGGAGCGCAACGCCAGCAGCAGCGCGTGCGCAGCCGGCAACCGAGCCGCCACGACCAGCGCTTCCTGTTCGGCGTCGCTGCGGCCGAGGCCCTTCGGCGGAGGCTCGAAGGCCATCAATGGCATGGCAGCCTGCAAAGTCGCCATCGGATGGCCGCCGAGACGCGACAGTTGCTCGATCGCCGCAACCAGGCCGGCAGGCAGGCGGCCTGCCGAATGCAGAAATGCCTCGAACTCATCCAACCGCGAGGCATCGGGCAGCTCACCGAAGACGATCAAATGAGCCACCGCCGCAAAGGGATGCTGCACCAGCTTTTCTATCGGATAGCCGCGGTAGTACAGCCGTCCGGCCTCGCCGTCGACCAAGGAGGTCGACGTGTTGTCGACCACGACACCTTCCAGGCCTTTTTTGATGTCGACTACCGCATTCATGTTCACCTCCGACTGGCGTCCACGATACCCGGCAGGCCGCAGGCCGCCAAACAGTGAAACCGATGGATGTATCAGGAATTCGGATGGGCGGTTTCCCTAAAGGCACTCCGCCCCGCTATCCTCGCTCGCATGTCTATCGAACGTGGCGAACTGCGCTGCTTCCACGCCGTTATCAACGCCGGCGGCTTCAGCCGTGCGGCTGAACGCCTGGATCTCTCGCAATCGGCCGTCAGCCAGGCGATCGCGAATTTGGAGCATCGGCTGGGAACCACGCTGTTGCGCCGAGGCAATCCGCCGCAGCTGACCGAAGCGGGGATCCGGCTGCTGCGCTATGCGGAAACCATGCTGCACGAGGAAAGCGAGGCTCTTGCGGATATCAGTCAGATCAAGTCCGGAGCTCTGTCGACCCTGTCTCTTGCGCTCTCGCCCGCCGCGAATTCGCGCATCGGCATGGTCTTGCTCAAGGAGTTCTGCGAACGCAATCCGCTGACTCGGCTCAAGGTGGTGGTGGCGCCGAGCCGTGAAATCGTGCGCGGCGTGGGCGAAGGGCGCTGGGAACTCGGCTTCGGGCCGTTTCACCACACCATGCCGGCGCACTTCGCGCTGCATCCCTGCTTCTCCGAAATCCGCCGACTGATGATTGCCTGCGATCATCCGGCCCGCGAGGCGCTGCACCGCGATCCGGCGGGTACCATGCGAGGCTTGCCGCTGGTGACGTCGTATCTCGACGAGTCCGCGCGCCGACCCAGCGGCGAACGGTTACGCGATGCGTTCGGTTCGGTGTGGGAGGTCAGTCATATGGAACTGCGCGTGGCGCTGGTCGCCGACGGCAAGGGCGTAACGTACATCTCAGATCTGGTGACGCCCGTCCCGCCGCGGCTGGTGCCCATCGAAGGGTTGCCCTACTCGACCATCGAACGACAGGCCGGCGCCTACTGCCTCAAACATCAGCCCCTGTCGCAGGCGGGAGCGCGTTTTCTCGCGCTGTGCCACGAGCGCTGGCCGAAGCCGGCATAGGGGCTCACGCCGCGTCCGCGGTCGCACCCGCATCCGGCTCATAGCCCAGATTGGGCGCGAGCCAGCGCTCCGCTTCGGCAAGCGTCCACCCCTTGCGCTGCGCGTAGCTCGCCGCCTGATCGCGGTCTATTTGCCCCACCCCGAAATAATGAGCCTGAGGGTGCGAGAAATAGAATCCGCTGACGGCGGCCGTCGGAAACATCGCAAAGGATTCGGTCAAGCGGATGCCCGCGTTGCGTTCCGGATCGAGCAACTGCCAGAGGGTCGCCTTCTCGGTGTGCTCGGGACAAGCCGGATAACCCGGGGCGGGACGAATCCCCTGGTACTGCTCGCCGATCAGAGCGGTGCCGTCGAGCCGTTCGTGCGGGGCATAGCCCCAGAGTTCGCGCCGCACCCTCTCGTGCATGCGTTCGGCCAGCGCCTCCGCCAGCCGATCGGCCAGCGCCTTGAGCATGATGCTGCTGTAGTCGTCGTGCTCGGCTTCGAAGCGCGCCACATGATCATCGATGCCGATGCCGGCGGTCACGGCGAATGCGCCCAGGTAATCGGCGCGGCCGCTGCCGAGCGGCGCAACGAAATCCGCCAGGCAGGATTGAGGTTGATTCTGCGGCTTCGATTTTTGCTGCCGCAGATGATGCAGCCGGAGCTTGACGGCGCGGCGGGTGTCGTCGGCAAACACCGCGATGTCGTCATCGGCGCTGCTGTTGGCCGGAAAGAACCCCACTACCGCCCGGGCCCGCAGCCACTTCTCCTCCACCAATCGTTTCAGCATGCGCGTCGCATCCGCATACAGGCTGCTCGCCGCTTCGCCGACCACTGCATCCCGCAAAATGTCGGGGAACTTGCCCGCAAACTCCCATGCGTTGAAGAACGGCATCCAGTCGATATAGGGCAGCAACTCCTCGAGCGGATAGTCGTCGAAGGCGCGTACCCCCAGGAAACTGGGCACGGGCGGCACGTAGGCAGACCAGTCTATTTTCAATTTCTTCGAGCGTGCCTGCGGCAGGGACAGCTGCGGCGCTTTGGCGCCCTTGTTGCGGTGCTGCTCGCGGCGCCGTTCGTGGTCCGCCTTGATGTTCGCGACATATGCGTCGCGGGTGCTCTTGGTGATCAGCTGCTGACAGACGCCGACCGCGCGCGATGCGTCCTTCACGTGGATCACGGCCCCCTGGTAGTGCGGATCGATCTTCACTGCCGTGTGCGCCGGAGACGTGGTGGCACCGCCGATCAACAGCGGCTGTTTGTACCCGAGGCGCTGCATTTCCTTGGCAACATGCACCATTTCGTCGAGCGACGGAGTGATCAATCCGGACAATCCGATGAGATTGGCGCCCTCGCGGGTCGCAGCCTCCAGAATTTTCTCGCAGGAGGCCATCACCCCCAAGTTCACAACTTCAAAGTTATTACACTGCAACACCACGCTGACGATGTTCTTGCCGATGTCGTGGACGTCGCCCTTGACGGTGGCGATCACCACCTTGCCGTTGGAGCGGCTGGTTCCGTCCTTCTCCTGCTCGATGTACGGAATCAACGCCGATACCGCTTTTTTCATGACCCGCGCCGACTTGACCACCTGCGGCAGGAACATCTTGCCGGCACCGAACAGGTCGCCGACCACGTTCATGCCGTCCATCAACGGCCCTTCGATCACGTCGAGAGGCCGCTTGGCCCCGAGCCGTGCCTCTTCGGTGTCCTCGAGAACGAACTCGTCGAGACCCTTCACGAGCGCGTGCTGCAACCGCTGTTCCACGGGGAGCTTGCGCCACTCGAGATCATCGCCGCGCTTAGTTACGCCCGCGCCACCCTTGAATTGCTCGGCGATCTCCAGAAGCCGTTCCGTGGCATCGGCGCGCCTCGCGAGAATGACGTCTTCACAGCGTTCGCGCAGATCAGCGGGTATGTCCTCGTAAATCGCTAGCTGGCCGGCGTTGACGATGCCCATGGTCAAACCGGCGCGAATGGCATGGTAGAGAAAGACCGAGTGCATGGCCTCGCGCACCAAGTCGTTGCCGCGGAAGGAAAACGACACATTGCTGACGCCGCCGCTGACATGCACCGCCGGCATGCGCTGCTTGATGGCGGCCGTGGCTTCGATGAAATCGAGACTGTAGCGATTGTGTTCCTCGATTCCGGTCGCCACGGCAAAGATGTTCGGATCGAAGATGATGTCCTCGGGCGCGAATCCGATGCGTTCCGTCAACAGCCCGTAGGCACGTTCGCAAATCGCCACCTTCCGATCGAGCGTGTCGGCCTGACCCAGCTCGTCGAAGGCCATGACGACCACGGCGGCCCCGTAGCGCATCACCTTTAACGCGTGAGACAGGAATGCTTCCTCGCCCTCCTTCAGGCTGATCGAATTGACGATGGCCTTGCCCTGCACGCATTTGAGACCCGCCTCGATCACCGACCATTTGGACGAATCGATCATGACGGGTACGCGCGCAATATCCGGCTCGCCCGCGATGAGGTTCAGGAACTTCGTCATGACCGCCGGAGAATCGAGCATGCCCTCATCCATGTTCACGTCGATGATCTGCGCGCCGTTGGCCACCTGCTGCCTCGCGATGTGATGAGCTTGCGAAACTTGGCCGAGCCGGTCACGTTGGTGCGCTCACCGACATTGACGAACAAGCTGTTCGCGTCGATGTGCATCGGTTCGAGCCCGCTCAAGCGGCATGCCCGCTCGATGCTCGGCAACGCGCGCGGCGGCGAACCCGAGACTGCGCGAACGATGGCGCGAATATGCTCGGGCGTGGTGCCGCAGCAGCCGCCCACCATATTGACGAATCCGCTGGCCGCGAATTCGCCCAGGATCTCGGCGGTTTGCTCCGGAGTTTCGTCGTATTCGCCGAATGCATTCGGCAAACCCGCGTTCGGGTAGGCGCACACGTAGGTATCCGCGATCCGCGCCAGTTCCTCGATGTACGGCCGCAATTGTTTTCCGCCGAGCGCGCAGTTGAGCCCGACGACCGCGGGCCGCGCGTGACGGATGGAATTCCAGAACGCCTCAGTGGTCTGGCCCGACAAGGTCCTGCCCGATGCGTCGCTGATCGTGCCCGAGACGATGATGGGCAAATCCGTCGCCGTTTCGTCGAGGACTGTGCGCACCGCGAACAGCGCCGCCTTGGCGTTCAGAGTATCGAACACCGTCTCGATCAGAATGGCATCGACGCCGCCCTCGATGAGGGCGCGCGCAGCTTGCGAGTAGCCGGCGACCAGCTCGTCGAAACTGACGTTGCGAAACCCCGGATCGTTGACATCGGGCGACAGCGACGCGGTGCGGCTGGTCGGCCCCAACGCGCCGGCGACGAAGCGCTCCTTCCCGGTTTCGGCGGCCACCTCGTCCGCGACCCGACGCGCGAGGCGCGCGGCCGTCTGGTTGAGTTCGCCGGCCAATGACTGCATGGCGTAATCGGACTGCGATATGGTGTTGGAATTGAACGTATTGGTGGAAATCACATCCGCACCCGCCAGCAGATACTCGCGGTGGATGGCGGCGATCACGTCGGGTTGGGTGATGGACAACAGATCATTGTTGCCGCGCAGATCGCTGCGCCACCCGGCGAACCGCTCGCCGCGGAATTGCTGCTCGGTCAGGGCGTGCTTCTGAATCATCGTGCCCATGGCGCCGTCGAAAATCACCAAGCGCTCCTGCAGGAGCGCCATGAACGCTTGCGCGCGAACGGCTTGCGGTCGCGGCATTTCAGGCCACCCGCGCTTCGATCGATCGAGGCCGCAAGCCCAGGGCATGGCAGATGGCGTAGGTGAGTTCTGCGCGATTCAGGGTGTAGAAGTGAAATTCGTCGACGGCATGCTCGCGCAGCCGCTGCACCTGTTCGATCGCCACATTGGCGGCAATCATGCGCCGCGTCTCCGGATCGTCATCCAACCCGTCGAAGCGCTGCCGCAGCCACGCCGGCACGGACGCGCCGCAACGCTCGGCGAAGCGCAGCAACTGCGGAAAGCGGGTGATCGGCAAAATGCCCGGTACCAGTCTCACGCGAATGCCGGCCGCCGCGCACCGGTCGCGGTAGCGAAGAAACACGTCCGTGTCGAAGAAGAATTGCGTGATCGCACGGCTGGCGCCCGCATCCACCTTGCGTTTCAGGTTCTCCAAATCCGCGTCGACGCTGCCGGATTCCGGGTGACCTTCCGGGTAGGCCGCCACCGACAGGTCGAATTTGCCGACTCCCGCGAGACCCGCGACCAGGTCGGATGCGTACGCAAAACCGCCGGCGTAGGGACGATAGCGTCCGTCCGGCGACAACTGGGCCGCAGGCGCATCGCCGCGCAACGCGACCAAGTTGCGTACTCCCTGCTGCCAATAATCCCGCGCGATGCGCAGCACCTCGGCGCGCGATGCGCCGACGCAGGTCAAATGCGGCGCCACCGTGAGATTGGTCTCGCGCAGGATTCGCAGCACGCAATCATGGGTTCGGGTGCGCGTCGAGCCATCCGCACCGTACGTCACCGACACAAAATTCGGCTGTAGCGGGGCCAACCGCTGCACGGATTCCCACAGCTGCCGCCCCATGGGCTCGTCGCTGGGTGGGAAAAACTCGAATGACACGGCCACTGGATTCGACATCGCACGCTCCGAACCGGATGCTCTCGACGATCAGCATGCAAGAGCCTAAGCTATGATCCAAGCTCATTATTCTCATACCAAGGATGAAACCGGCTCATGTCATCCACGGCCTTGGAGCTTCGACACCTGGAGACCCTGCTGGCGCTGGCCGAGTGCGGCAGCCTGTCCAAGGCGGCGGCGCGCCTGTTCCTTACCCAATCCGCCCTATCGCACCAGTTGAAAGCGCTCGAAAGCCACTATGGGGCGGCACTGGTCGAAAAAAACGTCCGGCCCCTGCGATTTACGGCCATTGGTCAGCGCTTGCTCACCTTGGCCCGCGCGGTGTTGCCGCAGGTGGCCGAGGCAGGACGGGACGTCGCTCGCCTGGCTCAGGGTCACGCCGGACCTCTGCGCGTGGCGGTGCAATGCCACAATTGCTTCGACTGGCTGATGCCGGCCATGGATGCCTACCGGTCCCTCTGGCCGGAAGTCGAGCTCGACATCATTTCCGGTTTCGTGGTCGACCCGCTGCCGCTGCTCGACCACGGTGAGGCGGAACTCGCCATCATTCACGATCCGCAGGCAGCCCATCCGAACGTGGTTTTCAGCCCCCTGTTTCGCTATGAAAGCGTCGCTCTGATGAGCCCCCGGCATCGGCTGGCGGCCAAGCCCTGGCTGGAGGCGGCTGATTTCGCGGAGGAGACACTCATTACCTATCCCGTGCCGGACGAAATGCTGGATGTGATGAAGCACTGTTTGACGCCGGCCGCGATCAATCCCAAACGGCGCACGGCCGAGTTGACCGTGGCCATACTGCAGCTGGTGGCGAGCGGCCGCGGCATCGCGGCACTGCCGTCCTGGACGGTGGGCAACTATATCGAGCGCGGCTACGTCGTGTCCCGTCCCATCGGCCAGAGCGGCCTGCGCTGCGAGCTCTATGCCGCGACCACCCATGCCGGTGCCGACGCCGCGTACATAAGAGAGTTCATCGCTTTGACCCGCACTCAGAGTCTCACCGAATTGGCGGGGGTGTCGGCTCTGTAGCCCGTTGCAGGCCGCACCAAATCGATATTTTCACGATTTCGTGCGGCCTAATGTGAGAAATTTGGCCGCACGAAACCGCATTTTCAACGGTCCCGGCACACACTGGACGCACCGTGGCAAATGGCGCATAATTAACGCCACATGTCGCAGGTGAATCCATGAATAAACACGTCCCGAAAGCACGGTCTTCGAAATACGATGCGTTGAGCGTCGAACTGATTCGGGCGGGCCTGCCGATGTCAGCCTTGGAGGAGCTAGCCAAGGATCTCCAGATTGAACGTGCACTGTTGGCGGAAATCTTAGGCGTCTCGATCCGAACGCTCCAGCGCAAGGCCGGGGTCAATGAGCGCCTGGGCCCGGCGGCCTCCGACCGGCTGGCGCGCGTGCGTCGCATCTATGATCTCGCCACACATGTGCTTGGCGAGGTTGCGAAAGCTGCCCTCTGGCTGACCTCCCGAAGCCGGGCATTGAATGGAGAGATTCCACTTCATTTATTGGACACCGATTTAGGCGCTCAGCGCGTTCAGCAGGAACTGCGCCAGATCGAATTCGGCATGCCGATCTGATGCATCTGTGGCGCCTTTATCGCCGGGCACATGGCCCGGGACTAGATGGCGTCGGCGGCCTTCACACCGCTGGGCGGTGGCATGAGCTTGGAACTCCGGTCGTTTATTTCGGCGCCTATCCCGCGGTGGTGGTGCTCGAGAAGCTCGCGCACATCGATCCTGCCATGTTGCCGAGCGATTTGGTGCTTGCTCACTTCGAGGGAGATGTGAGCGCCGAGACATGGATCGATTTCAGCAACCTGGCCGATTTGAAACTGACTCGAGGGCGTGGCGATGCTTTCCTCAAGAACAAAGTGGCCTGCGTGCTTCGTGTTCCATCGGTGGTGCTGCCGGAAGAAATGAATCTCGTCTTCAATCCTCTGCATCCCGACGCTGGAAAAATTCGGCTTGTTTCGGATCGGCCATTCACGTTCGATGGTCGCTTGCTTTAGGCGCCGTCAGCCCGAAGCGACGGCCCGTCAACCTCTTCAAGGCGCCGAGGCGCCGAATCGAATCATATTTCCGGCTCCGCCGTAGCCCAACACCGGATGTTGACAAGGCGGTTCGCCGGCGGGGTTTTTCTTGCAATACTCGATCACCTGACTCCACACGTCGTTCTTGTACATTTCTTCCAGCGGCGTAGCTCCCCGCGTCGCGGTCAGCGCGCTCATCAGCTTGCTGGTGAACAAGCCGCCCACCGACGGCCCAAGATCCAGCGCCGTCTCGTCGGTGCGTGCGGCCGACATGACCGCAATGTCGCCGCGTATCCCCTTGGCCGCCGTCAATACTCGCGCGATATCCGGAGAGCCCCCGGAATGGGTGACCTCGACGCTGCGCATTGAAATCGCGACCGTCGTCATTTGCTTGGCCGCACTGCCCGAGTGACACGCATCGATGAACATGATCAGCTGCTTGGCGGGAATTCGCGAAAAGAGCTTCACCAATTCGGCAAAGTCCAGCAAGCTGTTCGGATCGGCGCCCACATTGGTATCGTAGAAAACCGGCATGGTCATGCCCGCCTTCCCGTAGTTCCTTTCCATCCCATGAGTGGAAATATAAAGGACCGCGACGTCGTTGGCTCCCGCCGTTGCCGCCAAACGCTCCAGCGCCGCCCGCACGGCGCTGGTCGTCGCGGACCGATCGAAGAGCTGAACCGTGCTCGCGTCGTCGAAGCCGAAGCCCTTCAACGTTCGCTGCACGTTTTTGACATCGGTTGGCGTGCCGGGCAGGTCATTGTCGTGAGTCCCCGCGCCGACGAAGCCCGTGGCCTTGCTGTAATCCGAAACGCCGACGGTCAGCAGCCAGCGCTTTGCCGGCGTTGACGGGCCG
>WNFL01070779.1_pt1 | contig 18588 bp, 17 predicted proteins | sample 5400361 | NCBI WGS metagenome assembly WNFL01 (sample SAMN13153351, study PRJNA577476) | soil metagenome | isolation source: 40 cm soil on Douglas fir-dominated hillslope | place: USA:California | collected 2013-09-17
GCGGCGGGTCCAAAGGTTGCGCTCTTCGCCCTGTGCGCTTTGCTGCTGCTCTTCGCCGCGCAGATGGCGGAGCCGTTCGAGGACGGATACGGACACTGGTTGATCGCGGCCAACTTCGCATCGACCGGCCACCTCCATGACCCGTTGTTCGGAATGGAGGACACCTGGCTTCCCGGCTATCACGTGCTCGCGGCGGCGGTGCTGAAAACGTTCGGTTTGTGGCAGCTGGGCGCGCTGAAGGCGCTCGGCGCTCTTCTGGGCCTGGTCACGCTGGCGTGCATCTACGCCCTCGCTCCCAACGCCCGCCAGGCACGCCTGTCGGTCGTCCTCCTGGCCCTGAATCCGGTTTTCCTCTTCACGTCAGGATCGGCTGTCGTCGAGCCCCTCCTCACCGCGCTCTTGACCGCCGGCGCTCTCGCCGCGGTCCGCGGCCGGATGAAGGTTGCCGCTCTCCTGGCCGTGCTCGCGTGCCTGACCGCGACCAAGGCCTGGATCTGGATTGGAGCCGTGGCCGGCTTTGCCGCTTTCGAGCTGGTCCGGAGGCAAGCCCCCTTGAGGCGAAGGTTGCCGGCCGTCGCATGGGCCGTACCGGCCTTGGCGGTGCTCGTCTTCCTCCAGCTCGGCTTTGCGCCGGCCAGCCACTCCGTCGCGCGCGGCACGCTGGAGGTGGCGTCGGCCACGACACGAGGCAGCATTCCGGGCGGGGCGCTCGCGCGGGTCGCCGAGCTCGCCCTGACCTATGGGCGAGCCGCCTTGCCGCTGTTTGCTTTCGGAGCGATCGGCTTGTGGCTGGCCATGAGGGGTACGCATGCCGGCGACAGGGCGACCATGCGCGTCCTCCACTTCCCTGCCCTCGCCTACCTCGCGGCGGTGTTCGGCCTGGTCGCGATCGGGGCTTATACCGGCAGCCACCGCTACCTCTACCCGGCACTACCCTCGCTCGCCTTGCTGGCGGCGGCCGCCCTTGATCGCTACGCGGCGGCCATTCGGGTGGTTGCAGTCGCGGCGACAGGACTGGTCGCCGTGGCTTTCATACCCGCCTTCGCGAGCTTCGCCGCGGACAACGCGGGGCTGATCGCGGCGGGCCGGGCCGCCGCCGGAAGCGCCGGAATGCTGGTCACCGACTCGCCGGTCGTCGCCTTCTACAGCCACAAGCCGCCGGCGCAAATCTCCGGGTCACAGGCATTGCCGTTCGACCGTGCAGGTGCGGTCGACTGGCTTCAGGCGCACGGGGTGTCGGAGCTAGTGATCGAGAACATCAGCTACTACCGGGCGGTGGAGGTGTTTCCCAACCTTGCCGCTGGGCGACCAAGCCAGCCTTTCACTGCTCTACGGAACGACGACGCATTCCGAGTGGCGGGCCGTCCAGACCTGGTGGTTCCCCATGTCTCCGCCCGCAGGTGAAGGCAAGACAGCGCCTCTGGCCAGAGGCTTGACGCTTAGGATCGCGGGCTCGAACGCCGCCGGCGAGGGCATGGGCTTCGGCGCTCCAATCGTTCAGTACAGCGATGGTTGGGTCTACTCGAGAACATCGAGCACGGTGAACATTCCAGCGACGGGCAGCGCCACCTGGGTGCGCACGTTCCAACTCGACGAGATCGGAGGCGACAAAGCTCATAACTACTCGTTCAAATCCATCCCGTCGCGGGGTGCGATCGAGGTGACGTACACGCTTGACTCGACCGGCGTGTCGATCGTCGTCCGGCCTCTATGGCTGGCGCCCGGGTTCTCGCAGGTCGGGATCCTCAATGAGCAGTCGGCGGCGTTCGACGATTTCGCGGACGGCACTCAGAAGCTCATCGGCCCGAACTTCCCGAACTGGGTCGCGGTCGACGGCACCTGGGGGCGGCTGCGCTCGTCGAGCCTTGGGGTCGAGTGGTCTGTCCCCTCCATCCCAGGCGGCGAGCTCCACGCGGGTCGCGAGCTCACCTCGCCGGGCTTCAACTGGGCCGGCCTTGACTATCTCTTCCCATCCACTTTCGCCGGAACCACCTACCACATCAACGTGCAGGAGGCGAGATGACAGACGTCGTCCTCGTGTATCCCCAACGCGCCCCGGCGCAGGGACGTCACTGGATCATGCCCTCGCTGGGACTCATGTACCTGAGCGCGTCGCTGCAGCGCGCGGGCTATTCCGTGCGGCACATCGACCATACGTTCATGGAACGGCGCGAAGTCCTGGCCGAGATCGACCGGCTGAAACCGTCGGTCATCGGCATCTACTGCATGATCACCATGCAGGACGAGGCGCTGTCGCTGGCGGCCCAGGTGCGCGGCAAAGCGCTGACGGTGGTGGGAGGCCCCTACCCGTCCGGTGAGCCCGAGACCTTCGTCGACCAGTTCGACCTCGTCGCGGTCGGCGAGGGTGAGGAAACGATCGTCCAGATCATGGAGCACCTCGACGATCGCCGTTTCGAGGAGATCGCGGGGCTGGTTTTCAAGCGCGGCGGCGAGATCATCCGCGGCGCGTCGAAGATCCGCACCAAGGACATGTCGCACCTTCCGCTTCCCTACCGCGGCGACGTGCCGAATGCCGAGTACATCGCGTACTGGCGCAAGCACTGGAAAGACGCAACGACTCCCCTGATGTCGACTCGAGGCTGTCCATTCCGCTGCGACTTCTGCCACAAGTCGGTTTTTGGGGACCTCTTCAGCGCGCGGCCGGTGGAGTCGGTCGTCGCCGAGATGCGCGAGATCGCGGCCCTCGGGTACGACCACATCTGGATGTCGGACGACCTCTTCACTCTCAACTACAAGCGCACATTCGAGCTCGCTCAGGCGATCGAGGCCGCGCATCTCCCACTCACGTGGGAATGCCTGAGCCGCGTCACCCACGTCGATCGGGCGCTCTTCGATCAGATGCGACGAGCCGGTTGCAAGAGGATCTTCTTCGGCATCGAGTCCGGCGACGAGACCGTGTTGAAGGAGATGAAGAAGGGCATCACGCCAGACCAGGCGCGCGCGGCGGTCGAGGCCTGCGTCGGAGCGGGAATCAAAGCTGCCGGCTTTTTCATGGTCGGCTACCTGGGCGAGACCACCGACTCGCTCATCCGCAGCATCAACTTCTCGAGCAGCCTACCTCTCGACTACGTCAGCTACACGATCGCCTACCCATTGCCCGGCACCGGCTTTTACGAGCGAGTGCGCGAGCGCCGCCAGCATGGCGAATGGCACAAGGTGCGCCACAACCGGTTGCTGTTCAACACGGACTTCTCCGAGCACAAGCTGCGGGCGGCGATCCTCAAGGGTGCGATCCAGCACCGTCTCAACCGGATGCACCTGCGTCCGGCGGCCAGAGCCTTCCAGCTCGCCACCGACCCCGTGCTACGCGCGCTGCGTTAGCGCTCGCGCTGGCCGGCGTCGCCGCGCTCGGGTGCGGCGCAACGGCCGCACCTTCGACTCACGCGTATCCGGAAACGGGCCTGGTGCTGTTGTCGCTGAAAGACGGAACGCAAAGAGCTTCGGCACCGGTCGGATCGGACGTGGTCGCGGTGATCGTCTCCGACGACGGCAAGACGGCTTACCTCGCCGACAGCACGCCAGGCGATGTCTACGCGGTCACCCTGCCGGGGCTCAAGGTGGTCTGGAAACACCATGCCGGTGGCGCGCCGTTTGGATTGCTGCTGCACGCCGGCCGCCTGTTCGTCAGCCTCTTTTCGGGAGCGGTCGTGGTCGAGCTCGATCCCGGAACCGGCGCCCAGCTGGCGACTCACACGGTGCACGACGGACCCGCGGTGCTGGCGGTCGGCCCAGATGGCCGCGTCCTGGTGGCCGGCACTCAAGGTGAGGTGGAGTACCTCGACGGCACGTCGATACCCGCCGGCCATGGTTTCGGTGTCGCCGTCGTGAACGGCCAGGTGTGGACCGCCGACTACAAGCGGGCCGAGCTCGTGCCGGCGGGCAGCGACCATCCAGTGGGGCTACCGCTGTCCGTCTTTCCGTTCTGGCTGGCTCCGGGCGCCGGAAAGGCCCTGCTTGTCGCCGCCGAAGGCGCTGCGGAAGACACCGACCCGGGCGGTGTGTTCTCTTTGGACACGGTGACCGGCTCTTTCACCATCCTCGCAACTCCCAGGGACCCTGACCAGGTGCTGCAATCGGGGTCGACCATCTTCGTGGCCGCGCACGGCGACCGGAACGTACTGGCGATCAAGGGCGCGCAGACCGAAGCCTGGGCCCGCGGGGCCGCGGCCGTCGCGCTGGCGCCCGATCCCGCACTTGGCTACCTGGTGATCGCGGTGAACGCGCATGAGTGAGTGGTGGGCGAGCCTCTTCCGAATCACGGTGGGGCTCTACTGGCTCTACTTCGCGAGCCAGAAATGGCAGGGCGTGGGCTGGATGCACAGCCTGATCGTCGGGACCGCTCAGGCCAACCCCATCCCCGGCCTGCGCGAATTTCTGACGTCGTTCGTAGTTCCGAACTGGTTCCTGTTCGCCCTTGGACAAGCCGTGGGCGAGACGCTCGTCGCCGTCCTGCTGATCCTCGGCTTCGGCACACGATGGGCAGCGATCCTCGGCACATTGCTCGCGGCCAACCTGGCTTTGACCGTGGCGTTCGCGGTGAACGACGATGGGTTCCGGTGGTTGTACTACCTGGGCTTGCTGGCGACGGCGCAGGTGATCGTCTCCGGCCCAGGCCCGATCGCCCTCTCGAGATTCGGTTGGGTTCCAGCCTTTCTGCGCTGACAGTCGCCTGGCGGTTGGGGTGAGGTCCACCCGGTCGAGCCGATCCAGATACGCTAGACGTCATGAGTCTGGACGCTGACGGCTACGGGTTCCCTGAGCACCAGCCCACGCTGGCACGCCTTATGGAGGACATTCGGGTGCTGTCACCCGCAGGAGTGGAGCGGGTGGCTCACGGATGGGACCTGCACGCCGGCACGAAGGGGCTGAAGGAGTTCGAGGAAGCGGAGAAGGCCGCGTTGCGCGCAATCGAGCAGGCGGATCGCGGGCCGGCGTGGGATCAGGTGAGGACCTCCCTTTTCGGGCTGACCGAGTCGGGCGACGCGCTGGTGTCGTGGAAGGCGGAGCATGGCGACATCGGGCACAAGGCGGAGCGGGCCGCTTTCGCTGCGGCGCTGGGACTCGTCGCGAGCAATTCGATCAACAAGGAGCAGGCCGCCGCGCTCATGCGGCCCATGGCGGAAGCGCTCCCCTGGCTGCTGCCGGAGCAGACCCCCGCGGCCTAGCCGGCTGCGGCCGGCACGATCGAATCGAGCCAGCGCCTCGCCTCGGCGTGTGACCGCAGCCGCACGAAGCTGATCTCACTCCACCTTGGGTCGACCATTGCGTCCAGGTAGCGCTGCACGAACTCCGCGTACTTCACCCAGGACCAAAGAATGATGTTGTCGTCCGGGTCGAGCGACACGAAGTTGGAGATCGGTTCGCGATTGCCGTTCCAGAGCACCTCCCTCGTCACGGCCCGGCGCACGGTCCTCGCGATCACCTGTCGCATCACGGTTCGCCGCGGGAGATCGAGCCAGACCACAGTGTCGGCGCGCTGCCAGACCGGGCCTTCAATGACGAACCGCCTGTAGTTCCCGTCAACGACCCAGCCGGGTTGGGACGTCGCCTTGTCGATTTCCTCCATGAACTCGTCATCGGGCCGCTGCTGCCAACCCGGTTGATGCATGAACGCGTCCAGCTCGACATACGGGACCTCGAGCCGTTTGGCCAGCGCTCGCGCGAGCGTGGATTTGCCCGCGCCGCTCGAACCCACAACAGAAATACGCCGCACGGGCGCGAAGCTTAGGACGCGCCGGCGGGCACCAGTTCCGCGAGGTCGACCTTCAAGTTGCCGAGCGCTTTTTCGTTCACCGGCCGGCGGCTCTCGATCAGCTTGCCACCAAGCTCGTTGGTCTTCGAGTCGTTCATCGACACCACGGCGTCAATGAGCCCGTCGCGCACGTAGAAGACCGAGAACGACAGGCCGTCACGATCGCCTCGCCACACCGCGCGGTCGTCGCCCGACGCATTACCGCGGTACTCCAGGTTCACGTCGTACTGGTCCGACCAGAAATACGGCAGCTTCGTGTAGGGTGTGTCGCCTTTCACGATGCTCGTGGCAATTCCTCGGCCCTGGTTCTTGGCCACCTCCCAGTGCTCGACGCGGAACGCGCGACCGAGGACCGGGTGCTGATGAAACGCTATGTCCCCGCCGCAGTACACGGTCTCTTCCGCGCGCAGCGCCTCATCCACGCGAACGCCCCCTCCTTCGAGCGTGAGACCAAGGGCCTTCGGCAGGTCCAGGTTGGGCTCGATACCGACGGCTTCCAGGACCAGGTCGGCCTCTTCACGCCGCCCGTCGGAGAGCGTCGCCGCAACCACGCGGTTCGCCTCGGTGTGCCACGCCTGGACCGTTGTGCTGGTGCGCACGTCCACGCCCTTGGCTCGGTGGATCTCGGTGTAGATCTCGCCCACCTCCGGGCCCAGCGCCCGTGAGAGCGGCACCGGCGCCGCCTCGATCATGAGCACCTCCTTGCCCATCTGCCTCGCCGACGCGGCAACCTCCGCGCCGATGAACCCGGCGCCGACCAGCAGAAGTCGAGACGCCCGCTGGAGAGCCTGCCGGATGGCCTGGCTGTCGCGGAGCGAGCGGAGCGTGACGACGTTTTCCGCGCGCGGTACGTCGTGGAGGCGGCGCGGCGTTCCACCCAGGCCGAGGATGAGCGCATCGAACTCGACCTCGCCGCCACCATCGACGGCGAGCTTGCCTCCTTGGATGGATCCACCGGTCACCTTCCGGTTCAGCTGCAGCTCGATCCCCTGCTTGGCGTAGTCGGCCTCCTCGTGCAAAAACACTTTGGGCAGCTCGACCTCGCCACGCAGGAATTCCTTGGACAGATAGGGCCGGTCGTAAGGGCGGTCGCGATCGGCGCTGATGATCGTCACCATGCCGTCAAAGCCTTGTTTGCGCAGCGCGAAAGCGGCGGCGTCCCCCGTCCCGCCGCCACCAACGATGACGATGCGCTTCACAGCGACCTCGCCACCGGATGGAGCCAGTGATGTGTGTCAGGTGCGGCGCCGCGCTGGATGTCGACGAGCGATTTGCGCAACCGCATGGTGATGTCGCCGGGTTTGCCGTCTCCGACCATCCACGACCCGTGGGCCGATTTCACGGCGGCCACAGGCGTGATCACCGCAGCGGTCCCGCACGCGAACACCTCCGTGAGGGAACCGTCGGCGCAGCCGGCGCGCCACTCCTCCTTGCTGATCTTTCCTTCCTCTGCCACGTACCCGAGGTCCGCGGCAAGCTTGAGCAGAGAGTCCCGCGTCACGCCGGGGAGAAGCGTTCCAGTCAGGGCGGGCGTCAGCAGTCGCGCGCTGCGACCCCTGCCGAAGACGAAGCACAGGTTCATCCCCCCCATCTCCTCGACCCACCGATGCTCGTGCGCGTCCAGCCAGACCACCTGGTCGCATCCCTGGTCCGCCGCCTGCGCCTGGGCGAGCAAGCCGCCCGCATAGTTGCCGCCGGTCTTCGCGTCGCCGGTCCCACCGGGAGCCGCGCGGCTGAAATCTTCCGAGAGCCAGACCGTGACCGGCTTGACGCCGCTCGGAAAGTAGGAACCGGACGGCGATCCGATCAGCAGAAACGTGACCTCCGAGGAAGGACGCACGCCGAGTCCGACCTCGCCCCCGAACATGAACGGCCGCAGGTACATGCTGTGCTCGGGAGCCGAGGGCACCCAAGCGCCGTCGATGGTCATCAGCCGGTCGATCGCCTCGATGAACACCCTCTCCGGCAGCTCCGGCAGTGCAAGGCGGTGCGCCGAGCGGCGGAACCGCGCGGCATGTGCGTCCGGCCGGAACGCGGCGATCCCCCCGTCCGCCTGGCGGAAGGCCTTGAGGCCTTCGAACACCGCCTGCGCGTAGTGAAGGACCATTGCGGCCGGGTCGAGTTGCAGAGGCGTGTAGCCGGTAAGCACGGCGTTGTGCCACCCGAGCTCCCGCTTCCAGTCGATGCGAACCATGTGATCGGTGAAGATCCGGCCGAACCCGGGGTCGGCGAGCAGCCGCTCCCGCTTTTCGGGCGCCATGACGTGGGTGGCCGGCGTGACCACGAACTCGAGAGCCGAGGTTTCGGTGCTCATCAGTGAAGAGTATCGACCCTCGAAGGAGGCCGGGCGCACCCGGCCCGGCCTCGCTAGAGGAAGGAAGGGGTCTGGTTAAGGGACGAGCTGGACCTGCTGGACGGGAAGCGCGACCGGCTCGACCACAGGTAGAGCCTCCACCACCAGCTCGATCGGCGCCGTCACTGCCGCCAGGAGCAGCGATCCGGAGGTCTTGCTCCGAATCCGACGAGGCGCCCCGGCAGCCACCACGCGGTCCAGCATGTGCCTAAGCTCGAACTCCAGGAACCGGTCAAAGTCGTTCATCTGTATTAGAAACGTCTCCCACATCGGAAGTACCCACGCCCGACGCGGAAGTCCTCAGGCCGCGCGCTGGGTCTCCCGGCCGTAGAGTGACTCAGAGCTTTCGTCGGAGTCACCCAGGTCGTGGGCGAGCTTGACCATCTCGAGACGAAGGTGACCAGGGCCGAGACATTTTGCCGCCAGCAAGACGAAGGGCTTGAAGAACACTCTTCGCCCCGTCCTGTGCAGCCCCCTCCTCGAAATCATCAGTACTTTGAGAACGCGCCCGGGCCGAGGAGTATTGGCCTTCGATTTTGTGCATCGCGATACAATCCGAGAGGGGGGAGACGCATGACGGTAGAGACACGCGCTCGCGTCCTGATCGTCGAAGACCACCAGGTGGTCGCCGATGGTCTTGCCGCGTTGATCAACGACCAGAACGACATGACCGTGATCGGCCACGCGGCTTCCGTGGCCGAGGCCATCTCCCGCGCGACCGAGTTGACGCCGGACGTCGTTTTGATGGACTTCCGGCTGACGGACGGCACGGGAGCCGATGCAAGCCTCGCCATCCGGCAGGTGCGACCGGGGACCAAGATGATCTTTCTGACGCGAGAGGACAGCGATGCCGCTCGCTTCGCGGCTCTCGAGGCCGGGGCCAGTGCTTTCCTTCACAAGTCGCGCGCCGCCTCTGAGGTGGTGGACGCGATTCGCGTGGTGGCGGGCGGCGGGTCGCTGTTCACGCCCCAGACCATCTCCACGCTGCTCAACAAGAGGCGTGAGGCGGACATCCAGCTCGAGAGGCTCACTCCTCGCGAGAAAGAGGTGCTTCGCATGATGGCCGAGGGCGCGGCCAGCCGCGACATCGCGAGCCGGCTCGGAATCAGCTACACGACCGTCCGCACGCACATCCGGAGCCTGGGAAGCAAGCTCGGTGTGCACTCCAAGCTCGAGGCGATCGTCAAGGCCCGCGAGCTGGCGCTCGTCGAGTAGCCCTAGCCCCCGGCTACCCTCCGGCGCCCACTTCGGCCGAGCAACCTGATCGCCGGCCGCTCCGGCTCCGCCGAGCGGTGGGCATCCTTGTTACGGCGCTTGTCCTCGTAGAGGTCCGCGTCGGCGCCCTGGTAAGCCCCCTGCCAGTCCTGTCCGGGCCGCCACGTCGCCACACCGACGCTCACCTCGACCTGTTCGGGCGACTTCGAGCTTAGTCCGAGGTGGTGGATCGCGACGCGCAGCCTCGACGCCACGTCTCGCGCGCGCTCGATGCTGGTCTCCGGCATCGCGACAGCGAATTCGTCTCCGCCGATGCGCGCGCAGAGGTCCGAGGCGCGCACCACTCGCTGGAGCTGCTGTGCCACGAGTCGCAGCGCCGCGTCGCCGGCGCGATGGCCCTGCCGGTCGTTGATCCGCTTCAGGTTGTCGAGGTCGATCATCATCATCGACAGCGCGCGGCCGTGCCGCTCCGAAAGCGCGACCTCGCGTTCCATGACCCGCTCGAACTCTCGGCGGTTGGCGAGTCCGGTGAGGTGATCGGTTCGCGCTTCGTTCGAAAACTGGCGTGCGCGATCGAGGGCGACCGCGACCTGGTCGCCGACCGCGGCCACGAACAGCAGGTCGGCGGCATTGAAGAGGCGATCGCCCATCGTGCCCACGGCCATCATGCCGGCCGTTCTTCCTCGCACTCTGAGCTGCGCGCGAATCGCGTTCCATTCGCGATCGGAGATCCGATCGACCCGCGATTCAGATCTCCCGACCGCAGACGCCGAGGCCTTCACGTTCGGACCCGCCTGGCGCGCAAACCCACCGACCTGGTCTTCATCGAGACCGACTGTATGCAGCAGCTTGTACGAGGAGCGTTCTCTCATCCAGATGGCGCCTGTGCTCAGACGCAATGCGGCGAGTGACTCGACCAGCGCGACCTCCGCCGTCTCGGCGACATCGAGGGATCGTCCCATGGCCGACACGATCGCCGCGAGACCGAACATCTCGTTCTCTCTGGCCCGGTGCTCGGCATCGAGATGGTCGATATAGCCGCGCGTTATCGACGTGGTCAGGCGCTCCGCGACATTCTCCAGCCGGCTCTGGGCGAGAGCGAATATCTCGTCGCGGTGCGGACTCTCCTGCAGCGGCGAGGAGATCAGCTCGATCGTCGCGCGCCGGTACACCGCCAGCATGTCGATGAGCGACTCGAGCGGCACGCCCTGCGTGGCGCGAAGTCGCCCGTACGAGCGAGAGCGGTCGTCGTACTCGGTCCACGGCAGCTCGAGGTCGGAGCGCAGCGACGCGAGCAGCATGTCGATGAAGCCGGCCGACGTGGCGACTAGATCCTCGCCGGTGTCCTCGCTGAGCAGGACGAGCTCGGGCGACCGTGCTCGCACGACCTCGAGCGCCTTCCTTCCGCTCTCGGCGGTGTCCGCGGCCAGGCCGGTCGCAAGCGCGACCAGGACCTCACCTGGATAGTCAGAATTCGATCCCGCCCCTGGATTCATCCCACTGTGAGAACGTCGCCCGCATGGCCGGCACTTGATCGAGCCTCTACTGCAAGTGAGTTAGTGAAAATCCGCCCATCGGTACGGCGACCGCAATGGGGTCTCGGAGCGACATTGGTCACACGAGTAATGCGCCCCAATCCGGGGAACGCACCTATCACGGGGGGAGACCAATGCCAATCGCGGAGACCATCTCAGAGAGGACCGAGGCCGGCACCGTGCGCGAGGTCGCGAACCAATACGAAGCCGGGAACGAGGCGGATTTCGAGCGTCTCTACCAGACGTCGTACGGAAAGATCCTGGGCACGCTCACCGCGATGCTCGGGGATCGAGCGGCGGCGGAAGACTGCGCCCAGGACGCCTTCGAAAGGGCTTACAAAAAGTGGGCTACCTGGCAACCGATCGCACCCGCCGAAGCGTGGGTGCACCGGATCGCGATCAACGCGGCGGTTTCGTACCAGCGGAAGATGCGCCTGCGCGAGGTGGGCGAGGTGATTCGCCGGATCGGCCGGCCCGGCCTCGCGCCCGACCCGCAGGAGCTGATCGAGCACCGTGACCTTGCAACCGCGCTCGCGAAGCTGCCGCCGAAGCAGGCCGCCGCGATTGTGCTCCGTCACTATCACGGATACACCAACCGCGCGATCGCGCAGGCCTTGGGCATCCCGGAGCGGACGGTTGCCTCTCGCCTCGCGGTGGCCAAGGACCGCCTGCGGGTGATGCTGAAGCACTCCTACGGCCCGGAGGCCGGGTTTGAGGAAGGCGCCGGCCAGCCCGGGTTGGTCGCGGCCGCCGACTGAGCAAGGGTGTTCGCCAGATTCGACAAGCACGGACGGCGACTCGCCGGCACGGGACACGGATGCGGCTGCACGATGTGCGCCGCCTCCAATGCTCCGCGCTACGAGCGGAGAAGAGAACCGCGCCACGCCGTTGGCGGTTGGTCAACCGTTCGCCGGCGGCTGGTTCGTTTCGTCAAGAGCCTGGCATTGACCCGCCTCCGCGCGGCGGGTTAAGCGGGAGCCCCGACCGGTCTCGAGCAAGCGCCCAGCGTCCATCTTGATTCGGCACGTTTGACGCCAACGGTGGCGGGCGATGCCGGCCTAGTGCGTGCCCGGCAGGTAGAAGTTCGAACCCTTCTGCACGAGACCGGCCGGCTGCGGATACCACTCGTTGCCGATGCCCAGGGTGTCCAGCGCGGACTGCATGAACTGGTGCCACATCGGGGCCGCGATGTAATAGCTGTCCGAGTTGAGCGTCATTTTCTGCCGCCAATCGGGGTTGCCGCCCCACACCGCGGTGACCAGGTGCGGCGTGTACCCGACCGTCCATGCATCCGCGAAGGAGTCCGACGTACCGGTCTTGACTCCCACCGTGCGCCCGGGAAGCGTGAGCAGCGAGTTGCGGCCGAAGATCATCGCCCGATTGTTGTCGTTGGACATGATCGCCTCCATGATGAAAGCGACTCGTGGATCCAGCACGCGCTTTCCGGGATCCAGCTGGTGCTGGAAGAGGAGCTTGCCGTCCCGGGTCACAACATCGATCGCAAACGGCTCGCGGAGGATGCCCTGGGTCGCAAGCACTGACGCGCCCGTCGCCATCTGGAGCGGGGTCTCGCCATATCCGCCGAGGGTCAAGGACGGCCCGTACGTGTTGAGCTGATCGTCGGTGGTGTAAACCGGGTTGCCATTGGCATCGTAGTGCTGCTGGTACGGCGGCGCGCCCATCAGGCGCGCCATGTTGACCACGCTCGAGACGCCGACGCCGAGCTCGACCTTGACGGCCGGAATGTTGAGCGAGTTGCCCACGCACACCTGCAGCTGGCAGGTGCCGTGATAATGGCCGTCGTAGTTCATCGGCCTGTAGGCCTGCGTCCAACCGGGCTCGCTGTAAGAGAACGGCCCGTCCACGATTGGCGTGGTCATGCTGTACTTCCCGCTGGCGATTCCAGCGGTGTAGGTGAAGATCTTCATCGAGGAACCCGGGTTGCGCGGCGGCCAGACCGCGAGGTTGTACTGTCCCCCGCTGGCGCTGGGGTTGGCTGAGCCGACCATTGAGACGATGGCTCCGTTCGTGGGGTCGATCGCGACCAGCGCGCCCTGGCTGACGTTTCGGGAGGCCAACCTGGCGATGTTGCCGCTCACGGCGCTCTGCGCCAGGTTTTGCAGCTTGAGGTTCAACGTCGTCACCACGTGCAGGCCGCCACCGTACGTGAGGTCTGAGCCGAACTGGCCGACCAGCAGCCCAGTGGTGTAGCGGACGAAATCCTGCGCGACGAACTGGTTGCTCGGCAGGAACATGTGAGAAGGCGGGGAGATGTCCTGCGCGAATGCCCTGGCTGCGTCCTGTGGCGTGATCTTCCGGTCTCGCAGCATCGCCTGGAGCACCTCATGCTGGCGATTCTTGGCGGATGTCCAGTTGAGGAGCGGGCTGTAAAGGGTCGGACCTTTGATGATGCCCGCGAGCATCGAGGCCTGCGCCAGATCCAGGTCCTTGGTTTGCTTGTGAAAATAGATTTGCGAGGAGGCCCTGGTGCCCCAGGCGGTGTCGCCGAAGAAAACGCTGTTCATATACATCTCGAGGATCTGGTCTTTCGTGTAGTGGCGCTCGATCTCGAACGCGAGCAAGGCCTCGCGGATCTTGCGGTCGATAGTGGGTGCATTCCCGACCAGGCGCAGCTTGGCGAGCTGCTGAGTGATGGTGGAGGCACCCTCCACCGATGAGTGAGCGCGCCAGTCGATCATCGTCGCGCGGACCACGCCCTGCGGGTCCACGCCGGGCTCCTGGTAGAAGTTGCGGTCCTCGATCGAGATCACCGCCTGGGGCAGCAGCGTCCCGACGTCGGAGAGCGGCTCGTAGTAGTGCTGGTACCCAGGCGGATGCAGGTCCGCGAGAAGGGTCGTGCCGTCTGCCGCGTAGATCATCGTGTCCTCTGGCTGGGCAGTGGTCAGCGTGCTCGGGTCGGGAAGCCTGTCCGCGAAGGCGACGTACCCGGGAGACGTCACCATCAGCGCCGGCACCGCGACGAGAAGCAGCACGACGAGGCGAACCACCCACCCCGCCGGTCGCGACAGCTTGCCCTTGGTCAGAACCCGGGCGGCGCTGGCGCGCCGCCTCATGCCGTTTGGCCTAAGAGGCCAGGCGACCGGTCTGTTGTGATTCATCCTCGTCCTCCTCTTCCTCGTGGACCAGCCGCATCGGGTCGTACCACCCGTTCGGCAGGACGTGGATGTCGACCGCGGGCCGCGGCGTGAGCTCGGTGCGCACGGCCGCGGCGGCCTGGCCGAGCCACGTCGCCAGTTGTGGCAAGAGAACGTCCTTGGCCCAGATCGAGAAATCGACCGACCAGTTGAGAAGCGCAGTCCCCATGAAAGCCATCGCGGCTTCGCACTGGCGGTTCAGCTCGTCGATTGCGTACGGTACGGCGACCGGCTCGGACGCCGGCGTCAGCCGCGGGAGCTCCACCCATTCGTAGAGGCGGATCCTCGGCTGCCAGCCCCGACTCTTCTTATGAGAGCGGAGCAGCGCCAGCGCCACGACGTCGGCGCCACACACGAGCGTGAGGAATGTGGCGATCGTGAACCGGTTGTCGACAAGCCACGCCGTCACCCCTGCTCCCAACATGCCGCCCAGGGTTGTGATGGTCTGGTCCACGCCCCAGAACGCAGAGGCGGTGAGCTCTCGGGCGTGGGGATTCGTAATGCTCAAGACGCCGATGACGCATACCACGACGAGCATCACCCACATCGCGATCTCGATCGGACGAGGGATCGCGCGCCGGACTGGGGGAAAAAGGGTTGCGGCCACCACCCCGGTGAAAAGCGCGATCGAGGATTGCAGGAGCAGCGGAACTTCCACGCCAAGGAAACGCGGCCGGACCGGCAAGTATTGGGCTTGGGGGAACCGCGGGGAAATCAAGTCGGCTCCGATTACTTTTGCGGAGTCGCGCGTTGTCTGAATGGCGCGGTCGCTGACCCGCTCAGCGCTCGCGCCATTTTTTATTCAACCGATCGCCGGTCCCCGCACCAAGCGCGTTCTCTATGCATGGCGGCGCTGCTCCGCCAGTGGAGCGCCGCGGATTCCGAGCATCCCGAGACCGACACCGGATTCGTGGATACGTGCGCGCGCACCTTCGTGCTCGTCCTTCTCTCGCTGCTCGGTCTCATGGCGCTGGGCGTCATGTACGGGAACGTGCTGGGCTCGGCCAATACGATCCGGTAGCTAAACAACCGGTAGCGGATTACGTAGCCGCGTTTCCTCTATGGAAGCAGCCCACTGCCCCGGGCTGCTTCTACTCATTCCCGAAGCCCCTGCTTCGGTGGGAACGAAGAATGATGAGCAAAACCCCGGCCGCGCAGTGACCCGCCTCGGTCAGGAGGTCGACGCGTTCGCGCTCGACCTGGCCTGGAGCCTTTGGGCGGAGCTTGGTGTCGATGGCGGCGCGCGGCGACACGATTGGCAGGCGATCGACCTCGAGCCGCTGATCATCTTCACCGCCCAGCTCGGCGCGACCGACAGCCGGCTGCGGGCCAGCACGATCGATTGGTGCATCGCGAACGCCCGATTCGCGTCCGCGTTCCGGCTGCGAAACCTTGCTCTGCGAGCGAGCGCCGGCGCCCAGCTGGACTTCGGCCGCTACGCGGCAACCGTGAGCGCACATGCGAAGGCTGCATGGCCCGGACAGGGCGATCCGCTGACCCTGTTCCACCCCGAGCGCATCGGGTCGCCGGACCTGCGGCGTCCGTCACTCGTGCAGCTGCGCCTGCGCGCTTTGGCCGGGGTATCCGCGAGAGCCGAGATATTGAGGCTGATGTTGGCGGACCCGGAACGGCCACAGCTCGCATCGACCCTCGCGGAAGACGCGGCGTATGGAAAGGGCAGCATCGCCCAGGCGCTCGAGATGCTGACCATGGCCGGCATCGTCCAGGTCCAGCCGCACGCGAACCGCCTTCTTTACCGGCTGGCCAGACCGGGCGAGCTGGCCCAGGTCTTGCAGTGGTTGCCGGCGGTCTATCCGGATTGGTGGCCCATCTTCGTGGTTGTCGAGGCGCTCATGGATTACGCCCGTTCGGTGCCGGCGGCTGCTCTGGACCGGCTTGCCGCGCTTCAGAAGCTGCTTCAGCGGATCGACCGCGAGCTGCACCGCCTCGGCATTGCCGAGCAGGTGCCGCGGGCTGTCGTGCCGGCCTCAGTGGCGGAGTTCGAGCACTGGGCCCTGGATTTCCTGGCGGAGCAGTCCGGCCACGCTCAGGCCGCCGGCACGGCCCGCGAAGTGTCCTATGTGATCCACCATCTTTCGTTTGGCGGATGGCTCGGGACGATCAACGTTGCTGGGCGCTCGCCGCGCCCTCTCGATTCCGAACACGGACACCTGGTGGAAGGCACAGGCGCCGCCGAGCTGGCGTACCTGATGTTCAGGGACGTCATCGGCAAACGCCATCGCCGCGGCGGGCCGGCCCCTGCAGGCGACGCTCTGCTCCAGGTCATCAGCCGCGAGTTCGCCGAAGAGATGGTGAGGCCGATGCGCGCCGGGCAGGAAGCAACCTTCACGGCCGAGTTCGTGCGCCGCTGGCACGAAAACAGGCGCCAGAGATTCGGTGCGACCGCTTAAGGTCCGCGGCACACTACTACCGGCGTAGGAGGCCGGCCGCCCTGGATGGGCGAATCGCGCACCTAGGCTGAACGTCCGGCCCTAATCCCCCCGACTCGACAGGTTTTGGGCCCAATTGACAACAGTTCAGCCTAATTAACCCCACGGCGGGAGGCCCGTTGCCGGCCCGCGCGTACCTTGCCTCGAGTCGCGCTGCCCTGGCTGGGCGCGCAAGGCGATTCGAGGAGGGGTTTTTGGACGTACTCGGCCGGCTCATATCGGATTTCAAATCGCGACCGAAAGCGCATCTGACGCTGGCCTTTGTCGTGGTCTCGAACCAGCTCAGCTTCGTCGCTCTCGCCGCCACGCCGCCCACCAGCCTGCTCATGGGCCGATCGCTTCACGGGAACGCTCCGGTCTGCGCATCGACAGCGCAGCAGGGATGCGTGCCTGAAGCGGGGGTGGACGAGGCCAGCCTGAGCCTGCCGTCCGGCGCTGAGCAGTGCCCCGCATCCGGGCCAGGCGCGGCATGCACCATCCACAAGGCCGCGGCAGGCATCGCGCCAGGCGTCGCGTCCACGCCCGAAGGCCGGGCCCCATGCCCGACATCCGGCGACAACCCCGCACCCAGCAGCCCCGCGGCCTGCACGGACGTCCTCCTGCCCGCGGTGGCTTCAGCCAACGCGGTGTCGAAGGGAGACTCGGGTGCCTCGCCCCGCATCACGCCGAGCGTGCCTGTCTCGACGCTGCGTCCGACCCGCCCGACTCCGCGGTTGGAGCTCAATGTGGGCAACGCATTCCTGCAGGCCGGAGACCGGGCGCTCCTCACCGCGACCGCGAGCGCTACCTTGACCGGAAGCAGCAACTCGATCGAGATCTTCGACCGGACCACCCGCTCGCTGGCTGGCGCGTGCACCCAGTCCAGTCAGTGCATCGTCGCGTACGCCGCGACCTCTGGCCTCCACACGTTTGCGGCTTTCATCAGCCGGCCGGGGGCGGACCTGGCGGCCGCCGGCGCGGGTTTCGCCTCGAACGAGGTCGATGTGACCTGGCTGGGAGTCTCGCTCGAAACCGATTCCAGCCTGGTCGCGCCCGGAAAGCCCATTACCTTCACCGCGACCTCGACATTCGACGTCGGCAAAGCCGGTCGGGTGATCGCCATCTACGACAACACCACCAAGCAAGAGCTCACCTATTGCAGCCAGGGCACGACCTGCAGCACGTCGCTGACCCAGTCCGCCGGCGGCGTGCATGAGATCGTCGGCTGGATCCCCGGGCAACCAGAGGCGACGTCGGAGCCCATCAGCGCCACCTGGCTTGGCGCCTCTCTGTCCGGCACCTCCACCTATCCCCAAATGGGCGGAACCGTCCATCTCACGGCCTCCGCCAACGCCGACCTCACGAACACGCCGTGGAGTCTTGGCATCTATGACCAGCACGGGCTTCTTGTAGGCCAGGCATGCAAGACCGGCAAAACCTGCAGCGCCGATATCACGCTCACGTCCGGCGACACGCCTACCTTCTCGGCTGTGATCGGCGCGCCGCCCTCAGCCCCCGCCACCTCGACGCTGGGTCAGGTGCTCAGCAAGGTGTCGGGGCCGGCGGCGCTGGTCGACATCCAGGCCCGCTCGAGCGCCATTCAGCCCACCCGCATCCTGTGGGGAGTCGATTCGTGCAAAGCGTTCACGAGCAGCCCGACGGGAGCCGACGGCCTTCTCCCGCATGTGATGTACCGGTTGGGCAAGCCTGATTTCTGGGGCCGCTACCTGACCAACACCGTCTGCCCGGGGATAAGCGGCGCGGAGATCGCCGCCGCCGCCCACCTGCAGATGGGCATCCTTCCGATCTACAACGACTACAACTGCTCGCACGTCGTGGGGTACGACGCCGGCAAGGGCTACGCGGGGGCCGCCACAGCAGCAGCGGCCGGCCTCGGCATCCCCCAGGGCCGGGCTCTCGCCATCGACATCGAGCCGCCCGGCGACGCGTGCCCAGGCGCGGCCGCGGTGGATGCGGGTTTCGTAGAAGGTTGGTATGACGGCGTGGCCGGTGCGGGATATGTCCCGGCGTACTACGGCAACGGAACCGGGGGCAGCGAGTTCGCCTCAGCCTGGTGCGCCGCGGTCGCCGCCCAGCCCGCTGTGGGCAGCTTCTCCTACCTCTGGTC
>WNFL01207315.1_pt3 | contig 18586 bp, 17 predicted proteins | sample 5400361 | NCBI WGS metagenome assembly WNFL01 (sample SAMN13153351, study PRJNA577476) | soil metagenome | isolation source: 40 cm soil on Douglas fir-dominated hillslope | place: USA:California | collected 2013-09-17
GTCAACGAGGGCGAGTACAAGGTGATGGGCCTCGCGGCCCACGGACGCCCGTCGCTCGCGGCCGAGGTCCGCAAGGTGCTGCTCCGCACGCCCGAAGGAGGATTCGCGCTCGACCTGTCCTGGTTCGACTACCACCTCTCGGCGCGAAGCTCGTACTCGACGAAGTTCCTCGACGCGTTCGGCGCGGCGCGCGATCCGTGGGACCCCATCGATCTGTCGACCGAGCGCGGGCGCCACTACGCGGACGTCGCCGCGTCCGTGCAGCGCGTCCTCGAGGACACGCTCGTCGATCTGGCTTCCGCCCTGCGGGCGGAGACCGGCTTGCCCGACCTCTGCCTGGGCGGCGGCGTTGCGCTGAACGGGTGCGCCAATGCCCGGATCCTCCGCGAGAGCGGCTTCGAGCGCGTCTTCGTCCCGCCCGCGCCCGGCGACGCGGGCTGCGCGCTCGGCGCGGCGCTCTACGCCGACCGGGTGCATTTCGCAAATCCCTGGCGCGAGGTCCCCGACCATCCCTTCTGGGGACCGGAGGCCGAGCCCGCCGACCTGTCGCGTCTGGCGGGCGAGGACGGTCTCCCCAGCGAGCGCTTCGCCGAACCGGAGCTGCTCGCGCGGGTCGCGGACGAGCTGTACGCCGGCCGCATCGTGGGCTGGGTGGACGGCCCGTCCGAATTCGGCCCGCGCGCGCTGGGCCACCGCAGCATCCTGGCCGCTCCGCACGATGCGGCGATGCGGGACAAGCTGAACCGCAGCATCAAGTTTCGCGAGGAGTTCCGGCCGTTCGCCCCGGCAGTGCCCATCGAGGCTGCCTCGCGCTACTTCGACCTGCCCGCGGGAGGCGAGCGGCTGGGGCGTTTCATGTCGGGCGTCTTCCCGGTCCGGCCGGAGTGGCGCGACCGGCTCGCCGCGGTCACTCACGTGGACGGCACCGCGCGGGTGCAAACCGTCGAGCGCGGGATGGCGCCGCGCTTCCACGCGCTGCTCGAAGCGGTGGGTCGCCGGACCGGCCTGCCGGTCCTGCTCAACACCAGCTTCAACCTCGCCGGCGAGCCGATCGTGAACCGCGCTGCCGAGGCGTACTCCACCTTCCGCCGATCCGGCATCGACCTGCTCGTCTGCGGGCCTGTGCTGGTGGCGAAGAAGCGGGCCGCGCAGAGAGGCGCGGAGGAGGCGGTCGCATGATCAAGCGGCGGTCCCGCATCGCGCGCACGCTCATCGTGGTGGGCAGCGCCGCGCCTTCCATCGTCGACGGCGCCCGCGGGCTGTGGCGCAACGAGGCCGGGCGGAAGTGGCTGGTGCCGCTCGTCGTCTTCCTCGGCGCCACCGGCCTGATCCTGGTGCTGGCGGCCGGAGTCGAGGCGCTGGCGCCGTTCATCTACGCAATCTTTTGAGCGCCCATGGTGGAAGACGCGCTCGAGCTGCTCGCCTGCCCGCGGTGCGGCGGCGCGCTGCGGAAGCCTTTGCGCTGCGCCTCGTGCGGCGCCGAGTTCGGGGCGCCGGCCGGCGTCCCCGAGCTGCGACTTCCCTCCGATGTGCGCACCGAGGCCGTACGCGAGTTCTATGCGCAGGCCCCCTTCCCGGGCTATCCGCCGCGCGACAGCTATCCCTGGCTGCGGGCGCGAGCGGAGCGCAGCGAGCTGGCCCGGCTGCTCGACCAGGCGATCCCCGGCGACGCGCGCATCGCGGAGGTGGGCTGCGGGACCGGGCAGATGAGCCTGTTCCTCGCCACCGCCGACCGGTTCGTCATCGGAGCAGACCTGACCCGCGCCTCGCTGGAGCTGGCCGAGGACGCGCGCCGGCGGTACGGGGTCGAGTGCGCGCTGTTCGTCGAGACCGACCTGCGCGCTCCTGGCCTGCGCGCCGGCGCGTTCGACGTCGTCTACTCCAGCGGCGTGCTGCACCACACGCCCGATCCGCGCGCTTCCTTCGCCGCGGTCGCGCGCCTGCTGCGGCCTGGCGGCGTGGTGGTGGTCGGGCTCTACAACGCGTACGCGCGCCTGCCGCACCGGTTGCGGCGGGGCGTGGCGCGGCTCACCGGGTTCCGCTGGATCCCCTTCGACCCGCCTGGCTGCGCGATCAGTACCGCCACGTCGAGGAGCACCGCCACACCCTGGGCGAAGTGCAGGGATGGTTCCGCGAGAATCGCGTCGAGTACCTGCGGGCCTTTCCAGACACGCTGCTCGCCGCCGAACCGCCCGCCGGCGGCGACCTGTTCCGCCCCGCCGAGGACGACTGGGCATTCGAGAACGTGCTCGCCCAACTCGGCTGGGCGCGCACGCTGTGGCACGAAGGCGGGCTGTTCGTGGTGGTCGGCCGCGCCGCGGTGCAGTAGCTCCCGGCGCGCTGCGGGACATCTCGGCGTTCCGCCGAGGCGGTCGACTCCCGCGAGGCGCGTACCTAGCTTCACCCCGATGGGCGTGTCGACGAGGATCGTCTGCGCGGCGCTGCTCGCGTCGTCTGCTGCCCGCGCGCAGGCGCCCGACATGTCCGCGGACGCAGGTCAGCGGGACGCGGGAGGTCCGTCGACCCCGCGCGAGAAGGTCGCCGCCCAGGCGTCCGAACAAGCCAAGAAGGACGTCGACGTCGCCGGCATCCACCTGCAGGTCGCCAAGCTCTATCTGGCGGGTCTCTACGGCCTGACCGGTGCGCCGAGCACCTGGGATCGCGAGCACGGCGTCGCTCTCTTCAACCAGGCGCAGACCGCGCTGAGCGACGCCGACCGCCAGCTCGCCGAGCTGCAGGGCCTCGCCAAGAGCAACTGGCCCGGCGCGAGCGACCCGCTCTCCCGTGCCCGGACCACTCTCGCGCGTGCCCAGGTCCAGTTCCGGTCCCTCTCCGTACCGTTGCGCACCAGCGGCGGCCAGGACCAGGCGGGCCAGAGCGTGATCGGCCAGATCTACAAGTCCCTCGACTCGTCTCGGGACGAGCTGAATGCCGCCGCCCGGGCGATGGGCGTGGACACGAAGCTGCGGACGCCCTGAACCGGAACCGGACTCCGCTACTTGTGCGCGACGAACGCCGCCTTGGCCTCGGGCAGCTCGCGCTTGATGTCCGCGATCCGCTGCTCGCTCGAAGGGTGATCCGAAAGGAACGCGGGCGGCTCCTTCCCCTTGGAATAGGCCAGCATCCTCTGCCAGAAATCGACCGCCGTGGCCGGGTCGTATCCCGCCTTGGCCATGAGCACGAGGCCGATGTGGTCCGCCTCGCTCTCCTGCTGGCGCGAGAAGGGCAATTCGACGCCGAGCTGCGCGCCCAACCCCAGCGCCGCCCCGGTCATCTGGACGGCGCCGGGCTTGTTGGCCTGGACGGCCGCGAGGAGACCCGCCTCGCCGAGCTGCATCAACTGAGTCCGGGAGAGCCGCTCCGCCCCGTGATGCGCGAGCGCGTGGGAGATCTCGTGCGCGAGCACCACCGCGAGCCCGTTCTCGTCCTGGGTGATGGGAAAGATGCCGCTGTACACGGCGATCTTGCCGCCCGGCATGCACCAGGCATTGACCGTCTTCGGATCGTCGATGACCGTCGTCTGCCACTGGTACCCGGGGTGGAACTGCGCCTCGGCCGTGTCCGCCAGCCGCTTGCTCACTCGCTGGACCAGCTCGACGTGGGCAGGGTTGGTATCGGTCTTCGCCTTGGCGAGCTCCTGCTGGTACGACTGCATCCCAAGCTGGTTGATGGTCGAATCGCCGACCAGATTGAGCTGCTTGCGCCCGGTCACCGGCGCCGTCGTGCAAGCCGCGAGCATCGCCACCACGCCGAGGAGGATTTTCACACCCGGAATGTAGGCACGGCCCCGGCCGTCCGCTCGCCCTACGCCCGTCTGCGAGCTCGATCGCCGATACATCGTGTCCTCCTTCGCGGACGCCACCGCGCGCTTGCTCATGTGACGTCCAGGATCGTTACGACTTCAACGAGCTGCCCCAGTCCGCCAATGCGTGCGCCAGTTCGCGCAGCACCTCGGGGTCGGTGCGGCCGCTGCGCTTGAGGACGTGGAAAGAATGATCCGCTCCGTCGACGATGCGCAGATGTGCGCGCGGGAGCTTGTCCACGATCGGTCGGAGCAGCGAGAGATCGGCCAGGTCGTCGCGCGTGCCCTGCAGGAAGAGCAGCGGGACCGCGATGCGCGGGAGGTGCTCCGCGCGCTTCACTGACGGCGCGCCCGCGGGATGCAGCGGGAAGCCGAGCAGTGCGATACCGCGGACGCCGGGAAGCGGCGCGTCTGCCTGCGCCTGCGTGGTCATGCGGCCGCCCATCGACTTCCCGCCGGCGACGAGGGGCAGGTCCGGCGCCGCTTCCTGCGCGGCAGCGGCAGCCGCGCGCACGGTTGCGTGGAGCGTCGCCGGGCGATCGGGTCGACTGCGGCCGGCCTGCGTGTACGGGAACTGGTACCGGAACGTCGCGACACCTTCCGCCGCCAGCGCCTCGGCCATGGCTTCCATGAAGGCGTGCCGCATCCCCGCTCCCGCGCCATGGGCGAGAACGTAGAGGAGGCGCGCGCCGGATGGCCGCAGGAAGAGCGCATCGAGCCGCTCGCCACCGGAGCTGAAGACCAGCTCAGGCACCGAGCCGCTTCCGCAGCCGCTCCAGCGCGGCCGGCACGTCGGGGTCCAACTCCAGCACCTTCGCGAGCGGGTCACGCTTCAGCTTGCGCAAGCGCGCCGGAGCCGTCTTCAAGGTGAACGCGCGTGGGTCGAGCTTCTCGTTCACCTCGCTCCAGCGAAGCGGCATGGAGACGGTCGCTCCCGGGACCGGGCGGGCGGAGAACGGCGCGGCGATCGTCTTGCCATAGCCGTTCTGGAAGCAGTCCAGGTACACGCGCCCCTTGCGCGCCGGGATGGGAGCGCGCACCAGCGTGGAGATGTCCGGGTGCTCGCGCTCGACCACGTGGGCGAGCACCAGCGCGAGATCGCGCGCCTGGTCGTGCGTGCACCGCGATGGACCGAGCGGCAACAGGACGTGCAGCCCCGCCTGGCCGCTCGTCTTGCAGAACGACGGCAGGCCGATCTCCTCGCACAGGTCGTGGACCGCGCGGGCGAGGCGGACCACCCACCCGAACGGAGCTCCCTTCGGATCCAGATCGATCACCGACCAGTCCGCGCGGTCCGGCGCTTCGGCCCTCCCCGCGTACACGTGCAGCGGGATGGTTCCCAGGTTCGCGACGTAGAGGAGCGTCTCCACGTCGTCGCAGACGAAGTGGTCGATGTCGCGCCCCTCGTCCGTCCCCATCCGCGCCGTGCGGATCCAGGCCGGCACGTAGTCGGGCGCATCCTTCTGGAAGAAGGACTTCCCAGAAATCCCGTCGGGAAAGCGCGTCAGCACCACCGGGCGGTCGCGCAGGTAGGGCAACAGCCATGGGGCGATCGCGCGGTAGTACGCGAGGAGGTCACCCTTGGTATGTCCCTCCTCCGGCCAGAACACCTTGTCGAGATTGGAGGGCACGGCCTCGCGCGGCGCGGTCCGCGCAACCGGAGCCGGCGCGGCGCCCGGCCGAGCGCACTCCAGAGGAGGCTTGTCGTCGCGGAAGCGCAGGAAGACCGGCGCGCGCAACAGCCCCTCCTCGGTGATCTCCCGGTAGCGCACCTCGACGACGCGCTTGGGCGAGACCCACGAGTGGCCCCGACCGGTGGGAAGCGGACCCGTGCACGGCGGCCCGGCGACCCGATCGCGCTCCAACTCCTCGCGGAGCGAGCGCAACTGGGCATCGCTGAAGCCGCTGCCCGCGCGGCCCACGTACACGAATTCCCCGCCCTCCGCATATGCGAGGTGCAGCGACCCGAAACCCGTGCGCGAGCCTTCCCCCGCCGAGAAGCCGACCACGGCGAAATCCGCGGTCCGATCGGCCCGGATCTTGAGCCAGTCGCGCGAGCGGCCGGACCGATACGGCGAGTCCGCGCGCTTCGCCATCACGCCCTCGAGCCCCAGCTCGCGCACCTCGCGGAACATCTCCTCGCCCCGACCTTCCAGGTGATCGACATATCGCAGCGGGCCGAGGTCGGGCAGCAGCAGGCGCAGCAGGCGCTTTCGCTCCGACAGCGGGAGAGGCCGGAGGTCCCAATCCTCGAATGCGAGCAGATCGAAGCAGAACAACGTGGCCGGCAGCTCCTGTGCGGCCCGATCGAGATCGCGCGGCGCGGTGAGCAGCGCGCGCTTCTGCAGCCGCTGGAAGCTGGGACGTCCCGATTCGTCGAGCACCACGATCTCGCCGTCGAGGACGACGTGCTCGGCCGGGAGGGCGCGCAGGGCGGACGCCAGATCCGGATACACGCGGGCCGCCTCGGAGCCGCGCCGGTAATGGATCGCCGCGCGACCCTGCTCGCGCCCGGCGATCGCGCGGAACCCGTCGTACTTCAGCTCGAAGAGCCAGCGCGGATCGCTGAACGGACGCGGGTCCACCTCCGCCAGCATCGGCTGCACCTCCGACGCGCGGACGGAGCCGCGCGGCGGCCCCAGCGCCTGCAACCCTTCTCGCACCGCGGCCGCGCCGGCCGACACGGGCAGGACGGGCGCATCCGGGAACGTCCCCCGCCTCCGCACGTGGCCGTCGCTGGTCTCCTTGATCAGCAGCCACTCCTTCCCGCGAGTCCGCACCAGCGTCCACGCGCCGCGCAACTTGTACCCGCGCAGCTCGAACAGGAGCTTCCCGTCGCGGATCCCGGCCGGGAAATCCTGCACGGGCGTGCAGCGGCCGCAGTCCCACGGCTCGCCTTCCCCGCCGCCGCCGGGCTCGATCTCGACCGCGAAACGCCGGTCGGCCGGATCCGGCGAAGGCCCCTTGGGAACCGCCCAGGACCGCAGAACGCCGTCCGTTTCCAGATGGAGCGCGTATCCGGGTCGCGAACCCGTCTGCCGCACGACCGCGAACCGCCTGCCCGGGCGCTCGTCCAGGAAGTTGGGCATGAACACGAGCAGGTTATCATCGCGCCCATGGCCGCTCGCTCCATCGGTTCGGGGACGATCTCGTTCGGCCTGGTCTCGATCCCGGTCAAGCTCTTCTCGGCGACGCAGAGCCAGGCGGCGATTTCCTTCAACCTGCTCCATGCCAAGTGCAAGGGCCGGTTGAAGCAGCAGTACATCTGCCCGCGCGACGAGAACATGGTCGTCGAGCGCAACGACATGGTGAAGGGGTACGAGCTCGGGAAGGACCAGTACGTCACCTTCACGCCCGACGAGCTGAAGGCGCTGGAGGAGAAGGCGTCGCAGCAGATCGAGATCAGCGAGTTCGTCCCGAGCGAGAAGATCGATCCGGTCTATTTCGACAAGGCGTACTACCTGGCACCGGAGAAGGGGGCCGACCGCGCTTATCGGTTGCTCTCGGAGGCGATGCGGGCCACCGGCCGCACCGCGCTCGCCCGGTACGCCGCGCGCGGCAAGCAGTACCTGGTGCAGCTCCGGCCCATCGAGGGCGGCGGCCTGGTCATGCAGCAGCTGATGTACTCCGACGAAGTGCGGCCGTTCGCCGACGTGGAATTGCCGCAGGGCGAGGTGAAGCCCGCCGAGCTTGAGCTGGCGAAGCAGATCATCGAGCAGATCGCCGAGGACGACTTCAAGCCCGAGAAGTACGAGGACGACGTCAAGAAGCGGATCCAGGAGCAGATCCAGCGCAAGGTCGAGGGCCAGGAGATCGATCTTACTCCTGCGGAGCAACCGAAGACGCAGGTCATCGATCTGATGGAGGCTTTGAAGGCCTCGCTGGCGGCCCGCGGCGAGAAGGCGGCCGAGCCCGTCGGCGAGGACCGCAAGCCGGCCCACCGCGCGCCCCGGGCGGAGAAGGCGGCCAAGGCTTCCCGCAAGTAGCCCGGCCGTGCGAACCTCCGCGCGATGACCGGCTACGGGTCGCGCGAGGTCTCCCGGATGCTCGGCCTCTCGGTGGGGCAGCTGCGGTCGTACGTGCGCTTGGGCTTCCTCCACCCCGCGCGCGGCCCTCGCGGCGAGCTGCGGTTCAGCTTCCAGGATCTGGTGCTTCTCCGCGCCGCGCAGGGCCTTTTGGGCGCGCGCATCGCCGGGCGGAGGGTCCGGGCGGTGCTGCGCAAGCTGCGCACCCAGCTTCCCGAGGGACGGACGTTGCGCGACGTGCACATCCGCGCCGAAGGAGATCGGATCGTGGTCGGCGACGGCGCGCGCAAGTGGAGCGCCGAGGACGGGCAGATCCTCTTCGACTTCGGCACCGCGGAGCTGGCCCGGCGAATCGCACCGCTGGCGCGCAAGCGGTCCTCCTCGCTGGACGCAGATGGAATGTACGAGCGCGGCTGCGATCTCGAGGAGGCGGACCCGGCGGCGGCGCGCGCCGCGTATGAGCGCGCGCTGCAGCTGGATCCGGAGCACGCGCAAGCGCACGTGAACCTCGGGCGGCTGCTCCACGAGGCCGGCGAGGCCGCGAGCGCCGCCGAGCACTACCGCCGCGCGCTGAAGGCGCGCCCCGACGACGGCACCGCCGCGTTCAACCTGGGCGTGGCGCTCGAGGACCTGGGGCGGCGCGCGGAAGCGATCGACGCGTACCAGCTCGCGATCACGACCGATCCGCACTGCGCGGACGCGCACTACAACCTGTCGCGCCTCTACGAGCACCTCGGGCAAGGAGCGCCTGCGCTGCGCCACCTGCGCACCTACCGCGCGCTCACCGGCCACCCCTGATGCGCGTCTTGTGCGGGACGAGCGGCTACAACTACGAGCCGTGGCGCGGCCCGTTCTACCCGGAGGACCTCCCCAAATCGAAGATGCTCCCGTACTACGCCTCGCGCTTCGACACGGTCGAGATCAATTACAGCTTCTACCGGAAGCCGACCGCGAAGCTGCTCGGCGGGTGGGCGGCGCAGGTGCCGGATCGATTCCGATTCGCGCTCAAGGCGTGGCAGCGCATCACGCACCAGACGCGGATGCGCGAGCCGGAGCTGGCTGCTGCGTTCGCGGACGCGGCCCGGACGCTCGGCCCGCGGCTCGCGCCGATCCTCTACCAACCGCCGCCCAACCTGAAAGCGGACGTCCCGCTCCTGCGCGATTTCCTCCACCACCTCCCGCGCGATCTGCCGGCCGCTTTCGAGTTTCGCCACCAGAGCTGGTTCGGCGACGAGACCTTTCGCGCCCTGCAGGACTCGGCCGCCGCGCTGTGCCTGGCCGAGAGCGACGAGCTGGCCACGCCGCGCGTCCGCACCGCCCCCTTCGGATACCTGCGCCTCCGGCGCGCGGAATACGACGAGCCGCAGCTGCGCGACTGGGCAGAGTGGCTGCTAGGCGCGGGGTTCGAGCAGGACGTCTACTGCTACTTCAAGCACGAGGACGAGGCGCGCGGTCCGCGATTCGCGGAGCAGTTTCGGAGCTTGTTCGCGACGTGAATGCCTCGTCGTGCCACGGCCAGACGTAATCGGGCCATCCGGACCTCTCGAGGATCTTGTGCGAGCCGCCCGCTTGACGTTTCACCTTCCAGCCAATGCGCTTCAGTGCGGCGAGGACCTTGCTCGCCTTCGTGGCTGGCCAGGTGGCCACTAGAAGGAGTACGAGAACTCGACCTTGTCCGGCCGCGGTAACTCACGATGTTCGACGCGGTCAGCGATTACCCTGAACGCGAGCGCCTGGGCTGCCGTGAGCGCTTCGTCGCGCGTGTCGCCGTAGGCCATCGTACCCGGCAACGAAATGACGTCCGCCAACCAGCGTCCGTCTTTCTCCTGCTCGAACTCGACCTGCAGTGTCATCGGGGCCTTCTGGGGGTGCTTCCGATGAAGTGCAGGGGCGGCTGTTGCCACTTGGCAACTGCCAGACCTGCCGGGCGTGCGACCGATCACGCCATTACCCCCCACTAGCCCCACACCAGCGTACGCGCGAGCTTTAGGCGTGGCTCCGAGCCTTGGCTACTTCTCCGCGCCGGCGCCGATCTTCGCGCGTGCGTTCAGCTCGGCGATGGCCTTGCGGATGTCGCGCGCATCCGGAGCGCCCGGAGCGAGCTGGAGATACTTCTCGTACGCCCGGCGGGCGGACTCCTCGTCGTGGCGCATGAGGTGGGCGATGCCGAGCCCGCGCCAGGCCACCGCGAGCGTCGCATCGTTGGCCAGCGCCTGTTGGAACTCGTCCGCGGCGGACTCGTAGCGGCCGCGTTCCAGCTCGAGGTCGCCGCGCCGCACTTGCGCCTCCGCCACGGTTCGGGCGAGGTCGGCACGGGAGGGGCGGGGAGAAGGGCTCGGCGTCGGCGTCGCTGTCGGCGTCGGGCTCGGAGTGGCGGCCGGCGGCGGGCTCGGAGTCGAGGACGGGGTCGGCACGATGCTGGCGACGGCGGGAACCGGTCGCGGTTCGAGCGGCGAGGGAGCGCTCGCCGACGGTCCACGGCCGGCGACAGCGCGGCCGCGGCGACCGCCGCGCCGAAGAGTCCGCCGAGCAGACCCGTCGCGAATCCGGAGCCGGACCTCACCACGACGGACTGTCCGGGCCCCCGGGACTCCGTCGCGGCAACCCGCGTGCTGAGGTCCTGCTGGTCCCGCTGCACGTCGGCCATGCCGCTGCGAACCGCGTCAATCTGCCGGCCCAGGTGCGAGACGTGCTCGATGAGCTTGGCCAACGCCGCGCGATCCATCTCCGGCACGCCGGCCCACTTCTCGCTGCGGGCGACGAGCGCCGCGAAGGCCTGCCGCTCCGTATCGCCGCCGGCGGGCCGCTGCAGCGCGTCCACCGCCTCGCGAAGCTGTTGGAGATCGCCGAACCGCTCCCTCCGGTCGCGCGCCATCGCGATCCGCACCAGGTCCGCGAAAGGCCCCGTCAGCTCCGGACCCGGACCTTTGCGCGAGTCGGGAGCGGGTTGGCCGGTGAGCAGCTCGTATCCCAGCGCCCCGGCGGCATAGACCTGCACGCGAGGCTCCGTCTTGGCCGGAGCGCCGCGCTCGAGAAGCTCGGGCGCGAGGTAGCCCTGCTCGTCGTCGGCGCGCTTCTCGTCGAAGCGCGCCAGCTGTATCGCGCCGGCCGCATCCAGGTGCACGAGCCGCGAGCGCACCGTCGATTTCTGCCCGGCCGCGAGGCGCGTGACCGCGGCGAAGAGCCACAGCGCCTCGCCCGGCGCCAGCTTCTGCCCGGACGAGCGCGCGCGCTCGAGGATGTCGTGCAGCGTGATCAAGCTGGAGCGCAGCCTCCGGTAAAATCAGTATCGCAGCGATTTGGTCGCATCGGAATTTCTCCGGCCCGGGTCTGCTGCGCGCACTTGCTCCGAGGTGCGCCGTGGTGCGTCCGTGACGCACTTCGACGTTGACGTCCGGTCCAGAGGAGTTAACCTACGAAGCGCGTGAGGCATGGTGCCCACGCAACTGAAACACCCGCCGGGAGCGCACTGCCTCGGCGAGAGAGGAATGTCATGTACCCAGGAATGATGCATTGGCTGCGGAATGCTCGCCGCGCGGGCTGCGGCTCGCACGCTGGCCACGGGCCGTCCAGCGAAGGCTTCAGCTTCCACCGCGGTGACGGGGACGATCCCGGCGGCAGCGGCGCCTTCGGCGTCCGGCGCCCGCTGCGGTTCCTCGCCTACCGGCTGAACCTGAACGAGACGCAGGTGGAGGAGCTGGCGAAGATCCTCGACGAGCTGAAGACCGAGCGCGCCCAGGCAGCGGTGGACGACCGCCGCGTCACCTCGGGCTTCGCCGACGCGCTGGGGCTCGATCAGTTCGACGCCCTCAAGGCGGCGGACGCCGGAGCCCTCCGGGTGAAGAGCGCGGAACGCCTGCGCGACGCCGTCCTCAAGGCGCTGGCCCGCATGCACGCGGTGCTGGACTCGCAACAGCGCGCCCAGCTCGCCTACCTCATCCGCACCGCCACCCTGAGCATCTAGTCCCGCGGAACTGGCAAAAAGCTCACCGCGGAGACGCGGAGAACGCGGAGTCGTCGTACTTGAAAACCCAAGACTCCGCGCCCTCCGCACTCTCCGGGCTGAGCTTCGAGTCCTTACGGCAGCGGGTGCGGCTGAAGCCGGGTCAGCTCGTCGGCAAGAGAGCTGCAACTCGGATAGCGGCGTGACGGATCCTTCGCCAGCAGACGCAGGATGATCTTCTCCAGCTCCTTGGGGACCGCGGGGTTCTTCTTGCGCGGCGGCTCGGGGGACTGGTTCACGTGCATCATGAGCAGCGGCACCAGCTCGTCGTGCGTGAAGGGCGGCGCCCCGGTGAACAGCTCGTAGGCGCACACGCCGAGCGCGTACAGATCCGTCGCATGCGTGACGGTGCTGAAGTTGCCGATCTGCTCGGGCGACATGTACTGCGGCGTGCCGGCGATCGACCCCGCCACGGTCACGCCCGGCGTGGCGTGGTGCTTGGCGATCCCGAAGTCCATCACCTTGAGCACGCCGCCCTCGGTGACGAAGAAGTTGTCCGGCTTCACGTCGCGATGGATCACGCCCGCGTCGTGCGCGGCCTGCAGCCCGCGGCACGCTTGCACCAGGTAGTCGATCGCCTGCGAGAAGGGCATCGGCCGGCGCATCCGCTCCTTCAAGCTCTCCCCGCGGAGCAGCTCCATGCTGATGTAGCGGTACGCGGCGTGCAGGCCGATGTCGTACAGGCGGATGATGTTCGGGTGCACGAGCTGGCGTGAAAGCTTTAGCTCCTGCTTGAACCGGGCGACTGCCGTCTCCGAAGTGGTCCTCAAGGTGAAGACCTTGAGCGCGACGTCCTCCTCCAGCTCGAGGTCGCGGGCGCGGAACACGATCGCCATGCCGCCCTGCCCGATCTTCTCCTCCAGGCGGTACCGGCCGGCGATCGTCACGCCGGGCGCGAACGCTCCCTCGACGCCGCCGGGCGCTCCGCCGTCCGCGGACTCCGCAGGCTCCAGAGTTGCGGAGCGCATCATCGTAGCCGGCGCCAGGGTCCCGGACGATTCGACGCCCGGCAGATCCTCCAGATCCGGTAGCCGGGGAAGAGACTTGCGGCGGTGGTGGGCCGCGTCGTCCAGCACCGCCGCCGCGACCATCGGCGTCGCGCGAGACTGCGCGGTGAGGCGCGCGAGCAGCTCGCCGGCATCGCGGTATCCCGGCGAGCGCGCCTCGATCTTCTGCAGCGCCTCCTTGGCGTTCTCGGCGAAGTCGTGCCGCAGGTAGAGCTGCGCGAGCTGGTAGAAGGCCTCGATCTCCGCTTCATCCTGCGGACCCTTGGCCACGAACGGACCCATGAAGTGCTCGAGCTGGAACCCCAGCGCGTTGAGCCCGCTGGCGAGCTTCACCGCGGTCACCGCGGCGGCGCGATAGCGGGGATCCTCGCGCGGCACCCGCACCAGGTTGTCGAGCGCCTTCCCGGTGTCGCCCGCCTCGAAGTAGCACTGCGCCGCCTCCAACGGGAGCCCGGCGTCCGCATAGAGCTGCGCAGCGTCGGCGCTGCGCCCCAGCCGCTTCGCCACCCGCGCCGCGTCGGCGTACCTGCGGAGCTGGACGTACGAATCGAAGGCGAGGTCCAGCTTCCCGGCCGACTCGAGCTTCTGCGCGGCGAGCACGTTGGTCGCCGCGCCGCCCACCGCCATCTGCTTGGGCTGCGTCAAGAGCGAAGGCGCGCCCTCGAACCTCTCGCCGGCCATCAGCCGCGCGGCTCCGATCTGATCGCCTGCCCGCTGCAGCGTCTCCACTGCCCGCTGCCGTTCACCGAGGGCGAGGAACAGCTCCACGGAGACCTGCGTCTCGCCCCCCTTGGCCAGCCAGATGGCCGCGCTCAGCGCGCGCTTCTTGAGCGAAGGCTCGAGCTGCCCCGCCTGCGCCGGCCGCACTCCCAGCGAGGCGAACAGCGCCTCGCCCGCCTCGCGATACCTGCGCGCGGCCGCGAGCAACCGCGCCACGTCTTCCACCGCTCCGGCCTCGCGGAAGGCGCGCAGCGCCTCCTCGGCCTTCCCCGCCTTCTCCAGCGCGCGGGCCTTCTCGTGGGCGGTGCGGTCCACGCTACGCGTCGTCCGCCATCTGCGCCGCGAGACCGCGGATGGTCTCGGCCTGGTTGGCGATCTTCAGGGCCTCCTCCAGCGTGATCAGGCCCTCGCGCATGTAGCGCACGATGCACGCGTCGAGGCTCTGCGCCCCGGAGCCGTCGTTGGAGGCCGTGTCGAGGTACCCGTCGATCTGGAACACCTTGTTCTCGCGGATGAGGTGCGCAATCGCGTAGTTCTGCAGGAGGATCTCGAGCACGGCGACCCGCCCCTCGCCGCCGGCGTGCTTCACCAGGTGCTGCGAGATGACCCCGCGCACCAGGACGCTGAGCGTGGACCGCATCTGCTCGCGGCTCTCCTCGGGGATCACGTCGATGATGCGGTCGATCGCCTTGGAAGCCGAGTTGGCGTGAAGCGTGCCGATCACCAGCACGCCCGTCTCCGCCGCCTGGATGGCGAGCCCGATGGTCTCCAGGTCGCGCATCTCGCCGACGATGAGGACGTCCGGCGATTCGCGCAGGGCGCTGCGCAGCGCGGCTGCGAAGGACTCCGCATGCTTGCCCACCTGGCGCTGGGTGATCACTCCCTTGTGGTTCGAGTGCAGGTACTCGATGGGATCCTCGATGCTGATCACGTGCCGCTGCGAGGTCTTGTTGATCTCGTCCACCATCGCGGCCAGCGTGGTCGACTTGCCCGACCCGGTGGGCCCGGTCACCAGCGCCAGGCCGTTGTTCAAGTCGGTGAGGCGCTTCACCGCCGGCGGCATGCCGAGCTCGTCGAGCGTGGGGATCTGGTTCTTGATCACCCGGAACACCGACCCCAGGCCCTGGCTCTGCACGAAGACGTTGGCGCGGAAGCGCGCCACGCCGGGCAGCTCGTAGACGAAGTCGAGCTCCCGCTTCTTCTCGAATTGGGCGCGCTGCTCCTCGGTCATGATCTCCAGCAGGAAGCGGCTCGTCTCCAGCTGGATGATCGGCACGTTGCCGGCGTGGAAGTGGAGGTCCGAGGCGCCCTGCTCGGCCACCAGACGCAAGAAAGAGTCGAATCGCGCCATCTCAGCTCCCGGTCGGCTTGGCGGCCGGCCGCGGGCCTTGCGCCGCGGGTTTCACTGCGGGCCGGGACGGATGTGGCGAGCCCTCGGGCTGCGCGGGACGGACGGGCGCCGGTCTGGCCGCGGCCGGCTCCTCGAGCAGCGCCTCGAAGTCCTTCTTGCTGATCGCCTTCATGTAGGCGTCCTCGGCGGAGATCCGGCCCTCCTTGTAGAGGCGCATCAGGTCCTGATCCATGAGCTGCATGCCCTGCTCGCGCGAGGTAGCGATCACGGAAGGGATCTGGAACGACTTGCCCTTGCGGATGAGGTTCGACACCGCCTCGTTGTTGAGCATCACCTCCATGGCCAGCACGCGCCCCTGCCCGTCCCGGGTCTTGAGCAGGTACTGGCAGACCACCGCGCGAAGGCTGTCGGCGAGCGTGGACCGCACTTGCTCCTGCTGCCCCGGCGGGAACGCGCTGATCAGACGGTGTGGACGGTGCCGAAGACGAGGTGGCCGGTCTCCGCCGCGATCACCGTGAACTCGATGGTGACCAGGTCGCGGATCTCGCCCACCAGGATCACGTTCGGGTCCTCGCGCAGGGTCGACCGCAGCGCGGCGGCGAACGAATCGCTGTGGGTGCCGATCTCGCGCTGGTTGACCAGGCTCATCTTGCGCCGGTGGAGCACCTCGATCGGGTCTTCGAGCGAGATGATGTGGCGCGAGGAGGTGCGGTTGATGGAGTCGATCAGCGCCGCCAGCGTGGTGGACTTTCCCGAGCCGGTCGGCCCTCCCACCAGCACCAGGCCGTTCTTGAGATCGGGCAGCGTGCGCACCACGGGCGGCAGCCCCAGCGTCGCGATGTCGGGCAATTGCCCCTTGATGCGCCGGAAGACGCCCGACAGGCCGCCCATCTGGTGGAACACATTGGCGCGGAACCGCAGCCCCTCGCTCTTCACCTCGTGCGAGTAGTCGACGTCCTGCAGCGCCTGCAGGGCGACGATCTGGTCCGCGGTGAGGTGAGGCAGGAGCAGCGACCGGACCTGCTCCGCGGTCAGCGGCTGCTCGGTGATCGGAGCGGTGCGCCCCACCTTCTTCATGTAGACGGGCCGGTCGGGCGCGACGATCAGGTCATCGCCCTCGGAGCGCGCGAGCTGGACCAGCAGCTGGTCGAGGAGCGGCACCGGCCCGGAGCCGCCCGAGGCGGCGACCCGCCAGCGCGTCATTAGATCCCGCGCCGCGGCGCGGACGCGCGGATGCGGATCGTCGGCCAGCTTGCCGACCAGCGCGGCGTGCTCGGAAGCCTCGAGCTTCTCGAGGAACTTGAGCGAGAGGAGCCGCACGTCCGGGTTTTCCGAAGCGGTCAGCGGCGCCACCTGGGGCACGGCGGATTTCGCCTCCATGTCGATCAGCGCCTGCAGGCAGACGGGCTGCAGCTCGGGATCGGTGCCCAGGATGTGCGCCACGTAGGGGACCGCGCGCGCATCCTTGATGGAGGCGACCGCCTCGATCGCCGTCTCCCGCACCCACCAGTCCGGATCGGCCGACGCGGTCTGGACCAGCGACCGGAGCGACTTGGGGTCCTTGATGCGGCCCAGCACGCTCGCCGCGAAGCGGCGGATGACCTCCGACTTGTCGGAGAGGTACCCGACCATGTGCGCGGTGAGGTGCAGCCCGCCCAGCTCGACCAGCGCGTCCATCACCCGCTCGCGCACCCACCAATCCTCGTCGCGCAGGTACGCCATCAGCTTGGGCCACAGCGTGGCGTCCGGGTCCGGGACGCTGCGGATCACCTCGGTGGCCATGCGGCGGACGTTCACGTCGCGCGAGCGCAGGAGCCAGATGACGGTGCGTCCCACGTCGAGCTTGCCTTGCATGCTGAGCGCCTTCAGGATCTCTGCGGCCCGGTTCCGCACCGCCACGTGCGCGTGCCCCAGCGCGTCGACGAGCGGTGGCAGCACGGCGTCGGTCCCGATCGCCTCCAGCGTGTTGAGCACCGCCAGGCGGATCGCGCGCGGGCCGGCGCGCAGCTTGCGCTCCAGGGCCGCGATGCTGCGCGGCGAGACGAACCGCCGCAGCCCCTCGACCGCGGCCTTGGCCAGGCCGATCGACTCGCTTTCCAGGAAGCGGGAGACGAACTCCCAGTAATCCTCCTCGGAGCAGAGCTGCCCGAAGGAAGCGATCGCCTGCAGCGTCACGGGCTCGGCCTGCCCGTCCAGCGCGCCCGCAATCACCTTGAGCGCGGCGGCCGGGTCCTTGCCCATCCAGCGCGGATCGCCCAGGTGCTTGAGCGCGAGCACCTTCTCCTGCTGCGTCCCCACGCCGAGCGCCGCCTGCAGGGCGGGGACCGCCTGGGTGCGCGCGAAGGAGACGAGGACGTCGAGCGCCTCGGAACGCCCGGCGAACTCGCGCTCGCCGGCCGCGCGCGTGAGCAGCTCGAAGGTGGTCTTGCTGGCGCCCACCTGGGCCAGGGCGCGCGCGGCGATCTGCCGCAGCGAAGCATCGGACGATCGCAGGTGCGCGACCAGCTCGCCGTGCTCTGTGGGCGAGTTGACTCGCGCGAGCAGGGCGACGAGCGTGGTCCGCAGCGCGGCATCGTTTGTCTTGAGCGCGCGGACGAAGGGGACGAACAGCGATTTGTCGGGGTTCTTCTCCACCAGACTCGCGAAGACGCCCAGCCGCGTGCGGTGCGCCTGGGCCTCGGGCGCCTTTCCGGCGAGGACCTCGAGCAGCTTGAGCAGATCCTGCGGAGCAGGCGAATCCGCGGCGGCGAGGAACGCCTCGACCTCCTCCGGCCCGGTCCAGGCCGCTGCCTTGAATTGGCCGAGAACGTCCTTCGCGGAGAGCATTGCATCGAGCTTAGCATCCGGCCATCGGCCGTCTTGAAAACGCCCCGAAGACGGCCGCGCACACTTCCGTGCCTCCTGCGCGGAGCGCCTACCCGGGCATCGCGGCGGCAGGCGACATAGCTTTGGGGCCGTGACGGAACTGCCGCCGTTCACCTACCTGGCGTTGGGAGACTCGACCGGACTGGGCGTCGGCGCCGCAACCGGCGGCGGTTACGTCGACCGGCTCTACCGCCGCTTGCTTCCATTGCGGCCGGGCGCGCGGCTCGTCAACCTGTGCGAAAACGGCGCCGGCGCCGCAGACGTGCTCCAGACGCAGGTGCCGCGGGCCCGTCGCGTCCAGCCCTCGCTGGTGACGCTCGGCATCGGCACCAATGACGTGACCTGGCAGGTGCCCGACGAGGCGTTCGCGGTGAACCTGGAGGAGATCGCCCTCGCCCTCGGCTCGCTGAGCGCGCCGCTGGTGCTGATGAACATCCCCGACCTCGCGGTCGCCCCGATCGCCGCGCGCTACGTCAGCTCGCTGTATGAGCGGCGCATCGAGGTGTTCAACGAGCACGTCGAGGCGACCGCCGCCCGCCACGGCTTCATCCTGGCCGACCTCTTCGGCGCGACCAAGCGCCTGGGCGGGAAGCCCGGCCTGTTCTCCGAGGACGGCTTCCACCCGAGCGCCGATGGGTACCAGGAGTGGGCGGCGCAGCTCTGGCCCGCCGTGTCCCTCGCGCTCGGAGCCGGTGCGGACGCGCGGCCCGGCCCTTAAGCCGCGGGCGCGATCCGCGCTACCGCCGCGTTCTCTTCCACGTGGGCCACCGACCGTGTGCCGACCAGCGCGCAGGTGATCCCCGGCGTGGCGCG
>WNFL01414451.1_pt1 | contig 18586 bp, 19 predicted proteins | sample 5400361 | NCBI WGS metagenome assembly WNFL01 (sample SAMN13153351, study PRJNA577476) | soil metagenome | isolation source: 40 cm soil on Douglas fir-dominated hillslope | place: USA:California | collected 2013-09-17
CTTGGTGTTCAGATCGGGGACTCCGTAGACACTCAACTCGACCAGATCACCGGCACCCAACTTAGTAGAGGAACTTGCAGGAATGGGAAGAATATCGGCAGAAGCCATATCTTTTGCGGGTTTTACCGGTACAGGGTCTCCCGTGATCGGCGTTTGGGCCACGACGGGGAGGCTCAGCAAACTGAAAATTAATAAACGGGTGATTTGCAAATAACAATCGCGGGTGCGCCGAAACATGCCGGGCTCCTGGGGATTAAGCGTGCCATCGAGTCTAGCACAGGCTTACGACGCGGATTACTCGTGAGACCGCTTGCTGACGAGTGACGGAGGGGGAATCAAGTTTTCCACAGCCTCGGGTACGAGTAAACGTTGCTCACGCTGAACGGCGATTGTATAGTTCTGGGTCCAGAGATTTCCATTTTGGAACGCACTTTGAATTTTCGGGACATCGCACGCGGTTTTGAGACGTAAACGAATTCTGGCCGGAAGGATTGCCGGATTTTGACTTTTCTATTCCTCGGAATATTCGCGGTTTCCTTCATCGTGTCGTTCATAGCGACGCGTGAGGTGCGGGACCTGGCATCGCGTAAGGGATGGGTTTCGCTTCCGAACGATGGACGCCAAGTGCACGAGACTCCGCTCCCCAGGCTGGGCGGAGTCGCCATCTTTCTGGCATTTTCGCTCAGCTTGATTCTCTGGCTTGGGCTTGCATCTCTATTCCCGCGATTGCTGGACGGTCTGGCCCCCGCGACTCTTCTCCGTATTTATGTTCCGGCCTGCCTGATTTTTTGCCTCGGCATCTACGACGACGTGCATGGGGCTGGTCCATATCTAAAGTTTTCCGTACAAGCGATTGCCGCCACCATGCTGTTCCTGGGCGGGATGCGGATCCTTGATTTGCCGGTGTTGTTCGGCGCGCATACGTTTCCATGGTTCGTCGGATTGCCACTGACGGTGCTATGGGTGGTGGCAATCACGAACGCCTTCAATCTGATCGACGGTCTGGATGGGCTAGCCGCCGGTTCGGCCCTGTTCTCAACCCTGGTGTTCTTTGTAGTGGCGCTGGTCAGCCAATCCTGGCTCGGTTCGCTGATGAGCGTAGCCTTGGCGGGAGCGATTCTGGGATTTCTGCGCTTCAACTTTAATCCAGCGACGATCTTTCTCGGAGACTCCGGCAGCCTGTTCATTGGATTCGTATTGAGCGCGCTGGCACTGGCGGGGGCGCAGAAGGCTCCCACACTGGTGGCGGTGGCGATTCCGGTTGTATCCTTTGGCCTGCCGATTCTGGAAACGGCGCTGTCGATCCTGCGGCGGCTGATCAGCGGACGCCCGATCTTCACGGCCGACCGCGAGCATATTCATCACAAGCTGCTCCAGATGGGCCTCTCTCATCGCCAGGTTGTTATCGTTCTCTACGCGGTGTCCGCGCTCTTCGCCATGCTGAGCTTGTTCCTGTTGTGGCCAACGGGCAGCACTTTGGGACTGGTGTTAGCGGTGGTTGGGACGGGCATCTGGCTGGGTGTACAGCATCTGAACTATCTGGAGTTCGGCGAAATACGGCGAGTCGCGCAACGCACCATGGAACAGCGCCAGATCGTGATTAACAATCTTTCGATCCGCCGCGCGGTCGAGGAATTGAAGGTCGCTTCCGACTACGATCAGGTGCGCAGCATTCTTTTGGCGGCTTTCCACAGCAACGATTTCGATGCTTTCGAACTTCAGCTTAAATCTTTGACGGGCGATCAGACCGGCTTCGGGGAACCATTCAAAGCTTTTCATTGGACAAGGGTTCCGCATATCGTTTCCATTTCAAGTCTGCCGTCGTGGAAATTGACGCTTGAACTGGTCACGACTTCAAACCGGCGCCGTGGATCGCTGGCGGTTTATCGCGTGTACAGCCAGAGGGGTCTTCAGTTGGATGTGAACCTCATCACTTCCGAATTCCCAGTAGCGCTGGCGGACGCGTTGGATCGAGTGCTGTCTACACCGGAAGTCCTTGCGAGCGCTGGCCCGAGCGACGTTCAGTACCTGGCGGCTAATCTCTAGATATTCGGGATTACTGGAACGAGCATTGCGACCTTCTTCCGGATCGGGCTTATCCGAACCTTTCCCCACAGATCGATGGTTGAGTTAATATGAATGCGTCTTTGGCCATGGATCTGACCATGGAATTAAGCATTCTTAAGCTGCAAGATCCCGCGCTCGCGCGGCCCTTCGACGAATGCCGACGCCGCATTCGCCACAAGCTTCACTCGCCCGTGTACGCCAGCTTCAATGGATCGAGCGCTGGCATGGTCCTTGAATTAAGCGAGCTGTTGGATCTGAGCGAAGAGGGGTTCGCGGTCCAGACCAGCCAGGGGCTGGAGGTAAACCAATCCCTTAACCTCTCTTTGGATTTACCTGAAACCAGGGCCTATATTCACGGCACCGGCCACGTAATTTGGAGCGACGGCGCCGGGCGCGGCGGCATTCGATTTTCGGGACTTACCGAACAATCGCGGCGGGTTCTCAAGGAATGGCTATTTGTTAATCTGTTGATCGCCTGCCAGAAATCGGTGGCCCGAATCGCCCCGGTTTCAGTTCCTGTCGAAAAAAAATCTCCCGCGGTCGGCCCGACTTTGAAGGATGTCGCTGCTGCGCCGATTCCAGATCCGAGTGGAATGTTATCGGCGGGCGTGCCGCTGCCGACTTCGATGCGGCTCTGCAGCTGATCACCGAACGCGCTTTGAGCCTGACCGGAGCGAGCGGCGGTGCCTTGGCATTTCTTACTGAAGGGAAGATGATTTGCAGAGCGAGTTCCGGCGAACCGGCTCTGCCCCTAAGCACTGCCGTCGATGAAAAGCAGGGACTGACTGGAGAGTGCATTCGTAGCGGCCGCATGGTGGCTTGCGAGGACGTGGAAACCGACGTGCGCGTCGATCGCGAGATTTGCCGCCTGCTGAGGATTCGCTCGATTCTGGCGGCACCCATTGTCACCGATTTTCGCGTTGTCGGGCTGATTGAGGTCTTCTCACCGCATACTCGGGCCTTCACGAAAGTCCACGAGACTGCGTTGGATCGGCTTGTCGAACTTGTGCCCAACGCGCAAGCTGCGGTACTTCCGGCGCAGGTAGCGGCAGCCGAAGTGAAAGAGCCTCTCCCAGGGGAGCCCTGGCCCGCTTTGCGCGCTGTCCGCGAAACGGTGTGGGAACCGGAACGCGAGGCACAGGAACCATTGAAGGGCGTGCCCGTGCGGCTCGTAAACATCGTGTTGCTGGTTTTGACGGCTGCCGTGGTAGCGCTAGTGTCTGGGTATCTGCTGGCTCCAAAGATCGAGAGAGTGTTGCTGAACAAGAGGGCAGTTAGCGGTCGAGTCTCGGGCCAGGTCGGCGTGGCGCAAGCTTCGACCAACACGATCACTCGGCCAAGAACCTTCGATGAAGAGCGCAGGCTCGCGGAGCAGGGAGACTCCGAGGCTCAATATGATTTGGGTTCCCGCTATCACAACGGTGAAGGTGTTCTTCATGACGATGTTCAGGCAGCAAAATGGTTTCAACGTGCCGCCGAGCAGGGACATGTGGGTTCTCAAAGGGCATTGGGCAGTTCCTATTGGGCGGGTCGTGGCGTTCCAAGAGACCTCTCCAAGGCCTATTTCTGGTCGACCTTAGCTGCGAACCAAGGAGACGAGATTAGCGCCTCCCAGGTGCAAGGACTAGGTCTCCAAATGACCCGTGCCCAACTCGCTGCGGCGCAGTCGCAGGCAGATGATTGGCTACGGCAGCATCGCACGGCGAAGTAAGTCAGGTTCGCCACAGACATCCGTTTCCGTCAGCCGTAGAATGTAGTTGTGGCCACCCTTCGCGATATCCTCGACGAACGGGTTCGAGAAGCCGACCCGCACTTGGTTGAGACGCTCGATCGCAATCGCTTGCGCTGTTATTCGTGCGGTCACTGCTGCCCAATTCCCGAGGGGCAACCGGGCGTCTGCAAGGTTCGTTTCAATCGTGGCGGGAAGCTCTACGTGCCGTGGGGATATGTCGGCGGGGTGCAGTGCGATCCCATCGAGAAAAAGCCTTTCTTTCATGCTTATCCCGGAGCTCTCGCCTACAGCTTTGGGATGCTGGGCTGCGATCTGCATTGCTCGTACTGTCAGAACTGGGTGACGTCGCAGGCGCTGCGGGATCCCAATGCCGTTTCTCCACCGCTTGAAGCGACTCCTGAATTGCTTGTGCAGGATGCGTTGGCTCAGGGCGCGAAAGTTCTGGTCAGCACGTACAACGAGCCGCTCATCACCAGCGAGTGGGCGGTGGCTGTGTTTCGCGCCGCGCGAGAGGCCGGGCTGCTGACTGCGTTTGTTTCGAACGGCAACGGCACTCCGAAAGTGTTGGAGTATTTGCGACCGTGGATCGATCTCTACAAAGTCGATTTGAAAAGCTTCGACGACCGTCACTATCGCCAACTGGGCGGGCGTCTGCAGCCGATTCTCGACACGATTCGCCGGCTGCACGAAATGGGAATCTGGCTGGAGATTGTCACGTTGCTCATACCTGGCTTCAACGACGGTAACGACGAACTACGTCAACTGACGGAGTTCCTGAGCAGCGTCTCGGCGGACATTCCGTGGCACGTTACGGCTTTTCACAAAGACTACAAGATGACTTCGCCCGACGATACGCGCGCTGAAGATCTCTTGCGCGCAGCTGCGATCGGTCGCGAAGCCGGTCTCCTGTATATCTATGCTGGGAATCTCCCCGGGCAGGTTGGTGAACAGGAAAACACTCGCTGCCATCATTGCGGCGAAACGCTCATCCGGCGGGATGGGTACCTCATTGAAGAATATCGTTTGACGCCGGAAGGTAACTGCCCGGCCTGCCGCGCGGCACTTCCAGGACGCTGGTCTCGCCAGTTCGACGGCCAGATCGCCGCCCGTCCTTTTCTTCCAATTGGTTAGAATCCTCACGCGACAATAATCGCTCATGGGGACATTCAAAGGACTTCTGCTCGCAATACTGCTGTGTCTTGTGCTGGCTTGTTCGCCGCGCCATTTTCTTACGCGACGCCTGGCCACCGATCTCATTTCGGCAGCAGACGCATTCAAGGCGCCGCAGGTGTTTTGGCTGAAGATTGGTGTTGTCTCCAACAAAGATTTCATTTCCCCCGATTCGCTAGTGCTGCAACGCCGCGGATGGATTATCGGGGCGCAAGCGAAGTGTCCCGCCGGCCTTGATCCACCTCCATGCTGGGATGTAGTTTTGTCGCCGCACGGAGTTGATACATTCAAGTCGCTCATTTCGGAATCGACTCGTGGCGGCACTCTGATGCCGATACCGGTTGCGCGACGGGAGATCGTTGACACTACTGGGATCAGCAAAGCCGGCAACTTTGCCGACGTCGAATTTCTTTGGCATTGGGTCGCCCTGAACGATGTCGGGAGTGCTTTGTACGACAGCGGAGTGCGTTACCGGTCGACGGTCGGATTTCGCAGCTACGATGACGGCTGGCGCGTGCAGACCGACCCGTTGCACAACAATCAATCGCTCGATGACGCGCTGCGTACAGCGCAATCTACCCCTTAAGACTGGAGCAAACGCCAAGATGAACGTTCTTCGCCTGCTGTGTGTTTTGTTGCTGACGATGGTTTTCGCGCACGCACTGCATGCCGATGTTCTCGACGATCTTGCCCGCGACTTTTGGGCATGGCGCGCATCGGAGATGCCGGTTTCGACTGACGACATTCCGCGGCTGGAACGTCCCGCGGGGTGGGTTCCCGATTGGTCGCCAGCCGCCGTTGCTTCCTATCGCAAGCAGGTTGGCGAATTCGATCTTCGTTGGAAGGCAGTCGACGCATCGAAGTGGCCGGTGGCTCGACAGGTAAATTACCGGTTGATCGGGTCGGCGATTGCGCGGGCACACTGGGAATTGGAGATTCTGTCCAGCTGGCGTAGAAATCCCAATTTCTATTTAGATCAAGATTTAGGCGCATATTTTCACCTTTTACTTCGGCCTCCGCCATTCTCGAATGAGCGCGGCACGGATATCGTTGCAACGCTGAACGCGACGCCCAGAATCTTGGAGAACGCGCGCCTGAACCTGACGGAGCCAGTGCGTCCATTCGCGGAAATGTCATTGGATCAGCTGAAAGACATTCGTCATCGTCTGCTTGCCTCTGTGCGTGAACTGAAGCCCCGGCTGGACACGAACTCGCAGAAGCAGATTGATGCCGCAGCTGAGTCCGCCGTCCAAGCACTGGAGAGTTACCGCGAGTGGCTCAGTGGCAAGCTCGCATCCATGAGACCGCAGAGCGCAGTGGGAAGGGATGGTTATATTTTTTTCCTAAGGGATGTCGCGCTGCTTCCATATTCGCCGGAGCAACTGCTCGACATCGGGCACAATGAGTGGGCCCGATCAGTTTCGTTCCAGACCTATGAAGAGCATCGCAACCTGGGAAAGCCCGAGCTGAGGATTCCCGCTTCCATCGAAGAAGAAATTGCGCAAGAACGCCGCGGTGAAGAAGCCATCCGGCAGTATTTGCCGGAGAAGCACATCTTGTCAGTTCCGTCCTGGATGCAGCACTACACATGGCAGCCAATGCCGGCTTACCTGAAGCCGCTGGAAGGGATCGGTGAAACGGATGACTTTACCTCGGAAAATCGCCTGAAGGAAAACTGCGTTCGCTACATCGATCCTCCCAGTAGCGAGCTCGGATACTTCGCGCTAGCCGACGCCAAAGATCCGCGCACTGGAATCGTGCACGAGGGCGTGCCGGGCCATTACTTTCAACTTGCGCTGTCATGGGCGCACCCCGATCCGATTCGCCGCCACTACTATGATTCCGGAGCGAACGAAGGGATCGGTTTTTATTCAGAGGAGATGCTGCTCGAAGCGGGGCTTTTCGATAACAGTCCGCGTTCCCGGGAGATCATCGACAATATGGTTCGCCTGCGAGCGCTACGGGTCGAAGTCGACGTGATCGACGTGAAGCTGGCGCTGGGAGAATTCACAATCGCGCAGGCTGCCGACTATCTGCAGAAAACGGTGCCTATGGATTCGCACACTGCGCACGCTGAGGCGGCGTTCTTTGCGTCGTCTCCGGGACAGGCAATTTCTTACCAGATCGGCAAGACTCAAATTTTGCGATTCCTCGCGGAAGCGCGCCGCCAGCAAGGCGACGAGTTTGATTTGCAGGCGTTCCATAATTTCCTTTGGCTCAACGGCAACGTCCCGATCGTGTTGCAACGCTGGGAATATCTTGGTCAGGACGACGATCTTCAGAGGTTGACGGAGCCGAAGCACGCCCAAACTCGCTAGTAGGTTTCGCGAATGCCAAAGATAAACAAACTAGCGGCGGCCTCTATCGGGTTGCTTTTTGGCTACTACGAGATCTATCGATGGATGCCACTTGGGCCATGGAACGGGTCGTTCCATTGGCCGGTTGAGAACGACCAGTTTTATCCGGATATCGTGATTGGGGCCCTCTTGTTGTGGATGCTGGCGGCATTTTGGCGAAAACGTGTGGTCCGCATGTGGATCGGCCTATCCCTGTTAATGCTTTGGACTGGCGTCCATCTCTTCGACTGGTGGATCCCGTATCTCCGAGGGACTGGACCGGAACGGGAGTCTTTTTATCGCTTCTATGGTTCTCGTACCCAAATCCTGCCGACGATCGGCAGTCATCATCCACCAGATGGTGGTCATGCAATCCTGGACTGTCTCGTTCTACTGGCGTTCATTCTAAGCACGTCGGCGGCGCTGGTGAACACCCAGAAGCAGAGACGATTAGCACGAGGCTAGGAAGTTTGCACGACGAGTGCGCTCGGTGTATATCTCTCTATTCCAAAATTATGCGAACACCAATTTTTGTCCTCGGGTCACTTCTGGCATCCGTCCTCCTCTTTGCGCAAGACGCAAAACCAAAACTCACAATCGATGAATTTTTCAACTCGGTAAGCTTCAGCGCCCTGAAAGTTTCTCCCGACGGCAACTCCGTGTTATTCGACACTGAGAAGGCCGATTGGGATCAACAGATTTTTCGTTCGGAATTGTGGCTCTATCGCATCAACGGAAACGCAGGCAGCCTGATCCAACTGACGCAGTCCGGCCACGACAGTACTCCGCAGTGGTCGCCGGACGGACAGTGGATCGCATTTCTATCCGAGCGCAAGGCCGCCGGCGGCAAGGACGCGGAGGCAAATGACGACAAGGGCAAGGAGATCGCTCACCTGTATCTGATCTCTCCGAATGGCGGCGAAGCATTTGCCGTAACTTCCGGCGACGAGGAAATACATTCTTTTGTCTGGGCTCCGGACTCGAAGGCAATTTACTTTTCCACGCGCCAGCCCTGGACCAAGGATCAGAACGACGTCCACAAGAAGGACTGGAAGGACGTGATTCGTTTTCGCAGCGACGAACGCGGCGATGTAATCTTCCGCATCTCTCTTGACGAAGCTCTGGCTCGCCACGCGGCGATGGGTGTGAAAGAGGCTGTCGAAGCCGAGAAAAATTCCGGAGCTACGCCCGGAGCTGTGGTGATCGCGCGCACACAGTGGAGGGCGGGACAGATGGCGATTGCGCACGATGGGAGCCGCCTGGCGTTGATGGCAACTTCCGTCTCCCAGCGTAACGAAAAAGTCGAAGAGTATGAAATCTATGTGATCAATCTGGCCGGGACCGGGGAGGCCCTGCCAAGTCGTCTTACGCATAACGAAGCGGTGGAAGCGAATCTGGAATGGGCGGCGGACAATCGGCATTTGTTTTTTCAGACTGAGTTGGGGTCTGCGGAAGGGAAGTACGAGGATACTCAGCCGCGCCTCTACTGGGTGGACAGTGCTTCCGGGGAGATTCAGCGTTGGTTTGCGAACGACAAAGGGTACGTTGTGCGTTACACCCCGATGCCTGATGGATCCGTTCTGTGTGCATGGCGGATCGGAACCGAAGTGCAGTTGCAGTCACAAGCAAATCCGAAGGCAGCGATCGTGAAGCGCGAGGGATGGCCAGGAACATATGAAATTCCTGCTTCCACGCCCCAGTCGCAGCGCATCGCGTTCTTATTCTCGACGACCGAGAAGCCGACCGAAGTTTACATCGCAGATGGGCTAGACAAGTTGGCGCAGGCCCGGCCCATTACGTCGTTCAACAAGCTGTTCACGGAACGCGATCTTCCCAAGGCTAAGCCGTATCGCTGGGCTTCCGACGACGGAACGCCGGTTGAAGGCATGCTGATGTACCCTCCGGGAAAATTTGAAGCGAAGAATCTGCCGGTATTTGTCTTCATCCACGGCGGGCCGCAAGACGCGGCCGGCAATCATTTCGAAGTTGACTGGTACCAGTGGGATCGTCTGGCAGCAACTCAGGGCTGGTTGGTGTTCGAGCCGAATTATCGGGGCTCAACTGGCTACGGCGATAAATTCGCTCTGCAGATCGTGCCTGAGATCGTCTCCAAGCCGGGTCGCGACATTCTGACGGGCGTGGATGCTCTGGTTAAAGATGGCATTGCCGATCCGAACCGCCTTGCTGTGGGCGGTTACAGCTATGGCGGCTACATGACCAACTGGCTAATTACGCAGACCACGCGTTTTAAGGCCGCTGTGACGGGCGCGGGCGCAGTGGAACATGTCGCTGACTGGGGCAACGACGACACTGGGTTCGACGACGTCTATTTTTTGGGTGGGCATGCGTGGGAAGTGCCGGACCGTTATCGTAGCGAGGCCGCAATTTATCAGATCGACAAAGTTCGGACTCCCACGCACATCGTGGGCGGCTCTGAGGACATTCGAGTTGCAGTGCTCGAGAATTATCTGCTTGATCGAGCCTTGCACGAACTGAATATTCCCAGCGAACTGCTGATCTTTCCCGGAGAAGGTCATGGACTGGGCAAGAATCCATGGCATGGAAAGATCAAGGTGCGCGAAGAACTGAAATGGCTGACAAAATACGGCGGCGTGGGTGACGCAAAGTAGTTGTCGCTGGTCGCGAAACACTATCAGGTAAAACGGGCCTGTGCGCGTAGCACTGAGGCCCGCTGACCTCGTCCCTAATCGCTACCCTGCGCTTTTCATGTTCTCAGATGTTGCGCCAAGAGGAGTTCCCATTCTCTGTGTGAGAAATCCGACAATCGCGCCTACGACAAAACCCGGCAACATGATTTCCAGATAATAGTGATGGCCGTTTGCCGAAGGCATCGCGGCCACCAGGTAAGCAAACAGGAGACCGAGGGCTGCGCCCACCACAACTCCCAACATGGTCGATTGCACTTTTCGTGCAAACCACCCGCACAACAAGCCAACGACCATGCCCTTGATCGATGATCCGACCATGATGCCGGTGATCATTGGGCGCACCTCCGGAGTGAACCAGGCTGTAGCCCCGTCGATGGCGCCGAGAATCAGTCCGAACAGCAATCCCACCAAAATCTTGTTCATTGTTAAATTTCCTCCCCATATTAATTCCGCGTTTACTGGAAATCCTTTAAAGGGTGCGGAGAAGAAACAGCAGAAATTTCACTCCAGCATAGGCGGCGAGGAGCCACAGAAGAACCGCGTTACGAGACGCAAACCGCTGCAATTCATGCCAAAAGGGCTCGGACCAGGCCTCAACGGCGCGTCCTTCTTCGAAGCGGTCGAGGTCCATGAGAAACGATGTTGCATCCGGATAGCGGTTGACTGGATCGGTGCTGATCGCCTTCATGATAATCGCATGTAACGCTGGCGAGGATGATTCCGGAAGTACAAAACGCATCAACACTCCAAGAGAGTAAATATCTGAACGCCAATCCAGGGAGGATTCGGGCGCGCGAAAGTCGGCCGTGCCCTGTATGGCGGCCATGCCCCAATCCATCACGTACACCTGTCCGAACTCTCCGACCATGATGTTCTGCGGCTTGAGATCGCGATGAATGACGCCGCCACTGTGGGCGAATGCCAGAACTTCAGCGACGCGGCGGAGGACTCGGAGACGCTCGGTCAGGGACGCGGGCCCTGCAGCGTACTTATCGAGACGGGTGCCGGCTATCAGTTTCATCGCGTAAAAGCAGCGCCCATCAGGCAGCACACCCGTCTCATAGATCGGAACGACTGCCGGATGTTCCAGGCGGGCGATCAGTTGTGCTTCCGCGGCAAATGTGGAATCGAGCACCTTCAGGGCTACGGGTCGGTCCAGGTCGCGGTCATGCGCGGCGTAGACAATGCCCATGGCGCCCCGGCCCATTTCTTTTTCTAGAACGTAGCGGGTCTGCCCGAGGTCAGGTATCGCCGCTACCTGACGCAACCGGTCGAGAACGGGATCGCTCAGATCCATACTCGCCGCATCTCTTCGCGCAGCTCGCGGTCGCCGGATGTGACTCCGCGCATTCGCTCGATCACCAATATGCGAAGAGTACGGCGAGCCCAAGCGAGATCATTGGTCACGGTCGTTTCCGCAATGCCGTGGAGTTTAGCCAGTTCAGCGTAGGAGGGACGATCATCGCCGGTCAGATCGTAGGCTTGAAAGATCTGGAAGTGGAGGACCTTATCGTCACGTTCACAAAGCGCGCGCAGGTCGTCCAGTGCGAGGCCGAACAATTGTCGCTGCCACTCACGTTCGAACACACGTTCCGGTGAATCATCTGGCGACGCGTGTTCCTCGATCGGTTCAAACGCGACATCGCCGCCGCGCTTCAGTCGTCGTGAGGCGGCGTGCTGGTTGGCGGCGAAGCGTTCCACGGCCATCCTCAAATAAGTTCGGAACGATGCTTTGTTCGGATCAAAGCGCACGAAGAGTTCGCGTTCGAGCGCAGTGGCGAAGAAGCTCTGCGTAAGATCTTTGGCGTCCTCATTATCTTTTCCGTATTTATGACGGATGAAGCGATACACCGGTTTCCAATACAAGGCGAGGACGCGATCCAGCGCCTCGGTTGGCAATCCGCAGGATGCGGCTTGCAAGAGAGTGAGCTGGGTGGAAGGGAACCGCCCATCGGGACCGCCAATCGCAGTATCGGTATCCCACGGCATCCACGCGATTATAGAGCGACTCTCACCCGCTTCGTTTCGCTTTAGTTGGATGCGTTAAGAATGGGGCGCTCGCGAATTTATTACTATCTGGCCGCCGTCTGCCGTGCTTCGGCCATCTTCACGCGGTGCGAAGCTGCTTCGTAGCGCGCGATGCCTTTGTAGAGGGCCTCGGCGATCTGCTGGCGATAGGTTTCGCTTTGAAGATTGCGTTCGTCGGCAGGGCTGCTGACGAAGGAAATTTCCGTAAGAATCGATGGCATGGTCGTTCCGGTCAGCACCAGGAATTGCGAAGGCTTGACGCCGCGGTCGCGGATGCCAGAACTGTTCGCTGACAGCGTCGCGTAGAGAGATCGCTGGATGCTCGCGGCGAGCCGCCGCGACTCGTCGATCTTTTCGTGCAATTCTCCGGCAGATAGCGCGACAGGAATCAGCTGCGGAACGGTGCCACTCTCGCGCTTTTCCATCTCACGCGATCCCGGAGGCGCGAACGTATTCGTATAGTACGTTTCCACTCCACGCGCCGATGCCGAACTGCTGTAGTTCGCGTGCACGGAAACGAACAGATCTGCCTGCGCCTGATTGGCGAAGTCGGCGCGCTGATCGAGTGGGAGATAGTCGTCCGCGGTGCGCGTGAAGATTACTTCCGATCGCAGCCGCGTCTGAAGAAGCCTGCCCAGGCGGCGAGTGACGTCGAGGACCAGATCTTTTTCGAGCAGTCCTTTGCGGCCTACGGTGCCGAGATCCCAACCACCGTGTCCTGCATCGAGAGCGATGCGGAATTTGCCGGTCTTTGCACGCAACTGATCGTCTTCCGGTTTCACTGTCAGCGATGATAGGGCTCTCGTCGCGGTGCTCGCTTCGAGGGCAGGCGCTTTCGGCCGGTTCAGTGCCAATGCCCGGTCAGTGGTTCGGAGTTCGACGACCATCCGATTCGGATTGGACTCCATGCTCACCGAAAAATTGGAGCCGTCGCGTGTATCGAGGACGACGCGAGTCACGCCCGAGACTGGTTGCGCCACGCGCACACGGGTCAGCGATACGTCGCCAACGTCGATTGTTTTGCCTTCGAGGTCATGCACCAGCGCGGTGTCATGCAGGTCGAAGTAAATGCGTTCAGGAGACATCAGGCGATGTACTTCGTAGGGCGCCTGGTCCTGCATATCGATGACGACGGTACTTCCCATCGGGGTTGACCAGTGGCGAATACCGGTGACTTTGGGCAGGACCGCCAGCTTGTTCTCGGTGGAGGAAATTGCCGGCGGCTCTGATTCCAGCTTTACAGGATCCATCAGGTGGTCGGAAATGGCGGAAATGCTGGAAACAGGTGATGCCGTCGGTACGCTTGGTATCGGCAGAGTGGAAGCTTGCGTAGTTTCCTTTTCACGATTCCGCATTCCAAACCAGACTCCAGCGGAAAACAACGCCGCGACCGCGAACAAAACCAGCACTATATTCAATCCGGGATTCGAAATACGTGAACTCGCAAGGCTGGCCAGGAACGTTGGAGTGGTGAATTCTTCCGCCGGAGTCTGCGGAGTCTCGGGTATGAAATCCAGCGACTCGAACTTTTTGAAATCAAGAGGCGTATCGCGTAAGTTGCTCTCCGACGGAGGAAGAAAAGCATCGGTAGCGACGCTTGAGGGTTGAGCAGCGGGAGCCGAAATTTGTTCTTGTAAGACACCAATCGCATCGTGCGCCGTTGCGGCCGGCTTCATCTCGAGAACCTCATCCACAACATCGGCCAGCCAGTTCAGGCGCCGGGCCTGATCCTCGGGCTTAAGAGCGGACAGGACCAACTCGCCGAACAGATCGAAGCATCGGATGTCATCGTCGCTGAATGCGTAAGCGAGGTTGGAGAATGCCTGTAGAACACCGATGCGAGTACGCTGCCCTCGCAACGGAACCAGCACGGTAGAGCGGGCTCCTATCTGGCGAGAAAAATCCAGATCGGCGCGACCGTCTACGTTGCTGTCATCACAATGCAGGATTCGTCCGGAATCGAGGCAATCCTGAAGGAACTCGGAGTCGAGCGGCAACGGTGTGCCACGCTCGCCCCCGAGCGTACCGGATGCAGCGCGGCAAATCAGATCGGGTCCTTCTTGCAGCGCGATCAGTATGGCATCGGCTTGGGTGATTGCCAGCGCGCGGTCGCAGATCAGTTGCAGGACTTTAAACAAATCGATATCAGAAGCTAAGACGGCGCCTTCCGCACGGCGGTTTCGAATCCGATCATGAAGATCGGAGAAAGCGAGTAGCGCGCCCAGTGGTTCCTGTCGCGTCAGGGATTCGAGGACACGATTCCCGGCCTGTAATGGGAAGGCCGGCTCGCCAGTGGACGGAATCTCGCAGTCAACGGGGGTTGGATTAGCACTCATGCCGGGTCGGAGAGCGTGACTATGTTCATGGTATTTGCGGATTGCCGGCTGTCAATCGCACTCACGTGCCGCCGGTGGTTCGCCCCGCCACTCCACGCACTTCAGTTATAAGAGTAATGTCCTCTGGCACATACGGCAATGTCCAATGGTACAGGGGTCCGTATGACACTTTCGGGCAATGGCATTTGCCCTAGTGCCGAATTCGTCCTATTCTTTGATCAGGAAGTAGGAGTTCTGTGGCCGCCCCTAAAAAGCAGGGAATACCCGAAAAATCAAAAAAGGCTGGCTGGCTGTGGCCTGCCGGAGCGATGGCGACGGGTTTGGCTGGTGTCGGGCTGTTGCTGCTTCGCGGGTGCTGGCATCGCAAGATGAGTTGGCCGGTCCGCGCGCAGGGTTACGCTTATCAGGTTTGCCTGGGTTGTGGTGTCAAGCGGCTGTTCGACGAGACGCACTTCCGGTCGTATGGGCCGTTCCACTACGATCTCAATGATTTGATTGCCTGGGAGCACTCGCGAAAGCAGGAACCGCCGACCGCTCCACAGGAGCATCGCCCCGCATCGTAGCGTCTGCTATCTTCAGTTCCTTCCAGCTCCCACTTGCGTCTTTGCGGCTTCGGTCTTATACCACTCGACGGTACGGCGCAGTCCTTCTTCGAAGGTCACCAGCGGCTTGTATCCGAGATGCTTTTGAGCCTGCGTGATGTCGGCAAGCGAGTGCTTGATATCTCCACCACGTTCGGGCCCATACTTTGCGGTTCCGGTGTAACCAGTCAGCGGTTTTAGAAGTTCGTCGAAAGTCTCGTTTAGGGTGGCGCGGCGACCTGTTGCGACATTGAACATTCGTCCGGCGCACTGCGCAGCGGGAGTTGAGCAGGCCAGCAGGTTGGCGGAGACGGCATTGTCGATGTAATTGAAGTCGCGACTCGTTTCGCCATCGCCAAAAATTGTAGGCTGCTCGCCGCGCAGCATCTGCATACTGAACTTGGCGAGCACGCCGGAATACTGGGAAGAGGGATCCTGCCGCGGCCCAAAAATATTGAAGTAACGCAGACTGACTGTCTCCAGCCCGTAGCAGCGATAAAACGAAGTCATGTAGAGCTCGCCGGTCAGCTTGGCGACTGCGTATGGAGAAATCGGATTCGGGTTCATTGCTTCGTGTTTCGGGAGTGTCGGAGTGTCCCCGTAGGCGGATGACGAAGCGGCATATACGACGCGCTTCACTTTCGCGTCGCGTGCGGCCACCAGGACATTGACCGTGCCGTCGACATTAGCGCGGTTGCTGCCCACGGGGTCGAGCACGGATTTTGGCACTGACGGGATTGCGGCCTGATGCAGCACGTAGTCCATGCCTTCGCAGGCCTGGCGTGTGACGTCGAGGTCGAGGATGTCCACCTGACGGAAGTCCATTCGTTTTATGACGTCTGCGAGGTTTTCACGCCTGCCCGTGGAAAGGTTATCGATACCCCGTACTTCGTCGCCGCGATCCAAGAGCGCGTGCACCAGGGATGATCCAATGAATCCGGCGGCGCCGGTCACGAGATATTTAGCCATACCTCAACATGATAGCGGATCACAGGGGCAGGACGCCCATCGTGCGTTTCACAGGTCGACACCGGAGTAACGGGACCCTGGGTTCAAATCGTGATGACGACGTTGAGCAGAGTCGAGCAAGGCTGGCCCGGCGTAAATGTCGCCTGCGCGAAACGGTCGGGGGGAAACTGATTTCGCTGATCACCGCAGAAGGAAAAGTTCGAAGCAGCTTGGGTCGAGACGTTGTTTCCATCGACCACGACCGTCAGCTGCAGGGTGGACACCACGCCACTGACGGTTTGATTGCCTCCGTTCCACCGGACGCGGACGAAGACATTGCCGCAACCGGGAAGGAGCAAAACCAGGGACAGCCGGCTGGCCAGGCCGAGAGTTTTCATGACAGCGCCCTGGCTAATTTTACTCCCAAATCGGAGGGATCAGGATCGCTGGCACCGTTTGGCAATTCGAAAAAACTCTTCGCGGGAGAGAACTGCCTTGGTGTCGAAGTGGAGCTTCAGTTCGTTGAGGAATGCGATTGGTTCTGCTCCTACAAAAAGTTCGGTAGCGGTCGTGTCGGTGGATAGGTTCGCGGGGGCGCCGGTTACAATCTTGGCCAACCCAGCCAGCAGTTGTTCCAGCAGAATTTTCTGGTCGGGTGCTATTTGAGAGATGAGTATGCCCATGCCTAGAAAGGGATACGAGATACGAACTGTGCCTTGGCTGCGGAAGCGGATTCCCAAGGCTTCGAGGACGAGTTCAACCCTGGTGTCGACGGGAAACGTGGTGCTCATCTCGACATAACACCCGCGCAGACTGATATCGGTCAGAGTTCCCCACAAGCGAACCGTGCTGCCCTCGATCGTAACTTCCGCACTCCCTGCACACCGGAAACGGGGACTGCGGCGTCGCTCTTTGCCGGATGAATTAGGCTGCATCGCGGGGGTTAAGCTTGCGCTGGCGGGCACAATGGACGGACGCTCGGCTTCGGTTTGCTCCTTCAGCCGTCGAAGGTAGTTGACACTGTTATCGGTGTCGCGAGCATCCGAGGTGATACCGAACTGTTCCGCCGAACTGTAAGGGTCCACGGGTGACCTGCCTCCTGACAGTGATCTCCTGTCTTATGATCGGCAAGTTTGGAGGAGGGCTTTAGATCGCGGGCGCGTGTGAGACGGAGTCCCGGATCAGTCCCCAGAGCTCGTCTTTGCCAGTGCCGGTTTTGGCTGAGAAGGGGATGATGGTGGCGCCGGCGTATTCCTGTCCTAGCGTCCTGAGCGCCATCGGGAGTTGGTTGCCTGAGAGGCGGTCGCACTTAGTTGCGACGATGGCATGGGGCCGCCGGGCCGCTTTCAGGAATTCCAACAACTGACTGTCGGATGCCTGGGGAGGAACATTTACATCTACCAGGGCGAGACATAGGGTCAAAGTAGAACGTTGATGTAGATACGGGTCGACGAACCGCGCCCAATCCTGCGAGATTTCACGGGAGATTTTCGCGTAGCCGTATCCGGGTAAATCGGTGAACAGCAATTCCGGTTTGGGCTGGCCAGCTCGCCGGATTTCGAAAAAGTTAATGCTGCGGGTGCGTCCGGGCGTGTTGCTGGTGCGCGCCAGTTTGGTTCCCACCAGGGCATTGATGACGCTCGATTTCCCGACATTCGACCGACCCAGGAAGGCGACTTCCGGCAGAGACGGTACCGGGAACTGAGCGGCGTCAGAAGCCGAAAGCATGAATCGGGAGAGCACACGCATGACTCCAGTGTCGCGTGCGGCGCGCTTGTCTTGCAAGTGCCAGAGGCGAATGGAATCTCATGCCGCACAGAAGGCTGAAAGAAGCCCGGGCGGTGCGGTCAATCCAGGCCAAGCGGCCGCTTGTTTTCCACTTCCACGTCTTTAATCGGATGCAGTCTGTACCACAGGGTCAGGCCGCCAGCGATCACCAGCCCGATCAGAACGCTGATTCCAAAAAACAGACGGTAGGCAGGAAATTCAATGAGCAGGAGCGCGACCACCCCGACGGCGATGATGAGGCCAGCAGTCCCTTTCAACCGGATTCCCATCACTTTATTTTAGACCGGGTCGGGGGCCAAAGAAAAAGGCCCGCGAGTGCGAGCCTTTCTAAACACGAACGATCGATTTCTATTGTCTTGCCGTCGGAATATCACCAGCTGACGGAGTCGGAGTGGTGATCGAAGCAATCGTTTCGCTTTCGGTAGAGATCTGCGGCAGCGGCGATTCCAGGGCCAGCGCGAGCACCTGGTCCATATTTTCGACGAAATGCAGCTTCATCGCCGTGCGCAGATTTTCTGGTACTTCGGCAACATCTTTTTCGTTTTCCTTGGGCAGGATAGCTTCGAATAATCCTGCACGATGGGCCGCCAGGAGCTTTTCTTTCAAACCGCCGATGGGGAGAACCTTGCCACGAAGAGTGATCTCTCCGGTCATGGCGAGATCGCGACGGACGGGAATCCGGCTCAGGGCACTGGCAATCGCAGTCGCGATGGTAATGCCCGCCGACGGACCATCCTTCGGAATCGCGCCTTCCGGCACGTGAATGTGGACGTCGATGTTGCGATAGAAATCGCGCGGTAAACCCAGCCGCACTGCTCGGGAACGTATGTAGGACATGGCAGCCTGGGCTGATTCCTGCATGACGTCACCCAGTTTGCCGGTGAGGGTCAGCTTGCCCTTGCCGTCAACCACGGTTGCTTCCGTGCTGAGG
>WNFL01065562.1_pt1 | contig 18575 bp, 19 predicted proteins | sample 5400361 | NCBI WGS metagenome assembly WNFL01 (sample SAMN13153351, study PRJNA577476) | soil metagenome | isolation source: 40 cm soil on Douglas fir-dominated hillslope | place: USA:California | collected 2013-09-17
TGAGCAGATCGCCTTGGTGCCTTTTAAGTTGACCGATCTATCCGGGTTGCGGCCCGTCCGCGTGCTTGGCAATACCGGGGTCGTGCTGACCGATGGTGCGAAAGATACCCCAACGCCCAGCGACCAGCCGATGTTCGCAGTGATGATCGCTCAAGGCGGGCCCGAGCAGGCCACCGATCGTGCCAATTTTGCGCGCAATCTTTTCGCCGGGTTGGGCGATGTAAAGGATTTGCATATCATCAACGGCAGCGGCGACATGTTGAGGCTCGGCGGCGGCACCCTCGTGACGCACGAGTTGCAGGCTGAAGCGAAGGAGGCTTTTACCGACGCCCCCCTGAAGCTCGTTCAGTGGGTGCGGTTCGGCTCGGGCACGTTCATTCGTATGCTCGGCATTGCACGTGCAGACCAATGGCCTGCGGCGTTTCCGCATTTCCGTGCCGTGCGCGATGGCGTTGCACCCCGCGATTAAAACGTATTCCGTTCAGAGCGAACCCTTTACTCGGAGTCATGGCCACGCTTGTCCCGGCCATCCCGATAATCGGGCACTGTGCCTATCCCCACCCTGCCCTCCCCCGCAAGCGGGGGAGGGCAGGGTGGGGGCAAGGACAAGCCCGGCGATGATGCCGCGCGTTTTGCGCCTGTTAGCCTTTCAGCTGGTTTGCGTTTCGTCGGTTGGGCTTTCCGAGGGCGCGGGCTTTGGACCTTCCTTGGCAACGCCCACTATGGCAGGCCGCAGCACGCGCTCCCCAATCACGTAACCCGGCTGAATCACCTGAGCGACCGAGCCAACCGGGACGTTGGCGTCGCACACCTCGAATATTGCTTGGTGGAAATTCGGATCGAATTTGGCGCCCTGCGGATCGAACCTCTTTACGCCGTGCCTTTCCAGGACCTTGAGAAGTTCACGCTCAATCAGTTCAACCCCCTCATGGAGGGCTTTGGCAGGGCCCTCGATCGCGGCAGCGGACTCGCCGGCCGCTTCCAATGCCCGGCGCAAGTTGTCGGCGACCCCGATGAGGTCGCGCGCGAGGCCCGAGACCGCATAGGCACGGGCGTCCGCGACTTCTCGGTCGGTGCGACGGCGCAAGTTTTCCATCTCGGCCAGCGCGCGCAGGAGCTTGTCCTTGTATTCCGCCACTTCCTTTGCCAGCGCTGCGGCGTCCGGGGGCGCCGGCTCTTTGTCCGCTGTGGGCGCGGTATTGGTATTGTTGTCACTGGCGGTGGCAGCCGGATCCGTCATAATGCCGTTCCCTCAAAGATTGCCGGACGAACGCCCCGCATATCAATGCTCCGCAGACAAAAATCAAGCGTGGGGCAGGGTCTCAAAGTTTAGGAGGCCGCCAGCAGCTTGCTGACGATCTTGGCGGTGTAGTCAACCATCGGAATGATGCGGGCGTAATTGAGCCGGGTCGGGCCGATGACTCCGATAACGCCGACGATCCCTCCTGTCGAGTCCCGGTAGGGAGCGATGATGGTCGATGACCCCGACAGCGAAAACAGTTTGTTTTCCGAGCCGATGAAGATCCTGACGCCTTCGGCACGCTCGGCGCGTCCAAGCAGATCCGCCACGCCCCGCCTGGTTTCGAGCTCATCGAACAATCGCCGCACTCGCTCCAAATCTTCGACCGCTTTAAGGTCGTCGAGCAGATTGGCATGGCCGCGCACGATCAACTTGCGCTCCTCACGCTCGCCGCCTGACCAGCTCGCGAGACCCGCGGCGACGATCCTCTGTGTCAATTGATCGAGCTCGGCGCGGCCGGCTTCGAGGGCCTTCTCAAGTTCTGCCTTGACCTCGGCAAGGGTCTTGCCGCGAATATGGGCGTTGAGGAAATTCGCGGCTTCGGTCAGCGCCGATGCCGGCAGCCCGACGGGAAGGTTCAGGACCCGATTCTCGACCTGTCCGTCTTCGGCCACCAGGATAACAAGCGCGCGTTCAGGTTCGAGCCGCACGAACTCGATGTGCTTCATCCTCAAGTTGGCCTTGGCGGTGAGTACGACGCCGGCCGCGCGGGCGAGGCCCGACAGCAAGCCCGAGGCCTCCGTCAACACGTTTTCAACGGTCGTTCCCGCCGCCGCAACCTGTCCCTCGATGGCGAGGCGGTCATTGTCGCTCAGGTCTCCGATCTGCATCAACGCATCGACGAAAAACCGCAGGCCAAGTTCGGTCGGCAGCCTTCCGGCTGAGGCGTGGGGCGCATAGATGAGCCCCAGCCGCTCGAGGTCCTGCATGACGTTGCGCACCGACGCGGGCGACAGCGTCATCGGAATGATGCGCGATAAATTGCGCGATCCGACCGGTTCTCCGGTGGCGAGATAGCTATCGACGATCTGGCGAAAGATCTCGCGCGAACGCTCATTGAGCTGGGCGAGGCTTATTTCGCTGGATCCAATCGGGACGTCTTGGGACACGGACCGCATCGTCAAATGATTGCCTTGGGCCGGTTATTTGTCCATACCGGACGGCATGTTCAAGGGTCGGGGCCGTACGCATTTTTGCGCCGTAACTCTTGTCCAACCCCGCCGACGAACATAAAAGCCTCGCGGCGGCGCATGATTCGTCAGACTCCGATGCCGCCGGGAGGGAACCGATGCGACCAAGCCGCCGCCAGACCGACGAACTGCGCGCCGTTTCGCTGGAACGCGGCGTCGTGAAGTACGCGGAAGGTTCATGTTTTGTAAAGTTCGGCGATACCCATGTCCTGGTGACGGCAACGCTCGAGGATCGCCTGCCGCCCTGGCTCAAGGGCCAGGCCCGGGGCTGGATCACGGCCGAATACGGCATGTTGCCGCGCGCCACTCTGGAACGGACGCGACGCGAGGCGGCCGCAGGCAAGCAAAACGGCCGCACTATCGAAATCCAACGGCTCATTGGCCGCAGCCTGCGCGCCGTGGTGGACCTCGAAGCGCTCGGTGAGCGGCAGATCACCATAGATTGCGATGTTATCCAGGCCGACGGCGGCACCCGAACGGCCGCCATAACAGGGGCCTGGGTCGCGCTCCATGATTGCCTCGTGTGGATGAAAACCCGGGATATCGTCCGCACGTCACCGCTGCGCGAGCACGTCGCCGCAATTTCCTGCGGCATCTGCGCGGGGACGGCGGTGCTTGACTTGGACTATGCGGAGGACTCCAGCGCCGATACCGACGCAAATTTCGTCCTCACCGGAAGTGGAGGCATTGTGGAAATCCAGACCACGGCGGAAAAAGTGCCGTTCACGGAACCCCAGCTGCTGACGTTGCTGGCGCTTGCCCGCAAGGGTGTCGGCAAGCTGATCGAGCTGCAGAAGATTGCGGTGATGTAGACTTTGACGGACGGACAGCACCATCGCAGACTCGCCGGACGACTGGTGATTGCCACCCACAATCCCGGCAAGCTGCGGGAAATGCGCGAATTGCTTGAACCGTTCGGCGTCGACCCGGTTGCGGCCGGCGAACTCGGCCTCATTGAGCCCGGCGAGAGCGGCGCGACCTTTCGGGAAAATGCCCGTATAAAGGCGGCGGCGGCCGCCCAGGGGGCGCGCCTGCCCGCCTTTTCGGATGACTCCGGGCTTGCGGTCGAGACATTGGGCGGCGCGCCGGGCATTCATTCGGCCCGATGGGCAGGCCCGAACAAGGATTTTCTGGCGGCTATGGAGACGATCAACCGAAAGTTGCATGAGCGCGGTGCGACGACACCGCAAACCCGTACCGCGCACTTTGTCTCGGCATTGTGTATCGCCTGGCCGGACGGCCACATGGAGGAGTTTGAAGGCCGAGTCGATGGCACGCTGGTTTGGCCGCCGCGCGGCGATAAGGGATTTGGCTACGATCCCATTTTTCTTCCCGATGGCTATGACCTCACATTCGGGGAGATGACGAATGTGGAGAAACACGGCCTGCCACCCAAGGGACTCGGCCTGTCACATCGGGCGCGCGCGTTTCTAAAGCTTGCGGAGGCCTGTCTTGGCGGAAGCTGATCGCGTTGGCGAAGGCCCACATCCCTACCCACCCCCGCATGCGGGTGTGGGTAGGGAGGGGGATCCGGCATTCGGCGTCTATGTTCATTGGCCGTTCTGCCGGTCAAAATGCCCCTATTGTGATTTCAACAGCCATGTGAGGCATGGCCTCATCGATCAGCCGCGCTTCGTTCGCGCATTCACGGCTGAGATAGCCGCAACGGCCGCGCGCACGCCGGGCCGCACCGTGTCCACCATCTTCTTAGGTGGGGGAACGCCATCCCTGATGGAGCCCGCAACGGTCTCGGCAATCCTCGATGCGGTGGCTAATAACTGGCACGTTGCCGATGATGTCGAGGTGACGCTGGAGGCTAATCCAACCAGCGTAGAAGCTCGGCGTTTCGCCGGTTACCGGGCGGCCGGAGTCAACCGTGTGTCGCTCGGAGTTCAGGCGCTTGATGACGCCGCGCTTGCGGCCTTGGGGCGCACCCATACGGCGCGCGAGGCGCTTGGCGCCGTCGCGATCGCGCGGCGCATTTTCCAACGCTATTCATTCGATCTGATTTATGCGCGACCGGACCAGACAGCGGCGGAGTGGCGGGCCGAGCTTATGAGCGCGATTTCGCAGGCCGCCGGACATTTATCGCTCTATCAGCTCACAATTGAGGTGGGGACTCCCTTCGCGGCGCTCCACGCCGCCGGCAGGTTGGCCACTCCGGACGCCGATCACGCCCGCAACCTCTACGACGCCACCCAAGAGGTCTGCGCCGCCGCAGGCCTGCCGGCTTACGAGGTCTCCAACCACGCCCGACCGGGCGCCGAATGCCGGCATAATCTCGTGTATTGGCGCTGCCATGAATATGCCGGCCTCGGCCCCGGCGCCCATGGTCGTCTCGATATCGACGGGGTCAGGAGGGCGACGGCGACCGAGAGGTCGCCGGAGGCTTGGCTCGGGCTGATCGAGTCACGAGGCCACGGCCTTGTGACCGATGAGCCGCTGTCACGTGCCGAAGCGGCAGACGAGTATCTGCTGATGGGCTTGCGTCTCGCCGAGGGCATCGATCTCAGCCGTTTCGAGATGCTGGCAGGTCACCCGCTTTCCGCCGCGCAAATCGCGAATCTTGCGCGGCATGGCCTTGTGGAAACGCCAGGTACCGGGCGCTTACGAGTCACGCCCGCCGGATTTCCGGTTCTCAACGCCATCGTGGCCGACCTTGCGGCGTAAGGCGGCGTTGGTTCGACGCTGTCAATCATCTTTGACCACGGCGCGTCGCGCAATGTGGATTGAAATGATGACCGGCAGTCGCAATTGGGATACCCGTCCCGATGCAACCGTTCCGATTCGTTCACGCAGAACGAATCGAGCCGAGCAAAACCGGCCATTGGGTTTCTTACAAACCGGTTAATTAACGCACGATCGATGGAGCGCGGGTCGTCTCTCAATTTGAATGCTCGACGGGCAACTCGCCAAATGCCTCCACCCACCGGTGCCGCCTATTCTCCCACACGGAGTACCTCGGAGCCGGAAAATCAGGATCGGCAAACGATCCCACAGTGACAGCGAGCAGCCCGGGAAATAGTTCCGCCTCAAAATAAACGGTCGAGCCGCAAACCGGACAGAACCGGAAGCTCACCGACCTGCCGCTGTCGGCCACGCGCTTGAATTCGGTGGAATTGCCCGTGATTGAAGTCACTTGCCGCCGCTCGAACCAAGCCTGATTGCTCAAGACGGCTCCGGTCCGCCGCTGACACTCAAGACAGTGGCACGCCGAAATCCGCACAGGTTCGCCTTCACACGTGAGGTGCAGTTGGCCACAATTGCATGCAGCGTGACGGATCGTCATCGTTCACCCGGGACTCGTCGATGTGTTGAGGGCATCTGCTTTGTAGGGGCCGTGCTTGTGCGGCTTCACGCGGGCATACCAGATCGTGTACAACGCGACCATCTGGATGTGGCGTGGGGGCTGCTTTAGTTACGCCGCGATCGCGCGCCGACATGTCGAGAGCGATGACGTGAAGCTCTTCGACGACCTAATAATCGCCTGATAGGCTGGCCCGATGTAAACTCGAGCCGAAACTTTATGAAACCGCCCGAGACCCGATATGCCCGCAGCGGCGAGGTGCGGATCGCCTATCAGGTGATCGGCAACGGCCCGATCGATCTCGTCTTTGTGCCGGGGTTTCTTTCCAATCTCGAAGTTCACTGGGAAGACCCTGGCTACAGCCACCTGCTCCAGCGGCTCGGCGCCTTTACACGACTCATCCAGTTCGACAAGCGTGGCACCGGCCTCAGCGACCGGGTCGACAACCGCGATCTGCCGGACCTCGAAACCCGGATGGACGACGTGCGCGCCGTCATGGATGCGGCCGGCAGCGGCCGTGCGGCGTTGCTTGGCGCCTCCGAAGGCGCCCCGATGTCGATTTTGTTTGCCGCAACCTATCCGGAACGGACCCGGGCGCTCGTGCTTTACGGCGGTTACGCCCATTTCTATTCGGCCGTGATGGGGGCAGAGGCCCTCGCGGCGTTCCTCGACAACGCCGAACGGACGTGGGGAACCGGCGCCTCGCTTGCTGCATTCGCGCCCGGGAAGGTCGACGATGCGCGCTTCAAGGCATGGTGGGCCCGCTTCGAACGCCTGTCGGTCAGCCCGTCCGCGGCAATCGCGCTCGCGCGAATGAATGCCCAGATCGATGTGCGCCATGCGCTTGCGAGCATTCGGGTCCCGACCCTCGTCATCCACCGGACCACCGACGCCCGGGTCAAGTTTGCGGCGGGACGCGGGCTTGCGCAAAAAATCGCCGGGGCGCACTTTGTCGAAATGCCCGGTCGGGATCACCCCATCTGGACCGGAGACATCGACGGCGTTGTCGACAAGATCGAGGAATTTCTCACCGGCGAACGTCCCGCCCCCAGCCATGATCATGTGCTCGCCACCCTCGTGGTGGCGAGGCTCGCCGGCGCCGCGCGACCTGTGGCGTTTACCGGCGACCGTTTGTGGAGCGACCGGCTCAGCCGGTTGCGGCAGGCGGCCGCCGACACTATCGCCCGTCACGGCGGCCGTCCGCTCGGTCCGGGCTCCGAATTCAGCGCCCGGTTCGATGGTACAGTGCGCGCCTTGCGCTGCGCGGTGGCGCTGCGGGACCTCGCCGATGCATCCGCATTCAATCTTGCGATCGGCGTGCATACAGGCGAAATCGCCGTTCTGGATGATACGGTCACTGGCCGCGCGCTCAACATTGCCGAGCGTATTGCTACGCTGGCTGCGGCCGGCGAGGTATTGGCATCGGCGATCGTCAAGGATCTTGTTCCGGGTTCTGGACTGCATTTTGCCGAGCGGGGGAACGCGGTCGTCGAGGACGGGGATAGCCGACTGCGCCTCCTTGCGGTCATGGCCGAGCAGCATCTTGAGCCTGAGAGACGCCCTACCCGAACGGCCGGATTGGAAATCCTGAGCGAGCGAGAACGCGAGGTGCTCAAGCTCGTCGCCGACGGGCTCAGCAATGCCGGGATCGCCGAACGACTGCGGCTTAGCGATCATACGGTGAAGCGACACGTCGCCAACATTTTGCTGAAGCTCGATCTGCCGACGCGCGCCGCCGCAGCCGCCTTGATCGGCCGCAACCGCTAGTACCTCTGCACAGAGGTTTTGACGGTTGTCCGATCGGACTGCCTTCTGTCAGCCGGAATGAGACGCCGGGCGTACAGCCGGTTTTGACCCTTAAGAGACATTGGGCTTCAGCGAGCGTGCCCCTCCGCCGGCCGGCTTGCCGGCAGATGGTTTCACGACTTCGCGGACACATGCAAGAAAGCGTTCGACCACCGGGCTCAGGGTTCGGTTCTTGAGTGTGACGATAAAGGCCGGAAACGATACTGCAGGCAAGTCAACGGGTAGCGCCGCGACAGCGCAACGATCGGCAAGTAGCTGCCGCAGTACTGAAGGCCCATAAATTGTGAGGTACGGGCCGGCGGCCAGCAGGCGGGCCCGCAGCGTGATGGAGACCGTGGTCATCCTTGGCTCGGGCGCATTGAGCCCTCGTGCTCGGAATATTTCATCGGCGAAAAATCGGCGCCATGTATCCGGATTACCCGCAATCCATGGCTCGTCGATGAGTTCGGCAAGATCGATCTTGCGACGCCGCGCCCACTTCGTGTGAGCCCCCGCCACGACGAGTGATGTTTCGTCAAAAAGGAATTCATAATTCAAGTGATCCGTCGCTTGCGTATCGACAAGCATCGGCACGCGCTCCAGCATGCAATCATATTTTCGCTCACGCAGGCCCGGGAATTCCCATGCGTGAAGGGTCAAGTCAGCGTGCACCTTGACGCGCGGATATCGCTCCAAAAACCGCCGCATGATCTCGGGCAGGAACGTGTACCAAAGCCCTTCCACGCAAGCGATCCTCAGTTCGCCTGTTGTCGGGTCGGAAAGGAATTCGATATCCCTGATGCTCTGTTTAAGCTCGTCGAACACCGCGACGCTGCGTCTGAGGAGCGCATCACCATAGATGGTCGGCTCGATTCCTTGTGCGCTGCGGTCGACAAGCTGTACTCCCAGCGCGTGTTCCAGATCGGCAATCGCCTCGGAAACGGCGGGCGGCGAAACGCCGAGCTGTTCCGCCGCTTTGGCCATGCTGCCGCACTGGACGACGGTGGAGAACACATGCAGGTTGCGCAATTTGAGGCGGCGGCCGATCTGATTTTCCCAATCAATTTTCTGTACCATTAGGTAAATCCTTGGAGGGATTAAATGGAATAAGGAATTCCCTTTATACCATAAAACAATCTAGATGATCATCGGAAGCACGGACGACGGCGCTGTGCTCGTTGCGGTGCGGCGCAATGCGCTACGCTTATTGCGTCCTACGGGCTACTGGGCCTACGCAACGCAAATGCAGCGAGCAACGCGCTCATCTCGGTGAAGCCCGTAGGGCGCAATAAGCGTAGCGCATCGCGCCGCACCGGCGCGTAAGCCGTATAAGGCCGATCATCTCGGTGAAGGAGGTCCCATGAAAAGGAATTTGAGAAAGCTCACGTTAGCGCTGCTGGCGAGCACGCTCGCAACAGCCGCATCCGCACAGCAGCTCGGCCAAGTATCGTTCAAGACCTCCTGCGCGCCGGCGGCGCAGGAGAAATTCGACCGCGGCCTAGCCATGGTTCATTCGTTCTTCTACCCGTACAGTATTCAAGCGTTCACCGAGGCCGCCGCGGCCGATCCGCAATGCGCCATCGCCTATTGGGGTATCGCTATCAGTCATCGACCCAATCCGCTGATCCTGCCGCTCCCCGCAGCCGCTCTCAAAGCTGGCCTGGAGGCGGTTGAGAAGGGCAACGCGATCGGCGCCAAGACCGAGCGCGAGCGCGACTGGATCGTGGCGATCGAGGTCTACTACAGGGACTACGACAAGGTAGACCAGACGACGCGAGGGCTCGCTTACGAAAGGGCGATGGAACGGCTCGTGCAAAAATACCCGGACGATTTGGAGGCGGCCGTCTTCTACGCGCTGGCATTAAACGAGACTGCGCTTCCGAGCGATAAGACCTATGCCAACCAGCTCAGGGCGGGCGCCATCCTCGAAAAGGTCTTGTCGACGCGTCCGGAGCACCCAGGTGCGCTGCACTACCTCATCCACAGCTACGACTACTCGCCGTTGGCGCAGCGCGGTCTCGGTGCCGCCAACAAATACGCCACGATCGCCACGGCGGCACCCCATGCCCAGCACATGCCTGCGCACACCTATTCAATGCTCGGACTATGGGCGCAGTCGGTCGAATCGAATACGCAATCTCTATCGCTCTACCAAGAGGTGGCAGCCCGACTTTATCCGGGGGCAGCCCATCCGGGCGAGCCGCATTGCCTGGACTTCATGGAATACGCGCTCCTGCAAATGGGCCAGGAGCAACGCGCGAAACGGGTCCGGGACGACAGCAACGCGATCAAGAAACTCGGACTCGAAATCTTGCTAACCGGGCTGGAGGCAGTTCCGGCGCGCTTCGCGCTGGAGCGCCAAGCCTGGAAGGAAGCCGCCGCGCTGGAGCCAAGGGGGAGCCAATTTCCACAAGCCGAGGCGATCACCTATTTCGCCCGCGCCTTCGGCTCGGCTCGCGTTGGAGATGCCGCCACCGCCGAGCGCGAGGTGAGCAAGCTAAGGGAACTTCGCGCCGCTCTGGAAAAGGCAAGCCAGTCGTATTGGGAGCAACAGGTCGAAATCCAGATGCTGGCGGCATCGGCCTGGATTGCGCATGCCAAGGGACAGAAGGATGAGGCAGCGAAGTTCATGCGCACCGCAGCCGATTTGGAAGATGCCAGCGAAAAGCACATTGCCATGGAGAACCGGCTCTATCCGATGCGCGAATTGCTAGGCGACCTGCTCTTGGAGCAGCAGCAGCCGGCACAAGCGCTGAAGGAATACGAAGCCGCCAATGAATCGACGCCGAATCGGCTTCGCGGCATCTATGGTGCGGCCAAGGCCGCCGAAGGGGCGCTGCAGCCTGACAAGGCCAGGACCTACTACGCCAAGCTCGTTGAGTTGACCAAGGACGCCGACACCGACAGGACGGAGATCCGGGAAGCAAAAGCCTTCTTGGCGAGAAAATGAAGAGGTAGACCGCATACAGACAACGGCTGCCGGGCATTCCTGTCCGGCAGCCCGCTATAGGGCACCGATCATGATGCGCTCGATCATCTTTGCCGCTGGGCTTGGCGTGCTGGCCGCGTTGCCGCCCGCACTCTATTTTGCCAGCGGACCTGCGCGGGAAGATCCCGCTGCGCCGCGCGGTGACGCAGTCGCCGCCGAAACGGCTGCGGTTCCTGAAAGCTGGCCGATCTGCACCTCGATGGATTTCGCAGAGGGGCCGGCTTGGGCCCCTCTCGACCCCGAATTTGCTGCCGGCAAGCGGGCGCTTGCCGCCGGGGATTGGGCTTCCGCAATCAGTATCCTCACCCCGGCCGGCCTACGCGACGACCGCAATGCCGACATCCAGAACTATCTCGGCTACGCCTATCGCCAATTCCGGCAGTTCGACCCGGCACTCAAGCATTATCAGAAGGCGGTGGCGCTCAATCCCCGCCACCGCAGCGCCCACGAGCATCTCGGCGAGGCCTATCTGGTGCTCGGCAATCTCGCCAAAGCCGAGGAGCACCTCGCGGCGCTGGAGCGCATCTGCCTCATCCCCTGCCAGGAGTACGATGACCTCAAGCGTGCCATCGCACAGTACAACAAGATTGCGACGCGGTAGACTATTCCGCTTTGAGGTGGGCCGCCCGGATCAGCTTGGCCCATTTCTCGGTCTCGTCGGCGATCAGCTTTCCGAAGTCGGCTCGCGAACCAGGAAGCACAGTGCCGCCCAGGTCGGCGAACCGTGCCTTGATCCTGGGATCGGCGAGCGCCGCGTTGATCTCCCGGTTGAGCTTGTCGACGATCTCGGCGGGCGTGTTCCTGGGCGCGCCGATGCCGACCCAGTTGCTCGCCTCGTAGCCCGGCACAAATTCGCCCAAGGCCGGAATTTCCGGCAGCATCTGCGAACGCGTCGCAGTGGTCACGGCGAGCGCGCGCAGTCTGCCGGCCCGGATCAACTCGATCGATGAAGGCAGGGTGCCGAAGTAGACCTGCACCTGCCCGCCGATGAGGTCGGAGAAGGGCACGCTACGATACGGCACGTGGACCATGTCGACGCCGGTCATCATTTTGAAAAGCTCGCCGACCACATGGGTCCCGGACCCGCTGCCGACCGACGCCATGTTAAGCCGGCCCGGATTGGCCTTGGCGTAGGCCATGAATTCCGGGACCGTCTTGGCAGGAACCGATAAATTCACCTCCATGACATAGGGCGCACGCATGGTGCCTGCGACCGGCGTAATGTCGCGAATGAAATCGAAATTGAGCTTCTCATAGAACGTCGCGCCGATCGCGTTGGCCGTAGTGACTGTGAGGAGCGTGTAGCCGTCCGGCGGCGCATTCACGACTGCCTCGGTTGCAATATTGCCGCTAACGCCGGTCCGGTTTTCGACGACGAATGGCTGACTGAGACGCTCCGAGAGCCATTGGCCAATCAACCGCGCAACGATGTCGGGCGTGCCGCCGGCGCCGAAGCCTTCGATCAAGCGCACCGGCCGCGACGGATAAGTCTGCGCCCTCGCGATCCGCGACACGACCGGGAGCGCGGCAGCACCCGCTGCCAGACCTATAAAGCGGCGGCGCCGAAGTTTTATAAAGTGCTCCTTCGATAAAAAGCGCCAAATGCAGCATACATTGCGCGCCAGGCGGCGTGGAAGGCTGGATGTCCGGATGTGGCGTCCGAGGCTTTGGCCCGTACGGGCCATTTGCGCCATGGCCCGCCCAGGCGAAGCGGCCTGCGGTCTTCTTGCGCTACGGATGCGGTCATGCACCGGCTTCGACCGTGGGGTCGAAGGGGTGCGAGCGGGAACATGACCATGCGCAAATCCACATTCTCAATGATGCTGGCAGCCAGCGTGCTCGCCGGGACCGTAACATCAGCCTCGCCGCAAGATGCGTCCGGCCAGGCGACTTATCGCGATATCGAGCAAACGCTCGGCTCGGTGCCGACGTTTTTCAAGATGTTCCCGGAAGCCGGCATCGCCGGCGCCTGGGCCGAATTCAAGTCGGTGCAGCTCAATCCGAAAACCGCACTCAACGGCAAGACCAAGGAGCTGATCGGCCTCGCGGTCGCGGCCCAAGTCCCCTGCCACTATTGCATCTATTTCCACACCGCCGCCGCCAAGCTCAACGGCGCGACCGACGCGGAGATTCGCGAGGCCGTCGCTATGGCAGCAATAACCCGGCATTGGAGCACGGTGCTCAATGGCATGCAGGTCGATCCCGACGGCTTCAAGCGGGAAACCGACACGGTCATGCGCTTGGCCGGCGAAAAAGCGAAAGCCGCCAGCAAATAGTAACTCCGCGGCTGCCCAGTCCTCGCAGGTTCGAGACGGGCAGGCCGCCGCGTCGCGCGGCCCGCCACCCACATTGCCGCGCGGCGCGTTCCACCCACGTTATCGCTGACAAAGGAGACCACCATGCCGACCAAGACCGATGAAGTGACCAGTGCAGCCATCAAGCGCGCCATCGAGGGACGTGACGGGGCCGTGCTCGCAAGTTTCTACGCCGACGACGCCGTCTTGCGCATCGTCGATCGCAACAATCCGCCGAGCCGGCCGCGTGAAGTGAAGGGCAGATCGGCGATCAACACTTTCTGGGACGACATTTGCAGCCGGGCCATGACCCACAAGGTCGACGTCAGCATCACCGAGGGAAATCGTCTCGCCTTCACGCAGGCCTGCGCTTATCCGGACGGCGCAAAGGTGTTCTGCATCGCCATGCTCGAACTTAAGGGCGGCAGGATTTCCCAGCAAACCGTCGTCCAGGCCTGGGACGAGTAGAAGTTGGCATGCGTGGGGCTCGAAACGAACTGTTCGCGTTGAGCCAGCCCCGCGTTCGCTATTTTACCCTTAACCAACAGGAAGGCAAAAAATGTTCGTGGCACGCTGGCAGATCGACGCCCGCTTCGGGCACAAGCAGACCGTGATCGACCTCCTGCGGAAGTGGGAACGCGAGGTCGGTACCAAGGCGGGAACCGACAAGATGGCCTTCAAGATCCTGACAGGATCGATCGGCGCGCGCGAAGCGACCGTGGAGGCCAATCATGCGGTGGAGAGCATGGCTCAGCTGGAGCAGTTCTTCACGGCGATCGGCAACAATGACGCGCACCGCCAATGGGGCCGGGACCTCGAACCCTACGTGGTTTCCGGTACCGCCGTTTGGAACATTTATCGGGCTCTGTAATCAGATCGCCGATGCGCTGAAGGTTCGCAACGCCGGCGCGATAACCTGGCCGCCAGACGGCGTCACCCGCAAAATGGCGAGTCCGCGTTGATTCGTGCCGTCGTTGCGAAAGCGAAAGACGCCGTCGATTCCCGCAAACCCCGACGGGTTGGTCAGCACCTCGTTGGTGATACGCTGCGGTCCTTGCGTCTTCGCGAGAGCGGCTACGAGCGTAACCGCATCGTAGGCGAGTGCCGCGGGGCGCGGCGGATCCTGCCCGTAGCGGCTCCGATAACGATCCGTGAAGGCGCGAAAGCCGGCCGGGTCGGGCCCCGGATACCAGCCTCCCTCCAGCTGCGGATTGGAGAAGATTTTCGGATCGTCCCACAATTGCGTGCCCATGAGCGCGAATTGGCGCACGTTGACGCCCGCTGCGGCCAGTGCGGCGATCATCTCGTTGACGGCCTCGCCACCATCCGGAATGAACAGCGCATCGGCTCCGCCCGCGGCCTGGGCTACGAGCCGCGCGGCGTCGCCAATTTTGTTGCGACCGTCATAATGCTCGAGCGCCATGACCCTCCCGCCGCGTCGCGCCACCGACTGCTTGAATTCGCCCTCGACGACGCTGCCATAGGCACTGCCCGGAACCAGACCGATGAACGAACGCTTGCCTTGGGAAATTGCGTAAGCCACCACACGATCGACATCGGACTCGGGCAAGAAACTCAAGAGATAGGTGCCCGTGGCGGCGACGTTACTGTCGGTCGAAAATGCAATCATCGGAATACCGCGATCGCGGGCAACCGGCTTTGCACTCGTCACCGAATGCGCGAATAGGGGCCCCAAAACGATCTGGGCGCCTTCGTCGATGGCTTGCTGCACGGCGCCTTGGGCCCCTTGCCCGGTGCCGCCGTCATCCTTGGGCAGCAGCTGAATGTTGGAGTCGCCAAGTTCCGCCAGGGCCATTTCGGCGGCATTGCGCATGGCCTGGCCGGCGGCGCCGGCATTTCCGCTGGCCGACAGCGGCAAGACCAGACCGACCTTGAAATCGCCAGTGCCCCGATTGGGGTTAGACTCCGACGCCATCACGCCAGCAGCGGTCGCAGTGTTGCGAGGCAGATCGACAGAATTTAACGTACCGCTGCACCCCGCAAAGCCGATCGCCGTAACGAGCGCCGCCGCAATCGCAATCGGTCGCCACCGCCCCCTCCCTACCCTCCCCCGCTTGCGGGGAAGGGTAGGGAGGGGGCGGACGGCGCGAGCCTCCAACAGGCTGCGCTGGAAGGCCATGTGACGAATCTCCTACCCGGTATCAAGATACGCCGGCGTTCTGGCGGGCGCGGGGCCGACTGCCCACACTAAAGCCCGTCGTCATGATGCACGCAATTACAAATCGGTCACGATCTTTTAACATGTTGGTATGATGGTCCGGACGCCTCACACGGTTCAAACCCAACGGCTGCGGCTATTTCGCGTCTTCGGACAAGACGTTGCGGCGCCGGAGGTGCCGCCGGGTCTTTACCTGGTGGCAACCCCGATCGGAAATTTGAGCGATGTGACGCTGCGGGCGCTGGAAACGCTCGCAGCCGTCGAGGCTATCGCCTGCGAGGATACGCGGGTGACGAGGCGCCTGCTCGAACGCTACACGATCACGACGCCGCTCTTGATCTACCACGACCACAATGCCGAGATCGCCCGGCCGAAAATCCTGGCGCGGCTTGCGGCTGGCGCCGCAATCGCGCTGGTGTCAGACGCCGGGACGCCGCTGATTTCCGATCCAGGCTTCAAGCTGGTGCAGGCCGCCCAGGCAGCAGGCCACGCCGTCACCGCAGTACCGGGTGCTTCGGCGGTGCTGGCGGCGCTGACGGCTTCGGGCCTCCCAACCGACCGGTTTTTCTTCGAGGGTTTCCTGCCGTCGCGAGAGGTCGCGCGGCGCACCCGTATCGATGAACTCGCCAACTTGCCCGCGACCTTAGTCTTTTTCGAAACCGGCCCGCGGATCGCCGCCATGCTCGATGATGTGGCCACCCGACTGGGCGGGCGGCCGGCGGCGGTGTGCCGGGAGCTCACCAAGCTGCATGAAGAGATTCGCCGCGGCGAGGTTGCGGCGCTGGCGCTGGCCTATCGGGACGGCGCCGAGACGCGGGGGGAGTTCGTGGTCGTGATCGGACCGCCTGGCAAGAGCGAACCTGGCGAGGCAATCGACCTCGACGGCATGCTCAAGCGCGCGCTCGCGGCCGCTTCGCTTAAGGATGCTGTCGAAGCGGTTGCGGCCGCGACCGGCCAGAAACGCCGCATCGTCTATCAGCGCGCCCTGGCCCTACCGAGGGGAGGCAACGATGAGCCCAAATGACAGGAACCTCAGTCGCCGGAACCGGCCACCTCGCTACTCTCCCGCTTCCCCCACCGTTCCATCCCCCGCTAGCGAGGGAGGGTTAGGGAGCGGCGCGGGGGAGGGCAGCGAGGGCGTAGACGACGCGCAGCGCCGCGTCGCTTTCCGTTTTGGCCTATCGGCGGAAAGCCGGGCGGCTGCGCTGCTGATTGCCAAGGGCTACCGCATCCTGGCGCGACGTTTCCGCACGCCGCTCGGCGAGATCGATATCGTGGCGCGCCGGCGCGGCGTGCTCGTGTTCGTCGAGGTGAAGGCCCGCGACAGCTTCGATACCGCTGCGGAAGCAATCGGCAAGCGGCAACAGAGCCGCATCATCGCGGCGGCTCAGCTCTGGCTTGCGGGCCATCCGGAAGATGCGATGCGCGATATGCGATTCGACGTCGTTCTGGTAGTTCCTGGCTGCGTGCCGCGCCACCTGCCGGCAGCGTTCGACGCATCGGCTTAATCTCACCTGGTATTCACATGACAAATCGCAGGCGCCTTCACGTCGCCGTTCAAATGGACCCGATCGAACGGATCAATATCCGGGGGGATTCAACTTTTGCTCTGCTGCTGGAGGCGCAAATCCGGCAGTATGAGATTTCGTATTACATGCCCGCCCAGATGGCGCTCGTCGATGGCGAGGCGTATGCGACGGTGCGGCCGCTGAAGGTCCGCGATGAGGAGCGCGACCACTTCACGCTGGGCGAGGCACGGCGTAGCACGCTCTCGGCCTTCGACGTCATCCTGATGCGCCAGGATCCGCCGTTCGATCTCGCTTATATCTCTGCGACTCATCTCCTGGAGCGGGTGCATCCCCGGACGCTGGTCGTCAACGACCCGGCCCACGTGCGCAACGCACCCGAGAAGATGTTCGTCACGGAATTTCCCGATCTCATGCCGCCGACGCTGATTACCCGCGATCTCGATGAAATCAAGGCGTTTCGCGCCAAGCACGGCGACATCGTGATGAAGCCGCTTTATGGCGCCGGCGGCGCGGCAGTTTTCGCCCTCAAGGCCGGCGATGTCAATTTTGGCTCGCTCTACGACCTGTTCGCGGCAACGTTCCGGGAGCCCTGGGTGGTGCAGAAATATCTCCCTGCCGTGAAGCACGGCGACAAGCGTATCATTTTGGTCGATGGCGAGTTCGCCGGCGCCGTGAACCGCGTGCCGCAGGCGGACGATCTGCGCTCCAACATGGTGCGGGGCGGCGCCGCGGAGGCCACCGACTTGACCGATCGCGAGCGCGCGATTTGCGAACGGCTCGGGCCGGCGCTGCGGGTGCGCGGGCTGATGTTCACCGGCATCGACGTGATCGACGGCTACCTCACCGAGATCAACGTCACCTCGCCCACCGGCATCCGCGCCATCAAGCGGTTAGGCGGCCCCGACATCGCCGCGATGATCTGGGACCGCATCGAGGCAAGGCTCGCTGATAAACGGTGAGGACGGTCAGAACACTTCCCGATCACGTCCTCTGTACTGTCATCGCCCCGACTTAATCGGGGGCTTGACCAGGTAATCAAATACCCCCGGTCGGTGGTTACTAGATCGCGCGGTCAATCCCCCGATCAAGTCGGCAAAATCAGTGCAGCCGAAACTTGCGCCGCTCCGAAAGCAGCCGCATGAAGGCGTCGTGGGATTGTCGGATTTCTTCGGCCAGTACTTCGACATCGCGGGAGGCCAGTTCCGCATTGATGCGGGCCTGGCGGGCGTTTTGCAGCTCGATCTCAACTGTCTGAAGGTCGACCATTCCGTCCCCCTTTTCTCGGGCCATGAACCCGTCCCTCTGAGAAGAAAAACTAACATGATTCGTTTTGTTCTGCAATTGTTCTTGTTGTTCCCCTGTTTTTGGGGTATATTTTGCAACGACTGGGGGCAGCCATGGTTCAGCGGGTATCTACGGTAGCTTTTGAGGGGATCGAAGCCCGTGCGGTCGACGTCCAGGTCCAGGTCGCGCCCGGCCTGCCGGCGTTCAATGTGGTCGGCCTGCCGGACAAAGCGGTTTCAGAAGCCCGCGAACGAGTGCGGTCCGCCATGATCGCTGCGGGCCTTGCGTTGCCGGCCCGACGTATCACCGTGAACCTTGCCCCGGCTGACCTCCCGAAGGAAGGCAGCTGTCGGAGGCGGGCATATCAGTCGAAAGTCAAGTTAATTCAGAAAGTTAACGCAACTTAGCTGCACTCGTTTTTCAAGCTAGCAAGCACATAGCTAGCAACCGCATGGGTTTTTGCGGGGCTCACCCGTTTTTGCTTGGCGTCGATTTCGTGTGACCGTGGCGCGAGCCGCCCGAACCGCGTCAGGTTGCTGTTGGTGGCGCACTGCCGGCAACTTCCGGAGGGAGCGACCTGCCGCCATAGCAGATGATCGTCCGGTTCGTTTCGCCAGATCCCTAGAAGCGGCCAATCCTGCCCAGAAGACTTGAAGTGGGAGTAGATCTCCCCCACCGGCCCGTCTTGATTGATTGCACCCTCCCGGCGGCCGGCCAA
>WNFL01406629.1_pt1 | contig 18565 bp, 18 predicted proteins | sample 5400361 | NCBI WGS metagenome assembly WNFL01 (sample SAMN13153351, study PRJNA577476) | soil metagenome | isolation source: 40 cm soil on Douglas fir-dominated hillslope | place: USA:California | collected 2013-09-17
GGTGAACCTCTGCCCCCACCGCGCCCAGCCGGTCGACGTGGGCGACGGCCGCCTGTTCAACTCCCTCGGCGAGATCGAGTGCCACGCCCACGGCGCCCGTTTCGATCCGTCCACGGGTTCGTGCACCGGCGGCCCCTGCCCGGGCTCTTCCCTCCAGACCCTGTCCGTCACCGAGCACGACGGCACGATCTGGCTCGCCGAAGCGGACTAAAGGATCACCGCGGAGACGCGGAGCACGCGGAGGATTTTCCTGGAAAAGAAACCTCTGCGACCTCCGCGCCTCCGCGGTGATCTTTCAGGTCCTCACCGTAGACGCTTCAGCACGGCGTTGGTGAACATCCGCGAGGTGGCGCTGCCGCCCAGGTCGGGCGTGGTGGCTTCCTTCGAGGCGATCGCTTCGCGGATGGCGGTGACCAGCTTGTCCGCGGCGGTGCGCTCGCCGATGTGCTCGAGCAGCATCGAGCCTGCCAGCATGACCGCGGTCGGGTTGGCGATGCCCTTCCCCGCGATGTCCGGGGCGGTGCCGTGCACCGCCTCGAAAATGGCGGCGTCGGCGCCGATGTTGGCGCCCGCGGTGAGCCCCAGCCCGCCGATGAGGCCGGAGGTGAGATCGCTCAGGATGTCGCCGAAGAGGTTGGTGGTGACCAGCACGTCGAACTGGTTGGGGTTCTTCACGAGCTGCATGGCGCAGTTGTCGACGATGATCTCCTTGAACTGGATCTCGGGATGCCGGGTCGCCACCTGGCGGCCCGTCTCCAGGAACAGGCCGCTCGTCGCCTTGAGGATGTTCGCCTTGTGCACCAGCGTGACCAGCCGCCTGCCGCGCGACTTCGCGTACTGGAAGGCGTACTCGACGATGCGCTCGCTGCCCTTGCGGGTGATGATGCTGATCGACTCCGCCGCGCTCCGCTCCTCGTCGACGTAGTGCTCCACCCCCGAGTAGAGGCCTTGGGTGTTCTCGCGGATGACCACCAGGTCGACGCCGGTGTAGCGCGTCTCCACCCCCGCGAAGCTGCGGGCGGGCCGCACGTTCGCGTACAGATCGAACTCCTTGCGCAGCGCGACGTTCACGCTGCGGAAGCCCTCGCCGATCGGCGTCGCCAGCGGACCTTTCAGCGCAAGCTTCGTCTGGCGGATGGAGTCCAGCGTCCCGGCGGGGATGGGCGTCCCGTGCGTGGGGACCGCGCCGGCGCCGGCCGCGGCGCGATGCCACTCCAGCCGTGCGCCTGCCGCCTCGATGGCCTCGACGGCCGCGTTGACGACCTCCGGCCCGATGCCGTCACCGGGGATCAGCGTCACGGGGATGGCCATTGCCGGCGCCTTCCTAACCCTTCGCGGGCGCGGGAGCAACCCACAGGGCGACGACGAGCAGGAGGATCTCCACGCCCAGCAGGCCCGTCGAGATCGCGTGCAGCCGGCCGAACTCCGGCAGCTGCGTCTGTCCGGCCGCGCGCAGCGCGTGGATCCGCGGGGTGACGAAGGAAGAGGAGATCAGCGCGCAGAGACCGGCCAGCAGCACCGGCACGGCGCCTACCCGGGCGGAAGGAGCGCCGCTCCGGGCCAGGACGATGGCAGAGAGCGCCGCGACTGCGCAGAAGAGCAGCGTCATCCGATCCAGCGCGGCGAGCTGGGCGCCGACCAGATCGGCCGCCGCGTTCCGGGCCGGCGAGCCGGACGGCAGCGCGGCAACCTCGCGCGGGAACGCCGCCGGGGCGGCCACCGCGGCGAAGAAGACCTGCGCGCCGAGGAGCAGGCCGGCGGACAGCCGGTAGAGGAAGGCGCAAAGGCGGATCATCGGGCAGCCATTTGCGCTACCTTCGGCCTTCCATGCAAGGCGATCTGGACATCGTCGACCCGCTCATCGACGAGTACCTGGCCCGCCTCGCCGGCTCTCCGGACCCGGTCGAGGCGGAGATGCGGCGGTACGCCGACGAGCGGGACGGGTTCCCCGTTGTCGGGCCGGTGGTGGGCGGCCTCTTGCACCAGCTCGCTCTCGTCCTGCGGGCGCGCCGCATCTTCGAGGTGGGCAGCGGATTCGGGTATTCGGCGTTCTGGTTCGCCCGCGCGCTGCCGGAGGGCGGCGCGGTCACGCTGACCGACTACGATCCCGACCACCTCGAACGCGCGCGCACCTGGCTCGGGGATGCCGGCCTTCTCGATCGCTGCCGGATCCTTCCCCCGGGCGACGGCCTGGAGGCGCTCGCCCGCCTCGAGGAGCCGCAGGACCTGATCTTCCTCGACGGGAAGAAAGAAGAGTACCCGCGCGCGCTCTCGCTTGCCTTGCCCGGGCTCCGCTCGGGCGGCCTTCTGGTGGCGAACAGCGTCCTGTGGGGAGGCGCGGTCGCGCGCGGCGAGACCGACGCCGCCACCGCCGGATTGCGCGAGTACACGCGAGTCGTCTTCGGATCCGAGGGGCTCGTCTCCACCCTGCTCCCCCTGCGCGACGGCGTCGCGCTCACCTGGAAGCGCTGAGATGGAGCTGCGCGTACAACCGGAACGCAGCCCCGGAAGAGACGCCGCCCGGGTCAAGGCGAAGGCGCGCGAGCTGGGTTTCGATCTGTGCGGCATCGCGCGCGCCCGGTCCCTCGACCCCGTCCGGCTGGATCGCTGGTTCGAGCGCGGCTGGGACGCTGCGGGCATCGCCTACGTCCGCGAGCGGCGCGCCGAGCGGCTCGATCCCTCGCTCGTCCTGGCCGGCGCGCGCAGCGTGATCGCGCTGGCGGCGAGCTACGCGCCGGAGCTGCCCGAGCCGGTGCCTCGCGGCGATCTGACCGTGGCCCGCTACGCTCAGGGCCGCGACTACCACAACGTGGTGCTGAAGCCCGCGCGCAAGCTCGCCGCCTGGATTCGCGCCGAGCTCGTAGCGCGCGTCTACTGCGAGGTCGACGCTGGAGCGGTGCTCGAGAAGGCGTGGGCGCAGGAGGCGGGGATCGGATGGATCGGCAAGAACGGCTGCCTCATCCACGAGAAGCTCGGCTCGTGGCTCTTGCTCGGCGCGCTGGTCACCGACGCGGAGCTCCTGCCCGACGATCCACATCCGGACCGATGCGGCGAGTGCAGCGCCTGCATCCCCGCGTGTCCGACCGGCGCGATCCCCGAGCCGCGCTACGTCGACGCGAACCGCTGCCTCGCGTACCACACCATCGAGCACCGCGGTCCCATCCCGCCCGAGCTGGCCCGAGCGGCCGGAGGGCGCGTGTTCGGGTGCGATGCGTGCCAGGACGCGTGCCCCTGGAACCGGCGCGCTCCGCCGGGAAAGCTGGTGCAGCTCCGCGCCCGCGCGGAGCAGCGCGCGCTCGACCTCGCTTCCGTGCTGCAGCTGACGGCCGACGAGGCGCGGCGGCGCTACGAAGGGACGCCGCTGCTCCGGGCGGGCCGGGATGGGCTGGTGCGCAGCGCCCTGGCGGTCGCGCCGCGCCCACTGTCCCCCGAAGCGCGTGCGCTCGCCGAGCGCTTGCTCGACGATCCGGCGCCCGGCGTCCGCGCCGAGGCGCGCCGCGCGCTCTCGGAATGACCGTCAGATCGACGGCAGCGTCACCACCGCGCCGTTCACCGCCGCCGAACGCGGATCGCAGAGGAACGCGATCGCCTCCGCCACGTCCTCGAGCTTCACCCACCGCGCACTGCCCACGCCCGGCATGGCGCGCTCGTTCTGCGGAGTGCGCATCACACCGGGGGCCACGCAGTTGGCGCGGACGCCGACAGCCGCTCCTTCCTCGGCCAGCGCCTTGGTCAGCGCGATCACTCCCGCCTTGGCCGCCGCGTATGCGGCCGAGCCGCCGATGCCAGAGAGCGATGCCGCGTTCGCGGCCGAGACGTTGACGATCCGCCCTCCTTCCGGGCCGAACCTGCGCACCGCCGCGCGGCTGACCAGGAACGTGCTGCGCAGGTTGGAGCCGATCATGTCCTCGAACAGCTCGACGGGCGTGTCCTTCAGCGGCGAGCCTCCCTTCCACCCGCCTGCGCAGTTCACCGCGGCCCACAATCCGGAGATGCCCTCGAAGCCTTTCTCCACCGATCGCTCGTCGGTCAGCTCCACCGCGCGCTCCTCGGCCGAGCGCTTCGTGTGCACGAACGGCACCACCCGCGCGCCCTCCTGTGCGAGGCGCGCGCACACCGCGCGGCCCAGGTTGCCAGAGGCGCCGGTGACCACGATCACCTTTCCCGCGTACGCCATGGAACTCCTCCTTGACAGAGGCGCGCGAACCATCGCAGATCCGCCCGCTCAATGGCCACCCCGCCGAGGCGCGCCCTGCTCTACGGCGGGCTGCTCTTGCACACCATCCTGTCCGCCGGAAGCTACCTCTGCGGCAAGACCGCGCTCCGCGAGATTCCACCCTTGCCGCTCGGCCTCCTCCGCTTCCTCGGAGCGAGCGCACTCCTGGCGCTCCTGCTCCTGCGAGTCCGGCCACCCGGGCAAAGGCTGCCACCCAAGAGCGCCTGGCCGCAGCTCCTCGTGCTCTCGTTCGTGGTGGTGCCGGTGAGCCAGGGCTTCTTCCAGACCGGGCTCGCGCTCTCGACCGCCGGGCACGCGGCGCTCCTCTACTCGCTCACGCCGCTGTTCGTGCTGCTCCTCGCGCAGGCGCTCCGGCGGGAATTGCCCGGCATGCGCACCGCCGTCGGGACGCTGATCGCGCTCGCGGGAACGCTCTACGTGCTCGCCTGGCGCGGCCTGGATCTCTCCCGCGGACCGTTGCTGGGCGACCTGCTGCTCCTGGTCGCCGTGGTCGCCTGGGCGCTGTTCACGGCGGAGGGCCGGCCCCTGGTCACCGCTTACGGACCGCTCCCGGTGATCGCCTGGACGCTGATCGCGGGCACCGCGATGTACCTGCCCCTCGGGATCGCCTCGCTCGCCGCGCCGGGCGCCGTGCACCGCATCGCGCACGCTTCGCGCGCCGCCTGGCTCGGCGTCCTCTACCTGGTCCTCGTCACCAGCGTGATCGCGTACCTGCTCTGGTACTGGGCGCTGGCGCACCTGCCGGCGGCCCGCGTGGCGGTCTTCACCAACCTGCAGCCGCTGGCAACGGCGGTGCTCGCCCACGTCTTCCTGGGCGAGCACGTCACGCCGCAGTTCGTCGGCGGCGCCCTGGTGGTGATCTTCGGCGTCGTCCTCGCGCAGCTGCGCGCTCCGCGCACGGCCGCCGAGGTCCCTCCGGAGCCAGCCTGACGGTCAGACCATGAAGTCGTGCGGGCGGACGGTCTTGCGGCCGTTCGCCTTGGCGCGCTTCGCCGCCTGCTCGAGCAGCCAGTACAGGTAGCCGTTCAACGCCGTGAACGCGTCGCCCGAGGTGTTGCAGCCAGCCTTCTTGAGGATGCCCTTCGCCTTGCTCGCGATCACGAGCGGCTCTTGCGACTTCTTGGCCATTCTGGATCTCCGTGGTGGGACGGTGTGCTCGCCCTGGTGGAGCGATCGATCGCTTCTACCCTGGAGGCCCCGATTCCTCCATTTTCCGACGCCGCATCGCCGCGATGTAGAAGCCGTCCGTCCCGTGCTGGTGCGGAAGGAGCTGCAGGTCTTCCGCGCGCGCGCCCAGCGCCGCCGCGCGTTCGGCGCCCAGGAGCTCGGACGGCGGCACCGGGCCAAATTCAGGATGCTCCGAGAGGAACGCCGCGCGGACCTCCTCGTTCTCGCGGCGGTTGATCGAGCATGTCGCATACACCAGCCGTCCCCCCGGCCGGACCAGGGCCGCGTACCGCCGGAGGATGTCGCGCTGCCGCGGTGGGAACGAGTCGACCTCGGCCTGGTCCATCCGCCAGCGCGCGTCCGGGTTGCGCCGCAGGGCGCCCAGCCCGCTGCACGGGGCGTCCACCAGCACCACGTCCGCCTTGCCCCGCAGATCGTCGAGGCGCGCCTCCCCGGAGGGTCCCTCCGGGACGGCTCGCGCGTCCCAGTTGTGCACTCCGTCGCGCCGGGCGCGCTGCCGCAGCTCGTCCAGGCGACGGCCGTCGCGATCGCAGGCGACCAGCTTGCCGCGGTTGCGCATCTCGGCCGCCAGCGCCAGCGCCTTCCCTCCCGCGCCCGCGCAGGCGTCCACCACCACCTGTCCGGGCCGCGCGCCACACGCCTCCGCGATCAGCTGGCTCCCTTCGTCCTGCACCTCGAACAGCCCCGCCTTGAAGGCCTTGAGCGCGAACACGTTGGTGCGGCTCTGGAAGGTGAGCGCGTTCGGGGACCAGCGGGTGTGCTCGACGCGCGCGCCCTCCGCCTCGAGCGCCGCGCGCAGCTCGTCGCGCGCTCCCTTGAGCAGGTTGGCGCGCACGGTGAGCGGCGCGCGCTGGTTCAGCGCCGCGGCCAGCGACCGCGTCTCGGCGGGTCCGAGCTGCTCCGCCCACAGCGCCGCCAGCCAGCGGGGGAGGCTCGTCTCGGCGGCAAGCGCGTCGATCGGATCGGCTGGTGCTCCCAGCTCTTCTGGCCGGGCGACCGACTCCAGCACCCACAGGTACGGCGCCACCTCGGGCCCCGCCATGTTGGCCGCCGATCCGGCGCTCTGCCCTTCCCCCTCGATCAAGTACGCCGCGTACCGGAGGAGGTGCTGGGTGGGCGTGGCCAGGCCGGACATGCGCAGCTTGCGCGTCGCCAGCGCGCGATCGAGCAGGTGATCCACGCGGCCCTGCAGCCGGAGCAGCCCGTACACGGCGTCCGCCACCGCCCGGCGCTCCACGCTGCGGAGCGCCCTCTCGCGCCGGAGCACGCGCTGCATGGCCTGGTCGGCGCGGGCGGCCTCGCGGCGCACCTGCTCGTAGATCTCCAGCACCGCGGTGCGAACCAGCTGCGTCCTCATGCCCCGGTTGCGATTCGGCCATCCTGGGTCGGCTGTCAACAACGCACTTCGGAGCACGCTGGCGCACTTGCGCGCACCGCCAAAACGGCCGAGCGGACGTTGGTTGGACGGACCTTCTGCGGAGGGCGGCCCTACTCCCGACGTCCTAGAAGCGGATCCGTGCCCGGTTTCCTGCTCGCCCTGCTGCTCGCCGTCCCGGCGGAGCCGATGCTGCCGGCCGTCCTCACGCTGCCCGACGCATTGCGCCTGTTCCGCGAGCGAAGCTTCGATCTGTTGCTCGCCGATGCGCAGATCGCGACCGCGCGGGCCGAGCAGGCAACGGCCGGCGCGATCCCGAATCCCGCGCTGAGCGGCAGCGTGGGTCACAGCTTCGGCTACGACCCGTCGCTCTGCCCGGGGTGCTCGGCGGTTTCGATCGCGGCCGGGATCTCGGACCAGGCGGCGATCTCGGACCTCCTCTCCGGCAAGCGGGGCCTGCGCATGGACGCGGCGCGCGCGGCGGCCGAAGCCGCGCGGCTCTCCCGCGACGATGCGGAGCGGCTCTTGCGGACCTCGCTGCAACAGGCGGTTGTCGACGCCGCGCTGCAGCGCGCGCAGCTCGATCTGGCCGCCGAGCTGCTCGAGTTCGCGGAACAGACCGAGCAGCTCAATCAGACGCGTTACCGGACGGGAGCGATCAGCGAGGCCGAGCTGGCCCGCGCGCAGGTCGCCGCTCTGGAAGCGGGGCAGGCGGTCGACGTCGCGCGGCAATCCGACCGCGCCGCGCGTGCCGGGGTGGCCTTCCTGCTCGCCGTGCGTGGGCCGCTGCCCGACTTCCGCATCGACCCCGATCTGCTGGAACAGGCCGCGCGCCTGTCGCTGCCCGCGGCCGACGAGGGCGCCTTGCTGGCCGCGGCGGCGGAGACCCGACCTGACTTGCGCGCGCTGGAAAAGCAGGAGGCGCGCGCCCGCGCCGCCCTGGCGCTGGCGCGGCGCCAGCGCATCCCGGAGGTGACGCTCTCGGCCCAGTACTCGCAGGAAGGAACGGGCAATTCTGCCGTGTCGCCGCCCACGCTCGCCTTCGGCGCCAGCCTGCCTTTGCCCATCTTCTACCGGCAGCAGGGCGAGGTGCAGCGCGCGGAAGCGGACCTGCGCACCCAGCTCGTGCAGCGCGACAAGGCGGCCGCGCAGCTCGCGAGCGAGGTGGTCACCGCGTACGGAGCATTCGCCGCCAGCCGCAAGCTGGTCGACCGCATGCGCGGAGGTCTCCTCGAGCGCGCCCAGCGCGCGCGCGACCTGACCCGCATCCAGTACGAGAAGGGCGCGGCCCGCCTCTTCGAGCTGCTCGATGCGCAGCGCGCGTTCGCCCAGGTGCGCGGCGAATACCTGCAGGACCTGCACGACCTGTGGCTGAACCTGTTCAAGCTCGAGGCGGCCGTGGGGAAGGAGCTGCGCTCGTGAGGGGCGCCGCCCTCGCCGCGCTCCTCGTCGCCGTCTCTTGCCGCCGCGAGGAGCGAGAGGAGCCGCGCCCGCCGCCCGGCGAGGCCTGGCTGTCGCCGCAGCAGATGCAGGCCGGAGAGGTCCAGCTGGCGACCGTGGAGGAGCAACCGGTCGTTTCCGAGTTGACCGCTCCAGGCCGCATCACTTTCGACGACTCGCACGTGGCCCACATCTTCTCCCCGGTCACCGGTCGCGTGGCCCGCATCGAGGCGCAGCTCGGACAGCGGGTCAGGAAAGGCGCGCCGCTGGTCGTCCTCGAGTCGCCGGACGTGGGCGTCGCGGCCGCCGACGTGGGCAAGGCCGAGGCCGATCTCCAAGCCGCCGAGCGCGAGCTTCGCCGCCAGCGCGAATTGTTCGAGGCGCACGCGGCGTCGCAGCGCGATCTGGAAACCGCGCAAGCGGCCCGCGACCGCGCCGCCGCCGAGCTGGCCCGCGCACGCCAGCGCGCGCGGCTGTTCCAGGGCGGCGCGGGAGGCGTATCGCAGGCGGTGGCCCTGCGGTCGCCGATCGACGGCGAAGTGGTCGCGCGCACGGTCACGCCGGGGATGGAGGTCGCCGGACAATCCTCGGGCGGCACCTCGCCGGAGCTGTTCACGATCGGCGACCTGGACCAGGTCTGGGCCATCGCCGACGTGTTCGAGATGGACCTGTCCCGCGTCCACCCCGGCGCCAAGGTCACGCTCAAGGTGGTCGCGTACCCCGATCGCACGTTCTCCGGGCACGTCGACTGGGTCGCTCCGACGCTCGACCCGCAAACCCGCAGCGCGCGCGTGCGCGCCAAGCTGCGCAACCCTTCGCGCGAGCTCCTCCCCGAGATGTACGCGACGCTCCTCATCGCGGGGGCGCCGCGCAACGCGCTGGCCGTCCCGCGCAGCGCGCTCCTGCACATCGGCGACCAGACCGTGGTCCTGGTGCAGGTCGGCCGGACCGAGAACGGGCTCCTCCGCTTCCAACAGCGCCGCGTGCAGGTCGAGTCGGACGATGCCGATCCGGCGGTGGTGCTCTCCGGTCTCTCGCGCGGTGAGCAGGTCGTCGTGTCCGGGGCGCTGCTCCTCTCCGGGATGCTGTGATGGGCCGCCTGGTCGGCGCAGCGCTACGATTCCCCGGGCTCGTGCTGGCCTTCGCGCTGGGCCTCCTGGGGGTCGGTCTCTATTGCTACACGCAGCTCGACGTGGAGGCGTATCCCAATCCCGTCGCCCCGATGATCGAGGTGATCACCCAGCCGCAGGGGCTGTCCGCCGAGGAGGTGGAGCGCTACGTCACCATCCCGCTCGAAAGCGGGCTCGCCGGCATGCTCGACCTGGACCACGTCCGTTCGCAGTCGCTGTTCGGACTCTCCGACGTGAAGTGCTACTTCAACTGGAACCCGAGCTACCTCGAAGCGCAGCAGCGGGTGATCAACCGGCTCCAGTTCATCCAGCTGCCGAGCGGGGTACAACCGCAGCTCTCGCCCTGGAACGCGATCGGGGAGATCTACCGGTACGTCTTGCGCGGCCCCGGCTACTCGCTCGCCGAGTTGAAGACGGCGCAGGACTGGATCCTCGAGCGCCAGTTCCGCCAGGTCCCCGGCATCGTGGACGTGGTGGGATTCGGCGGCGAGACGCGCCAGGTGCACGTCGACGTGGACCCGTACCGGCTCAAGGGCCACGGGCTCACCCTCCAGCAGGTCTCGACGGCCATCGGCAACGCGAACCAGAACGTGGGCGGCCAGCGGCTCACGCTGGGCGAGCAGTCCTTCAACGTGCGCGGGCTGGGCCTCATCCGCTCGCTGCGCGACGTGCAGCAGGTCGTGGTCGCCGGGCAGAAGGGCATCCCGGTGCGCGTGCGCGACGTGGCGGAGGTCAAAGACGGCGCCGCGCCACGGCTGGGGATCGTCGGCAAGGACCTCGACGCCGACGTGGTGCAGGGGATCGTGCTGATGCGCTACGGGGGCGATTCGCTGAAGACGTTGCAGGGCCTGCACGAGAAGGTGGAGCAGATCCGCAAGTACCACCTGCTCCCGCCGGGCATGACGCTCGAGCCCTACTACGACCGGGAACGGCTGGTGCATCTCACCACGCACACCGTGATCGAGAACCTCCTCGTCGGCATGATCCTGGTGACGCTCGTCCTGTGGGCATTCCTCGGCCAGGCGCGCGCCGCCATCCTGGCCGCGGTCAACATCCCGTTGGCGCTGCTCGCAGCTTTTTGCGGAATGATCGCCACCGGGACGCCCGCCAACCTCATCTCTCTCGGCGCCGTCGACTTCGGGATCATCGTCGACTCGACGGTGATCATGGTCGAGAACATCTACCGCCACCTCGGTGGAGCCGGGCGCGGCGGAGTCGCCGAGCGGGTGCGGGCGGCAGCGGCGGAGATCGGTGCCCCGATGCTGTTCTCGGTGCTGATCATCACCGTCGCGTTCTTCCCCTTGTTCACGCTCACCGGGGTGGCGGGCGTCATCTTCTCGCCGATGGCCCACACCTACGCCTTCTCCATCGCGGGCGCGGTGGTGCTGAGCATGACGCTCACCCCCGTGCTCGCCGCGCGGCTGCTCGAGGTGGACCCCCAGGCGCACGTCGCGGAAGCCGCGCACGAGGCCGAGCACGCGCACGACAATGCCTTCCTCCGCTGGCTGGACCGGACCTACCGTCCGCTGTTCGCTTTCTCGCTCCGCCGGCCGGCCGCCGCTCTCCTCATCGCGCTCGCTCCCGTGGTCGTGGCCGGGGCGCTGCTGCGATTCATCGGCACCGAGTTCATGCCCAAGCTCGAGGAGGGCAACTTCTGGATCCGCGCCACGCTCCCGCTGTCGATCAGCCTGGAGCAGTCCGCGAAGTACGTCGGGCGCATGCGGCGCATCCTGCTCGGGTGCCCGGCGGAGGGCCCCTGCGAGCTGGAGCGGCGCGCATTCCCGGAGATCCGGACCGCCGTGTCCCAGGTGGGCCGCCCCGACGACGGCACCGACGTGTCAGGATTCAACAACATCGAGCTGTTCGCTCCTCTCCAGCCGCCCTCCACCTGGCGCCGCGGCCTCACCAAGGAAAAGCTCCAGCGCGAGCTGTCGGCGAAGCTGCGCGAGGCGTTCCCGGGCGTGGATTTCAATTTCTCGCAGGCGATCGCCGACAACGTCGAAGAGGCGATGAGCGGCGTCAAGGGCGAGAATACCGTCAAGGTGGTCGGCCCCGACCTGCGCCTGAACGAGCACAAGGCCGCGGAGATCGCCCGCGCCCTGCAGGCGGTCCGCGGCATCGAGGACCTGGGCGTCTTCCGCACCCTGGGACAGCCGGACATCCGCGTGATCCCCGACCGCGAGGCGGTGGGGCGCTACGGCCTCAACGTGGGCGACGTGATGAACCTGGTGCAGGCGGCCATCGGCGGCTCGACGGTGACCCAGGTGTACGAGGGCGAAAAGCACTTCGACCTGGTGGTTCGCTGGGCGGCGCCCTACCGCAAGAACCTCCAAGCCATCCGGCAGATCCTGGTGCCCACGCCGGAGGGCGCCCAGGTCCCGCTCGGTCAGATGGCCGCCATCACCGAGGCGGAGGGGCCCTCGCTCGTGTACCGCGAGGACCAGCGGCGATACGCGCCGGTGAAGTTCAGCGTCCGCGGCCGCGACCTCGGCTCGACCATCGCCGAAGCACAGGCGCGGGTCGAGCGGGAAGTGCACCTGCCATACGATACGCACGTCGAATGGGCCGGCGAGGCGGACCAGCTTCGCGAGGCCGCGCAGCGGCTCCGGGTCATCATCCCCGTCACGCTGCTGATCATCGCCTTCCTGGTCTACAGCGCGGTGGGCACCACCAAGGACACGCTGCTGGTGCTGCTCAGCATCCCGGCGGCCTGCGCGGGCGGCGTCTTCGCGCTCCTCGTCACCGGCACCAATCTCTCCATCTCCGCGGCGATGGGATTCATCTCCATCTTCGGCATCGCGGTGCAGGACGCGATCATCGTGGTGACGTACGCGCACAAGATGTGGCGCGAAGGACGCTCGCTGGAGGAAGGCGCCCGGCTCGCGGCCGAGCGCGGCCTCCGGCCGGCGCTGATGACCGCCTCCGTGGCCCTGATCGGCCTGTTGCCCGCGGCGCTCTCGCGCGGGATCGGCAGCGAGACGCAGAAGCCGCTCGCCATCGTGGTGATCGGCGGCATGCTGGTCCTTGCGCTGCTCCCTCGCCTGCTCCAGCCGCCTCTGCTCCTCCTCCTTCACCGTGGTATGGAGCAGAAATCCTTGAGCGGAGGAACGGCGAAATGGCCAAGGCCGAGCGGAGCATCGTGATCAACGCGCCGCAGGAGAAGGTCTTCGCGGTGATCACCGATTACGAGAAGTACCCGGAGTTCTTGCCCGAGGTGAAGAAGGCCAAGGTGGAGTTCGGGGCCGGGAACGTGAAGGAAGTCACCTACACGGTCGACATCAAGGCGAAGGTGATCACCTACACGCTCAAGCACACGGCGCGGCCGCCGGACCAGCTGGCGTGGACCATGGTGCGCGGCGAGATGATGAAGGGGAACGACGGCGCCTGGATCCTGAAGGCCGTCCCCGAGGGCACCGAGGCCACTTACAAGATCGACCTGAAGCTCGGGGCGCTGGTGCCCTCGATGGTCGAGCGCATGCTGGCGGAGCAGTCGCTGCCCGGCTTGCTGGCGAACTTCAAGAAGCGCATCGAGTCCCAGAACCCCGGGACGGCGTGATGGCGCGGCTCGACGAGCTTCACCGGATGCCGGTCGAAGAGCTGCGCAAGCGCTACGCCGACGGCGACGAGGAGCTTCCGCGCGGCGGGCTGACCGCGCTGCGCGAGGACCCGCGCTCGGGCGCGCGCGCGGTCGCCGAGCGGATCCTGAAGCGCATCCACGCCGCGCAAGCCGAGGGGCGAAGGCTCACGCGCCTGTGCGCCTTCGAGCAGCCGCTGTGGGAGCAGGGCTTCACGCTGGTGGCAGGAGTGGACGAGGTGGGGATGGCCCCCCTGGCCGGCCCGGTGATCGCGGCGGCGGTCATCCTCCGGCCGGGGACGCGCATCCAGGGAGTGAACGACTCGAAGCAGCTCACGCCGGAAGAGCGCGATGCGCTGGAACCGGAGATTCGCGCGGCCTGCGTCACGGTCGGGATCGGCCGCGCCGAGGTGGCGGAGATCGACTCGCTCAACATCTACCATGCGGGGCTCCTGGCGCTCCGCCGCGCGGTGGTCGCGCTGCTCCCCCGCCCCGAGCACCTGCTGGTCGACGCGCGCCGGCTGCGCGACCTGGACATCCCGCAGCAGCCGATCGTAAAGGGCGACGCGAAGAGCATCACCATCGGCGCGGCGAGCATCGTCGCCAAGGTCCACCGCGACCGGCTGATGTGCGAGTTGGACCGCGAGCACCCGGGATACGGATTCGCTCACCACAAAGGCTATCCGACGCCCGACCACCTCGACGCGCTGGAGAAGCGGGGCGCCTGCCCCATCCACCGGCGCAGCTTCGCGCCCGTCGCCAAGGCGCTGGGGCTCATCCCCGAGCAGCAGGAGCTGTTCGGCAAGCCCGGACCCAGGGTTGGGTGAGCTGACCGGAAAGCAGCGCCGGCACCTGCGGGCGCTGGGTCACCACCTCTCGCCCGTCCTGCAGATCGGCCACGACGGCCTGACCGACTCCGTCGTGGCCCAGGCAAACGCCCAGCTCGCCGCGCACGAGCTGATCAAGGTGAAGGTCTCGGAGGGTTCTCCCCTCCCCCGCCACCAAGCGGCAGAACAGCTCGCCTCCGCCACCTCGTCCGAACTAGCCCAGGTCCTCGGCCGCACCTTCCTCCTCTACAGACCCCACCCGACGAACCCGCAACTCTCGTTGCCGAAACGGGGGTAACAGGACACCGCGGAGACGCGGAGAACGCGGAGATTTCGTCTTCTTGGGTCGGGCCTCGGAGTCCGTGCGGAAAGAACCGATTTCCTCCGCGCCCTCCGCGTCTCCGCGGTGATCTTTTCGGCGGGTCAGGATTTCTTGCCCATCAGGCGGAGCTCGCGTTGGGCCTCGACGTGCTTTTCGTCCAGGTCGAGCACGCGCTGGAAGGAGGATGTGGCGGCCTTGAGGTTGCCGACCACCTTGTGCATGTGGCCGAGGAAGAGATGCGCCGGCAGGCAGCGGTCGACCAGCTTGAGCGCCTTCTTCACCTCGGAGGCGCAGTCGTCGAAGGCCACCTTGCGGTCGCCGGCCAGGAGGAAGCGCGCGTATCCGCGCCAGGCGTAGAACTCTGCCTCGGTGTCGTTGAGCTGGATCGCCTCGTCGAGCAGCGCGACTCCTTCCTTGTACTTGCGCGCCTTGATGAAGATCTCCGCCTTCTGGAACTTCTCTTCGGCGTCGAAGATGCGCCCTACGTCCACGTCCTTCTTGTCGCCGGTCAGCTCGGCCTCGTACTCCTTGCGCCGCGCGTCGTCGCCCAGCACCTGCGCCGCCTCGTTCACGCGCGCGAACAGGCCCTCCTTCACGGAGCGCAGCTCGCCTTGCGACGGATCGGTCACCGTGTCGGGGTGCAAGTCCCGGGCGAGCAGTACGAACGCCTTCTTCACGTCGGCGGCCGTCGCCTTCTTGTCCAGCCCGAGCGCCTCGAAGTGCGTCCCCTTCTCGAGGCGCCCGACCACGCCCTTCAGGCGCGCGAGCTGCGCCTGCGGCGTCTCGTCCACAGGAGGCGTCGCATACGTGCGGGTGGGCGCTGCAGGCTTGGGCGGAGCGGGCGCCGGTTTCGCGGCCGGCGCCGCCCCCCGCGCGGGTGTCGGGCGCGGAGCCGCGGCCGCCCGGGCCTGCGGAGGCGGCGTCGGCCTCGCGGCGGGAGGCGGCGGGGGAGGTTCGGAGACAGCAGCGGCGGGCGGTGGCGGCGGGGGAGGAGGCGCAGCCGGACGCGGTGCCTCCGCCGCCTCCCCGAACGAGAGATGCTTCAGCTCGGTCAACAGGTGCAGGAGGCGCAGCGTCCCCGTCGCGCCGTGCTGCTCGACCAGCTCCTCGCCGGTGCGCGTGCCGTCGACGGAGGCATACAGGCGCGCCTCCTGCGCGGTCAGCGCCAGCTCTTCCAGCTTCCCGATGCTCGAGCCCCCCGAGCGCTGCACCACGCAGGCGAGCTGCTTTCCCAGGCGCGCGCGCAGCGGGGCGGGATCCAGCCGCCGCACCGCTTCGGCGAGGAGCGTCCACTTGTGGCCCAGCGCGAACGCGCCCGGCGGCGAGGGCGCATCCTTCTGGAAGGAGAAGGTGCCGCGCGCGGCCTCGATCGCGCGATCGAGCAGGAACAGCGCGTGCTCGCCGAGCAGCTTGTGCGCGTCCGCCGGCGGGATGAACTGGAGCTGGAACAGGGCGGAGACCACGTCCACGCCGGTCTTCGTCGCATGCGCTTCCGCCTGCGACGCCTGCTCGGCCGTGACCACCTTGCGCGCCTGGAGGAAGCGCGACAGCGACAGCTCGGCGTCGTCGGTCGAGAGGTGATCCGGTGCGCCGCGCCGGAAGCTCAAGCTGATGGTGCGGCCCGACTCGAAGTGCAGCTCCAGCCAGCCGTTCGCCCCAGCGAGCGCCGCGAGCGCGTAGAGACGGACTGGCGAGACGTCGGCGAGGTTGCCCTGCTCCGCCAGCTCCAGCTTCTCGGACTGCATCACCGCCGCTGGCCGCATCACCGGCGGGCCTGCTGGCCTGGGCGGCGCGGGCTTCTCCGGCGCGGTCGCCGCGGCCGGCTCCTCGACCTGCTTGCGCCCTCCGGCAGCCCCCTCCAGCATCGCCCGCAGCGCCGGACCGACGTACATCCCGGCAGCAGGCGTGGGCCGCTCCTTGGGCGGCGGGGGAGGCGTGGGCGGCGCCGCGGGCGCGGCCGCCTGGCGGGCGACGAGCAGCGAGCGCAGCTCGGGGAAATCCATCCCGGAGCGGAACTGCTTGCCGTCGAGCGAGGCCTGCGCCTTCTCGGTGAGCTGGCCGCGGAGCCGCTCCAGCGCGTCGATCGGGTATGGCCCCCAGACCCGACCCTGCTCGGTGCGGATCCAGTACTGCCTGCCGCCGGAAGACATCCGTGAAATCTACCGAAGGCGCGGAAGGGGTGGACACCTTCGCGCGTGCTACCATGGAGGACGGAGTGAGCGCGGAGGCGCCGGGGTGGTGATCGCCAAGGTGCGCGCGCGACGCGCCGAGCGTCCCAACGCCACCTTGCTGTGCCGCCGCGTGGTGGCGGACATGGTGCGCGCCCTTCCGGAGCTCTCCCACATCCGCCCTGCCCGCATCCTCTTCATCGCCGGAGAAGCGCGGCGCGGCTCCCGCGCGACCATCCGTCCCCTCGGAGGCAACGCGCGGGCCCGGGTCACCATCAAGGGGCGGCGGGCGCTCTACTGCGTCACCTTGCGCCCGAAGTTCTTCCGCGCCTCCACGCCCGAGCAGCGCGTGGCGACGCTCCTGCACGAGCTCTTGCACATCGGCCCGCGGTTCGACGGGCAGCTCGATCCCGACCGCCGCCACGCTCGCCTCGGCCAGGAGAAGTTCGAGGCCCTGCTCCGGCCCCTGCTCAAGCGCTACCTGGCCCGCGGCGACCCGTCCCTCATCGGCGGCCTGGCGCATCACGGAGAGGTGCTCGCGCGCCAGTGGCTCGAGCGGCCGACCGGGCGCAGCAGCGCCGGCCAGGCCTACACCGAGAAACACCTCTTCCTGGGACCGCTGGTGATGGTCACCCGGAGGAAGCTCCACTCCTGAGCGCCTCCAACGCTGCCGCTGCACGAGGCATGCGGAAGCGGCGAATGCGTTCTTGCGGCGCGCGGGAATCGGCGCGATGGATGGAGCGTCTTTCAAGCTTTTCGAGGAGGCCGTTCCGATGAAGATCGCGGTCCTGACGGGCGGCGGCGACTGCCCGGGTCTCAATGCGGTGATCCGCGCGGTCGTCCGCAGGGGCGAGCAGCACGGGCTCGAGGTGATGGGAATCCGCGAAGGCTGGCGCGGCCTGCTCGATCCGCCGCTGCACGACCGGCTCACCCGCGAGGCGACCAGCGGCATCCTCCACCTGGGCGGCACCATCCTCGGCACTTCGCGCACCAACCCCTTCAAGAAGCCCGCCAACGGGCCGGAGATGGTGCTCAAGAACTTGAAGGCGCTGAACGTCGGCGCGGTGGTGGCCATCGGCGGAGAGGACACCCTCGGCGTCGCCACCAAGTTCTCCTCGATGGGCGTGAAGATGGTCGGGGTGCCCAAGACCATCGACAACGATCTCTCCGGCACCGACCTGACGTTCGGCTTCGACACCGCGGTGGGCATCGCCACCGAGGCGATCGACCGCCTGCACTCGACCGCCGAGGCCCACAAGCGCGTGATCGTCTGCGAGGTGATGGGCCGGCACGCCGGCTGGATCGCCACGCACGCGGGCATGGCCGGCGGCGCCGACGTGATCCTCATCCCCGAGCGGCCCATCGACATCGAGAAGGTCTGCGAGCACATCCGCAACCGGCACCGCACCCAGGGGAAGAACTTCTCCATCGTGGTCGTGGCGGAGGGCGCCAAGCTCGCGCAGAAGGAGAGCACGGTGAACGAGAAGCTCGACGAGTTCGGCCACGTCCGGCTGGGCGGCATCGGGCAGCAGATCGCCGACATGATCGAGCAGCGCACCGGCTACGAGACGCGCGTGACGGTGCTCGGGCACGTCCAGCGCGGCGGCACGCCCACCGCGTTCGACCGCGTCCTGGCGACGCGGTTCGGGGTGCACGCGGCGGACATGATCGCGCGCGGCGAATTCGGCAAGATGGCCTCGTTGCGCGGGACCCAGATCGTCAGCGTCCCGCTGCAGGAAGCCACCGCGCAACTCAAGACGGTGGACCCCTCGCTCTACGCCGTCGCCGAGGTGTTCTTCGGGTAGCCGCGCGACGTGGGGAGAATGGCTTACGCCTTGCTCAGGGCGCGCTCGGCGAACCAGAGATCGTACTGAGTCTGAAGGTTCATCCAGAACTCAGCCGTCGTCTCGAAAAAGCGAGCGAGCAGGATCGCCGTCTCTGGCGTCACGCCACGCTTCCCGTTGACGATCGAGTTCACACGCTGGAGAGGGATCTCGAGCTTCTCGGACAACTCGGACTGCGTCATCTCGCGAGGCCTGAGGAACTCCTCTAGCAGGATCTCGCCCGGGTGGCTCGGCGGGCGGCTCTTGGGCAGCATGCGAATCCTCCTAGTGGTAGTCCACGATCTGAACGTGCTCCGCGTTTCCGTTCTGCCGTGCAAGCGGGCAAAGTACGCGCCAGGGCTTTCGGAGGCCCGTTTCTCCCGAAACGCATGGGCTCACGAGGGGAAACAGCCCCGACCGTTCTCGGGTAGTAGGATGCCCGCTCCGATGGAGACGCGGCGCGGGCTGTTGAAAAAGACCC
>WNFL01245386.1_pt1 | contig 18563 bp, 21 predicted proteins | sample 5400361 | NCBI WGS metagenome assembly WNFL01 (sample SAMN13153351, study PRJNA577476) | soil metagenome | isolation source: 40 cm soil on Douglas fir-dominated hillslope | place: USA:California | collected 2013-09-17
CAGGCAGGATGGAACCTGGCGTCAACCACTGTGGTGGCGACCAGGAAGGCAGATGTCATGTCCAGTGGATCCGCTTGGCCGGACGACCGGCGCATCACCGTCACCGACCTGCAGGCAGCCACCGACCGCGGTGAGCGGTGGTCCATGCTCACAAGCTACGACGTGCTCACCGCGGGCATCTTCGAGCAGGCTGGGGTCCGCGCCCTGCTCGTCGGCGATACCAGCGCCGAGCTGGTGCTCGGGTACAGCAGCACACTGCCAGTCACCATGGCCGAACTCATCAGCATGACCAGGGCCGTCGTCGCGGGAACGACGACCGCCCTGGTGGTGGCCGACCTGCCCTTCGGCAGCTACCAAGCCGGGCCGGAGGTGGCCCTGGCCAACGCGGTCAGGCACCTCAAGGAAGGCGGCGCACAGGCGGTCAAGCTGGAGGGCGGCAGCCGGGTACTGCCCCAGGTCCGGGCGCTGGTCTCCGCGGGCATCCCGGTCATGGGCCACCTCGGGCTGACCCCGCAGAGCGTGAACGTGCTCGGCGGGATGCGCCGGGTCCAGGGCCGCGGCGACGCCGGCGAGCAATTGCTGGCCGACGCCCTCGCACTGGAACGGGCCGGCGCGTTCGCGGTCGTCCTGGAGTCCGTGCCGGCCGACCTGGGCAGCAGGGTGTCCGCCGCGCTGCGCATCCCGACCGTCGGAATCGGCGCCGGGCCCGGATGCGACGCGCAGATCCTGGTCTGGCAGGACATGGCCGGGCTGACCACCGGCCGCCTGCCCAGGTTCGTCAAGCCCTACGGCAACATGCGCGAAGGCCTGCTGACAGCCGCCCGCCAGTACGCGAGCGAGGTCGCCGCAGGCAGCTACCCCGACCAGGCGCACAGCTACGCATAGCGAAACGCTCGGGCTGCCCCGAGCCACCCCGTCCGCAGGCCCGGACAGCCATGGCTGGGGGACATCATTCCTAGCGCGCGTAGCAGGCGAGCATGCAGATCAGCACATGGGCACCAGCGATCCGGCGGCAGCCATGCCCAGCGCGGCCGCCGCCGCGGCAACATATCCGGCCGCGAGCGCTCGCTTAGGGCCAAGCCGGTCCACGCAGACACCCGTCAACGGGCTTAGGGCAGCGGCCGGCGCGGCCCAGCACATGACGGTCACCGAGACCGCATACGCGCACGCATCGAACCGGTACGCGGCGAACCCCCACAAGACAATCGCCGACGCCCAGCCACCAATAGAGTTCACCGTCTCACCGGCGAGCAGAAGACCTAAGCGAAGAGTTCACGGTTCACCGTGATCGCCCCGCTAGCGTCTGACATTCGCTGGCGACTGTCCTGCAGCGACTCGCCGCTCGTGACATAAACGATCGTTATAGTGCTGGAGTGATCTTTTGCCGCTCTGTCCTTGCTCTCTGGGCGATTAGCGTGGCGCGGGAGTGAACCGTCAGGTCGCCTCGCTCACCTACACGCCGATCAAGGGCACTTCATTGGTTCGGCCCGGTTCTGTCGACGTCGGTGTGGGCGGGATTACGGAGGACCGGCTCTTTCATTTGCTCGACGCGGCGAACGGGCGGCAGGTCGGAGCCTCGCCGAAGCTGCTCCCGGTTGTGACGACCTATCGGTCAGACACGCGAGAGCTCGCTGTTCAGGTGCCCACCGGCCAGCGGGCCAGGGCAGAGATCAGGCTCGGCGATGCCGTCATGGCCAAGATCGGGTGGGACAAGGATCGGCCCGTAGGGAGCCGCAAGGTCCTGGGTCCGTGGAACTGCTTGCTATCCGAGTACCTGGGCAGGCAGGTCGTCCTCGCCCAGGCGATCAGACCGGAGGGCGCCGTCGATGTGGAGCCGATCACCCTCGTCTCGCACGCGTCTATTCGTCGCCTCGAGCGCGAACTGCAGGGACAGCCGCTCGGCACCGGCCGCTTCCGGATGAACCTCGACCTCGACGGCCTTGCAGAACATGAGGAAGACGATTGGTACGGACGGCGGATCGCGATCGGCAGTGCGGTTCTGCGGGTGACCGGGCCGGTTCCTCGTTGCGCAGTGACGACGTTGAATCCCGATACAGGTAAGCGCGACGCCAGCACCCTGAAGGCGATCGTCCGGTATCGCGCGCCGATCCCCGCACCTGGTCCCGCTCGTCCGATCAAGGTGCCGTTCGGAGTCTACGCCCGCGTCGAGCAGCCTGGGCGCATCGAAGTCGGAGACGTAGCCGAGCTCCTCGATTGAGACGTGATGAGCCCGGTCCGAGGGGAATGCATTCGTTATCCGGGCCGTGCACGATATCCATGGGTAGGGTCCGTTCAGCTGGCCTAGCACAGGGCTAGCCCCTTGTCGTAGACGGCCGATCCCGCTTCGCACTCGTCAGCGCGCCGCAGGTCGCTGCCGTCACTCGACTGGCTCGTCGGCACCTCGACGAGCTCCACCTTCGGTGGCCCGGGCGGCGACGGGTCGTAACATTCCTTGCCACCGCGCGCCGCGTGGCCGCCGCCCGGCGCGACCGGGCGGAGGCCGGGCGAGTGCAGCGCGGGCGGGCCGCGGCCCTGCGGCTTCGGGCGCGACGGCGTGACCATCCGCCCGGCCGAGGCAGCCGAGATCGTCCAGGCGGCAGATGCCCCGCTCGCCGGCTCACCTTCGCGGTCGACGATGCCGGCCTGCCCAAGACCCGCGACCTGACCAATTACTGACCAAATCATCTCCGCAAGGCACGAGCTGGGGGCCGTACCGGGCACTAGTCCCAACGGCAGGACCGACCCGAGCCAGCCGCGTTCTGGCAAGGCCGGGGTTTCCAGGACCAAGCCTGCCCGGCCGGCAGGTTCCCGAACGCACCAGGGTAACGAGGAGATCGCAATGGACCACGCCCATGACGCCGTCGTTCACACCCACGACCACGCTCACATGGTGCATTACCTACGGCATGGCAGCCAGTGGGAGCACATGGCGTCCACCCATTCCCACGAGCACAATCACCCGTCCCTGGAACACGATCACGAGCCCCACGTCAAGGCCGAGGCAGAGCACCTGCGGCAAGCCCACACCCATGACCACGCCCACCCTGCTACCAGCTAACTCCCGGACGTCCGGACCGTTCGGCCCTGCCTCCCGGCATGGTGCTTACCGCGAACTTGATCATCTGGAAGTGAGGTGACGGAGGACGGCGATGCATGCAGTCGTCGGCGATGAACTGGCAGTCAGGGGACACCACATGCGAGACGCGGGGCGCAGGGAGTAATCGCCGGATCCGCGGTGCGCCGCTGGGAGGTCTACCCCGACAAGATCATCACTCCGAGCCCCTGCGCCGAGATATCCGCGATTTCACTGACCCGTCCTGGCTGCTGCGATACTGGCTGTCCGGCGGCCCGGCCGGCAACCGCCCGGCCTACCGGATCAACGCTGGCCGCTGGCAGGGCGACGAATCGCTGGCGCTGATGTTCCCGGCCGCGGTAGCGGTCGTCGATGCCGACCTGAGGCTCGTCTTGCGCCTGACCTCCTACGTCGGCACAAGGCCGGTGCAGCGCCATGAGCTCCGCGACGTCACCACCGACGTCGGTGACTTCCGGATCAAGATCCCAGCCGATCTGCCCACGGTTGAGGAATCCTGGCGTTCCGCACCTAATGCATCCGCCCGGCCATCAGCTACCGGCACTGCCAATCCCTTGCAGCGAGGCACCCGGAGAGCTGCACGTCTTCGGCTGCAGACGGCCATCTGCGTGATCACTGTTGGCTATTTGAGGAAGGGCGTCAGGTGGCGCGGATAAGGTCAGGCGCCGACCAGCGTCCAAACCGAATCACCAGTGAGGTACGCAAGCGTTGCCCGTCGTCACCTACGGTGAATTCAAAGGCGTCACAGCTGATATGGGCGGCAAACTGGTCGTCCGTCCGAATCGCGGCCGGATCGCCGGGTGGCTGTCCTTCTTCTGCCGTTCGATGACGCGTCCGGGATTCACGGAATATGGCCCGCGTCATTGTCCGCTGGTTACCATTGATATACGTTACGCCGGCGCCGGCTGCTTCGGCTGAGGAGCGCAGGGGGCGGGTTCCAGGGCCACGGGTTGGTCGGCACCTTCAACCCTGGGAGGGCCTATGCGTACTTCACTCCTCTTTTCCTTCGCTGCGGTGGGCGCCGCGTTTGCGCTGGCGCTTCCTGTCCAGGCTGCGGCGGCGCCGCCGAGCGTGGGGCCGTTGTCGCTCGCATCCGGGCCGAGCCCGTTCGCTGGCTGCACGGGCGGTCTCGATCCGGGGTCGCCGCCGGGGACCAACAACGTGAACGCCGAGGTCGAGCCGGCCGTCGCCGTCGACCCCGCTAGCCCGTCGCATCTCATCGCGGTCTTCCAGCAGGACCGCTGGTCCAACGGCGGTGCGCGCGGCCTCGCCACCGCGGTGTCCTCAGACGGCGGCTCGACCTGGGCCGAGCCATCGCCGCCGCACTTCAGCAAGTGCGCGGGCGGCACGGCTGCCAACGGCGGCGCCTATGACCGCGCCTCCGATCCCTGGGTCAGCATCGGGCCCGACGGCCGTGCCTACCAGGTGAGCCTGTCAGTGAACGCCGCCCAGACGATCTCCGCGATCCTTGCCAGCACCTCAACAAACGACGGTGCCACCTGGAGCGAGCCGGTGACGATCCAGCGAGACAACTCGCCGGATCATTTTGTCTTCAACGACAAGGAGTCGGTGACCGCCGATCCCTTCAAGGCCGGCACCGCGTACGTGGTGTGGGACCGCAGCCGGTTCCCGAGCGACAGCGCGAACGTGAACGCTGGTCACTCCTTCGCCTTCCGGGGTGATCCGATGTTCTCCAAGACGACCGACGGCGGGCGGACCTGGTCAACGCCGACCCGCATCTCGCCGCAGAACAACAACATGTTCACGATCGGCAACCAGATCGCGGTGCTGCCCGACGGCACGCTGGTCGACGTCTTTCACTACGGCAAGGGCTCCGGGCAGGACGAGCCCAATGCGTCCCTGACCGGCGTTGCGCGTTCCACTGACGGCGGCAAGACCTGGTCAAAGCCCATCCGGATCTCGAACAACCCGGTCGTCAATGATGTCGATCCGGACACCGGCTTCCCGCTGCGCACGGGCGCCGACATCGGCGGCGGCCTGCCCGACATCGCGGTCGACCCGGGCAGCGGCGCTCTGTACGTGGTCTGGGAGGACAGCCGATTCAGCGGCACCCATAACGACATCGCGCTATCGAAGTCAACGGACGGCGGAAAGACCTGGTCGGCGCCGGAGAAGGTCAACCAGACACCAAGCCCCGTCGAGGCGTTCACTCCGATGGTCGACGTGCTACCCGACGGAACGGTGGCGGTGACCTACTACGACATCCGCAACAACACGCCGGCCCCCGGGCTCGCCACCGACTACTTCGTCGCGATCTCGCACGACGGCGGAACGACGTGGCAGGAATCCAAGATCACGCCTGTGTCGTTCGACGACACCACAGCGCCGATCTCGCGCGGTTTCTTCCTGGGCGACTACCAGGGACTCGCCGACAACGGCACCGCATTCAAGTCGTTCTTCGTGCAGACGAACAGCGGCAACACGAGCAACCGCACGGACGCGTTCGCGACCACCATCACGCCATAGGCAGATGCTGCGGAGGGCCGCGCCGCCGGCGCGGCCCTCCGCAGCCTCAGCTCCTCTGCGAGGGTATCCCTGCAGTACAAGGCCCTGGTCCAGGATCCGCTCACCCACGCGCAGGTTGGCTGGGGTCCCCGACCATCACTGTGGCGGCGTTTCTGAACGCTCGTCATCACAGAGGCAACAGCGCCAGCAGTTGACCAACCCTGTCAGCGGACACTGCGCAGAGGCACACGGGCGTGCCAGATCTGCCAGCACCGACAGCGTCGAGCGTGCCCGCCCGCAGCTTTACCCGGTTGCCGGAGAGGCGGGGGACGTCAGTCATGATCCCGTAGACATGCTGGGACCCGGCCGCCAGGGCAGTGAGGATGAGGAACGCGGTTCCTGCATGGCCTGCTGGGTCATGACAATGTTATATACCGATCAACAGAACCATGGGCTAGACAGCCAGCAGCTTGCGGCCGTGCCGTTACGCCTAGCCGGGGGGACTTCGAGCCAGAGCCGGATGTCGCGCGAAGGCCCGGCTTGCCGCCGGCAGCGCAGAACTCCGGCCGCAACCCGGGCTCGCCCTTCTCGGGCTGACCGGCCACCAACGCGGAGTACGCTGACGGCCTGGGCTGAGACAACGCGCAATCCGCGAATGGGAGCTGCCGTCCGCGGGCCTGACAGCCACGCTGCCGAGCGGGCATCCCTGGAACGCCGCGCAGTCCACGGCTGCCCCGCGCGAGAGGACGTGACTGTCGTCCTCCCCGATCACGCCGGCAGCGCCCGCGCGAGGAAATCGCGCATGAGCCCGGCGATCTCATCGCCTTTATCCTCCAGCGCGCAATGCCCGGTATCGAGCGCATGGAACTCGGCGTCTGGCAGGTCGGTCAGGTAGTGCCGCATGTTCGCTTCGGGAAATATCTCGTCATTCGCACCGGTCGCGATGAGCGCGGGAGGCTGATGCGCCCGGAGGAACTCGCGCATCGCGGTGAACGCGGCGCCATTCTTCCGGATGTCGTACAACAGGTCGAGCATGATCTCGTCGACGCCGGGGCGGTCCAGAAGCTCCTGATCAACCAGCCAGTTATCCGGATCTATCAGCGACGGGTCGCGCACGCCAACAAGGTACTGGGCCTTGGTGGCTTCTGGCGTCAGATACGCCCTGGAAGCATTCCGGTGCTCAGCAGTACCGTCTTGCCAGTAGCCGGCTAGCGTCGTCCAGAATTCTTGCCCGCTGTCCTCGAAGGACAACGGGGCATTCTGGGCGACGATCGCCCAGACAGCGTCGGGATGCTTGAGGGTGAGCCGGAATCCGACGGGCGCGCCGAAGTCCATCACGTAAAGCGCGAAGCGGCGCACGTTCAGTTCACCGAGCAGCTCGTCGGTGATCTCGGTGATGTGATCGAAACTGTAGGTGAACTGTGCCCGGTCGGGCGTGCCGCTGTGCCCGAACGCGGGATAGTCAGGCGAGATGACGTGGTACGCATCGGCGAGCTGCGGAATCAGGTTGCGGAACATGCGTGACGACGACGGGAAGCCGTGCAGCAGAAGCAGGACGGGCGCATCGATCGGCCCGGCCTCGCGATAGAAGATGTCGACTCCGTCGATCGCGGCCGTCCGGTGGTGCGGGGCTACTGGAAGTCCGTTGCCGTGCCCGTCGGCGCGTCCTGTCACGGCTTGCTCCGATCGTCCGGTTGGCTTTCGTCCTCGTCTGTCGCAGGCGGCTTTATGAACGGCCGGTGCGACCGGCAGGTCATGAGCCAGCAGTTGCCAGATCGCCGCGGCTCGAGCGTGTTGCCCGCCGAGGTATCGGCCTGTCCTTCCGCGGCGGTGCGTCAATACCGGGATGCCCGCCCGGCCGGGCTGCAACACTCGGTCTGAGCTATGCGAGGAACGCGAGCGCGTCCCAGGGGGTTTGGGGGGTATGGCATCTCTGGGGGCTCGGAGGCACCGAGGTTGACCAACGCCTAGCGGATGTCCGCCCGCGGGGCCGCCAGGCGCGCGTTGACATCCTGCGCCATCGTCGTGCCGGTCGATCTCAGCGAGATCGCCCTCACCGGAGTCCACCACACCGAGGTGATCGCCGGCTACCGGTCCCAGTCCAGAGGCCGAGTTCGACTTCCGGCAGCTCAAAGACCCCCACGTGGTCTCCTTCAGCCCCATGCACCACTGGACCGAACACAACATCCGCGTCCACACCTTCACCTGCGTACTCGCCCTCCAGCTCGCCCACCTCATGCGCCGCCGCGCCCGCCAGGCCGGCCCGGACCTGTCGGTACGCGCCCTGCTCAGCGAACTCGCCGCGATCAGCGAGACCGTCCTGATCTACCCCTCCACCGGCGGCAGGCCCAAGGCCCGCCGCACGACGACCGACCTCACCGGTCACCAGCCGCAGCTACATCAGATTTTCGGCCTGAACCGCTGGGCACCAAGCAGTTAGATCATCGGCCCAAAGGCCGCGAGCGCCGCAGCTCACCTGCGGAAACACCAACAAGATCAACTTATCCGGGAAATTCGGTCAGAGCCCGGGGGACTGCGCGCACTGGACGCGCGCTGTTCCTGGAGGGGACGGCACCGCGCTGGCCGCGAGCCGCGCGGCTCCTGTCCCGGGGGCCTTCGGTCTATGCGACGGCCACCAGGAAGCCCTTCCCTGAATTCCTTGTCAGCCTGTGCTGACAAGAAGGCCCATGTCAGCGTAGGCTGACAAACATGTCTGAGGCAATCTCGCTTGCCGAAGCCGCCAGTCATCGCGACCCGGAGGTCGGCCTGGCCTCCGTTGCCGCCCTCCGGCAGATGGTGGAGCAGCTAGAGGCCCTGCAGGTCAAGACCGCCCGGGAAGACGGCTGGACCTGGGAGAGGATCGCCGGCGCGCTCGGCGTAACCCGCCAGTCGGTGCACCGCAAGTACGCCAGCCGACGATTCCCCGGCCGGAGGCTCACATGACACGTCATGCTGAACCAGGCCGGGACCCGATTACCGCCCGGCTGATGCGTACGGCGCGTTTGGAAGCCGACCGGGCTCGCCACGGTTACGTTGGCTGCGAGCACCTGCTGCTCGCGCTGATCACCGACAAGGACCCGACCGCGCGGGACATCCTGGCCGGACGGGGCATCAGCCTGCCGACGGCGCGGGCTGCCGTAGCCGGCGTCGTCTCGTCTGGAGCCGGCGACGGGCCGCGCTGGAACGCGACCGACCTGCTCGCCACGCTCGGCGTGGACTTGCCGGCGATTCAGCGCCAGATGCGCGCCGATTACGGCCCGCACGCCATTGATGAGCTGTACCGCAGCCCCGTGGGCCGCCGCCTGCCGTGGGGGCCGTTGTGCGGGCCGCAGATGGCACCGGGGCTGAAGAAAGCGCTGTTCGGAAACGAGGGCCGCGCTGGCTTCCCGACCAGCGGCCATGCGCTGCTGTCACTGCTCGACGCCGGCAGTGGCGGCCTCGAAGCAGTCCTCGCTGCGCTGGGGTCCAGCCCTGACGTGCTGCGCCTCGCGGCTACAGAACGGCTGCGCCAGGCCGGATAGCGCGGGCAGCCCGTCGGGTATGGTCGGGTCTTCCGCCCTTTGCACCTGCACGCCGCACCCATGCCCGGATCCGGCGACGCCGAGGTCGCCTGGTGTCTGGTGAAGCAGCCGACGTACCGCTTGAATAGATCTCGCGCATGTGGGAGCTGAGACGGCGCGCGCTATCCAGGCTCGTCCGATCGTGCGGCCTTGGCGCTGTGCCGCCGGACGGTAAGTGTCAAGACGGCCTTGAGGTGCTGAATGAACTACCACCATGAGGAGCTGAAGTGGCACGCCCAGCACCATCTCGTCGCCGTGAGCCGGTTCATGACTGAACGAACTGGCTGAAAGCCCGACGGTCGCGAACCCGGTCTGTGCATCCGCTGGTCCGCGCATCTCTGAGCGAGGCACGACGGCGGGACTGCGACGCGAGTGCCTCGATCGACTACTCGTGCTTGGCCGCTGCCACCTGCATGCGAACCTGGCCGAGCACGTCGAGCTCTGCAACAGGCATCGTCCGCGGTCCCTGAATCCGTTCTCCCCATCCAACCCGCCGCGACTCCCGCTCCGTTGAGCGATGCCGGGATCTCGCACCTCCGGCGAACCGATGTCCTCGGCGGGCTCATCCACGAGTACCGGCCGGTAGCGTGACCAGGGCGGAATGTTACTCGCACCCACAGGGAGCTGACGGTCCTGACCGGCTGAGCGCGTTTAGCGGAGAAGAACGATGTCGTCGCCGACCCGAATCCGCCCGTCAGGAACGGGTACGGGCGAGCGCGCTCGGGCGGTCGGGGTAGCCGCGGATCTCGACAATCTCGTCGTTGTCGATGGTGAAGACCTGAAAGACCCGTTCGGCGGGTGCCGGCCGCGCTCCTTCGGCTTGCCCGGCGACGCTGATGCCTATTACGACCGCGTCTCGGTCGACCTCCACGCTCTCGACGGTCGCCCGGGTACCGTCGGCCAGGAGGCGCCGGTACCAGTCGAGCACCTCGGCGCTCGTGCTGCACTCGCCGCTCCAGCGCACGTCGGGGTGCAGGAGCGAGCCGAGCAACTCGAGGTCGAGGCTGCGGTAGGCAGCTTCGAGGTGCCGGGCGATGTCGGCCATCACTCCGGTACCGAGTGAAAGGCGCGGGTCGTCCGTGTCTTCGAGTTGGGGTTCGGGCTCGTCGTCTGGCCTGATGCCGTAGCTGAGGAGAAGGTCGATGACATCCTCGCTGGGCGGCTTACCGGCGATCCACACGCCGTCTCGGGAGGCGCCGGCAGAGACGAGCAGCCGGACTACCCCGATCCAGTTGCCGGGATGTCCGGCTTGCTCGCCGCTGCCCACGGTGGCGAACGCCAGCGGTGTGCCGTCGAAGCGGGCGTCGCGGGCGTCGACGTCGGCGCCGGCGTCGAGCAGGTGGTGGACGGCCTCGGCGTTACCGGCGTAGGAGGCGGTGTGCAGCGGCTGCTCGCCGAAGCCGTTGCGGACGTGGGGCGAGAACCCCAAGTCGAGCATGAGTCTGAGCGCGGCGGCCGAAGCGGAGTTGGCGGCTTCGAAGACCGCGGCGCGGTCGTCGTCGGTCAGGCGGTCACGAAGGTCGGGATGGCCGGCGAGGAGCTGCTCGGCAGCCGGACGGTCTGCTCGCCGGCAGGCGCCGATGAAACGGTCGATGTCGGTGCTGTCATCCGGCGCGCCACGGCTGGCGAGTAGGGCCGCCGTCTCGTTCTCTCCGGCCCGCACGGCAAGGCGCAGCGCGGAGACGCCGTGTTCGTCGTTGGCACTCGGGTCCGCTCCCGCGGCGAGGAGAACTGCGGCGACGTCGGTGGAGGCGCTCGCCGCCGCGTCGGGGAGCGCGTCGGTCGCCTGCCGCTCCGCCTGGCCAGCGCCGGCTCCGACGGCCTGCAGCAGGAGCGCCACTGCTTGGGGGTCGTCGTGGTAAACGGCGGCGCCGACGGCCCACGTTCCGGCCACCCGGGCACCGTGGGAGAGGAGCAGTTCCAGGCAGCGGTGATCGCCGCGTCCGACCGCCTCCGCGATGGGCTGACCGACGTCGGGATTGGCTCCCGCCTCGAGCAGGACCGCGGTCATGTCCGGGTTGTTCGCCTCCACCGATCCTTTCAGGGCAGAACGGGGGTATCTGGCTCCGTCGTTGGTGTTCGGGCTGGCCCCGGCGTCGAGCAGGAAACGGACCACCTCGGTCAGCCCCGCCGCTCGGCGAGGGTCGATCTGCTGCCAGCGGGAGTAGCAGGTGTAGAGCAGCGGCGGCCAGCCCCGCACCTCATCGATGGCGACCGCAGCCGCCGGGTCAACAGCGAGCATCTGGGCCACCTGCTGGGCGTCGCCGAGCACGGCGGCGGCCGCCAGGCTGTGGCTGGCCACGTCCGGGACAATGTCGAGGATCGTGGTGGCCTCGCGCAGGCGCCCCTCGACCGACGCTGCCACGAACGCCTCCGCCCGCCGCTCGGGACCGGCGGCGTGGGCCTCGACGGCGGCCTTGAGGCGCGGCCAGCTTGCGAATCCCAGCTCGCGAGCGATGACCAGCTGGGCCGCCGCCAGGGTGACGGCACCTTGGGGCGCACTCCCGTGGTGGCGGACGAAGCGCTCGACAGCACCGGCCTCCTCGCGGCGGGCGGCGTCGCGCAGCTCCTTGGCCTGGCGTCGCAGCTGGGCGAGGTCGGGCCGCTCAGGAAGCGAATCGGACATGGCGTCTCCCTGCTACGCCTGCGGTCCGCTGCTCAGGCCGAGGAAGAGGCCACAGCCAACGTGTGGAGTGACTCGGAGGTGGACTCTGTCCTTCCCGCGGACCCGGTGGCACCCTCCAGCGCCACCCTCATCCTAGCGGCCCCCGGCGGGTCAGACCGGCGCCGCCAAGCGGCTATAAGGTGAATCGGCCGGCGACGTCTTGCCCACGGCGATCCGAGTCGCTTCTCGGAATGGCAGAAGGGCGTCATCGACGGGCGGATGGACGAGCCGGGGTCCCCGAGCGTGGGGGCGCGGTGCGTCAGCACCAGGAGCATCGGCTTCGCCGCCCGGCCCGTCACTTCCGAGATCGCATACATCGAAGCACCCAGCACGCGGGGGTGTGCGGGGACCGACGGCCGCATCCGGGCCATCGTCGACGCCACCTCTTGAACCCTCAGCGACACCCCGTCGCGCCTCACCATCGCGATCGACTTCGAAGGCCGTGGCATCGGTACGATCCTCGTCCTGCTCCTGGTCCGCCGCGCAGCTCGCAACGAGATGCCCGCGAACCTGGCCGCTTTGAAGCGGCGTCTCGAGGGTGCGGCATAGACCGCAACGTCATCTGTCGGCGTCCACGACGCCGATGAGGACGCCGTCCGGGGTGGTGACGAGGAGGTCCTCGACGCGGCGCTCGCGCATCCGCCGGCGGGACGGGTCGAGCCCGTCAATCAGGATGGCCGGCGAGCCATGCATCCCGCTGCGGGCTGCCTCATCTTCGATGGCGATCACCTGGCGGCTGACGCTCACGTCGGGCAGGCCGTCGAGCGCCTCGGCCAGACGCTCATCCAGCACCGGAAGATGCGGGCAGCCAGGCACGGCGAGCACGGTCACGTGCATGGCGCCTCCTCTATCTCTCATCATCATGCGGCACCGGACGCTGGTTGACCCTGGGAGCTTCAGCGAGCATAATGACTGACTAGTCAGTCATTATGAGGTGGCGAGTGCAGATCAGTCAACCGGACTCACGCCCGAGCGGAACCGAGCGCTATCTGCGAGTAGTCCATCCGGCCATCCGGGGATGCCGCGGGATCGTGGCGGCCGTGGCGGTGTTCTCCGCGGCGGGCGCCATAGGCGGCCGGGGCGGGCTAGCCCTGGCCAGCGGCTACCTAGCCTTCCTGGGCAGCTACTGCCTGCTCAACTTCCGGCAGTGCCGCGAGACGCACTGCGCGATCACCGGCCCAGGCTGGACGCTCGCCGCCCTGCTCGGCCTCGCCGCCGTCGCGGCACCCGGCCCGGCGCTTTCCTGGTGCGGCGTGACCGGCGAGAGCGTCGCCGCGATCACGATCTGCACGCTGGGCTACGGCCTGGAATGGCGGGTCGCCGCCAGGACCGGCCGCCGGGCCCTGCCGAAGAACTGAATTAATGGTGAAGCTCGCCGACGACCAGCGGACCGCGCGGCGGGATCAGATCCTGGCTGCCGCGCTGGCCTGCTTCGCCCGCACGGGCTATCACGCCACCACGATGGCCGATGTCGCGAATGAGGCCGGGGTATCCAAGGGCACTCCCTACCTGTACTTCGCAGCTAAAGAGACGCTGTATGTCGCGCTGCACGATCAGTGGGACTGCGCGCTCGGCGCACGGATCGATGCCGCCATCCGGGAGATGCCTGCCGCGGACCAGCGGTCGCCGCGGGGGGTTCTGCGCGCCCTCGTCTCCGCCGTGGGAGCGCATGTTACCGATGACCCGCAGACCTGCCGGGTGCTGATGGAGGCACGCACCCTGGCCGCCTACCAGCCCGCTGTCGCCGCAGCGGTCCAGGACGCGGACGCCCGCGCCCGGGGGCAGCTCGCCGGGCTGATCCAGGCCGGCATCACGGCCGGCGAATGGCCCGCTGGCACCGATCCGGAACTGCGAGCCCGGCTCATCACCGCCACCCTGCACGGGATGATGTCGCAGTGGCACCTGGCACCCGGCTCGTTCTCCTGGAATGCCGTCGCGGACACCCTCACCGGGGACTAGCGGATCAGGTCGGCTGTCCTGTTCTGCTGTCTAGGGGATGTGGTCGCTGAGCCAGGCGACGATATTCTCCCTTCGCGTATCGAGGCGGCTGTGACATCAATGTCCGCGGTCTTCCTCCGAGCCGGATGCGATCCGCAAAAAGGGCGACCACACCCCCGGGCTAAACGTCAGGGCTTGTGAACTGCCCGGCTCCACCCAAGCTGATTGCGCGTCAGTTCCCGGAACCCGGCGGCGGGAAGCAACGCGCGGTAATCCGCATAGTCGCAGCCCATCGGATCCCGGCCCTCCAGCCAGGCATAGTCCAGGAGCCGCTCGACCTGCGCCAGCTGAAGCCAGTCCGCTGCCTGCCCGAGCAGCCACGAGGCGACGCCCTGACGGCGGTACTGCCCGGTGACGCACAGGTTGCCGATATCGGCCCAGCCGCCGTGCCGCGACAGCCGCTCGCCCTCGTCGAGAGTCTCCACTTCGATGTAGCCGATCACGTCATCGCCGAGCACGGCGGACAGGCGCGTTCCGGTCATCCCGACCGACCGGCGGACCGACAGCCCCGCGATGGGCGGCCTGGCCGGGCGAGGCAGGTCGCCGACCCTGGCCAGGTAGACGATCTCGTGTGACCGGCGTGGGCGAACCCGGCCCGCCCGTACAGCGCGCGGATGTGCGGCCATTGGTCCGGCACGCCGTAGATCCCGCGGACGGGCAGATCCCGGCCGGCATGCTGGCGCGTGACGCCCCAGCGTTCCAGCTGGCGGATGCAGGCAGTGATCAGCGCTTCCGCGGCGTCGGCTGCGTCCGGCCAGCACGGATTCCCGGCCGGAGCCTCGGGCCAGAACAGGAGCCAGTGGATCTCGCCGACGTCTCGTGCCGCATTCCCGGCGCGCTCGTCGGCGAAGTAGCGGAGCAGGTGGGCGGCGGCGGCGATCCGGTCAGCTTGCTCGGCGACCAGAGTCATCCGCTCTTGGACCCAGGGATCTTCGATGAACTCGCCCGGCTGCCGCTCCAGCGAGCTGAGCACTGTACTGACCGACACGCCCATGCCGGGCACGACAGCCTCGGCGTGGGAGTTCACGAGGTGGGTGAGCTGGTCCCGGTCACTGCGGCGGAACGGGCGCACCTCGATGGTTGGCATCAGCGGGCCTCCTCGGCACGAATGCAGAACGCGAAACAAGGAAGCCGCTACCTGTGCGGAACACCCAGGGATGCTACCAAACCCGCGAGCATGACAAATAGCGGCTGTCCCATGGACCAACGGGAACAACGGGAACAACGGGAACAACGGGCTGCGAGACCAGAACACGATCCCCTTGCGGGACGGCTGAGCGCCCAACGACCCCTGACAGCACTGGGCAGGCCGGTAACTGCCGAAGCGTTCGTGATCGGGAGCCAGCCAGCGCCAGACCAGCCGTAGCGGGTGCCGCACGGCTCCGCATGCCGGTGCTGACCCGCTCAGTCGCAGCCGCAAGGGCGGTGTTCCAGATCTTTACTCATATGCAGGCATTGTCACAGGTGCCACAGCGCAGAGCACGCCTCAAATGCATGCCGCCCGAGGTGACGGCCAGCCATCGTCGGGCCACCAGCGGTACAACCACCCCGGCGGCCGTAGGTCGCTTCAAGACCGACGCAGCAGCCGACTGAACTTGCCGCGGCTACATACGCATCTGCCGCATACGGCGCGTTCGGTTAGGCATGGTGTAGTCGCGCATGGCACCCCGGGCTTCGAGCGCTGGCGCTCTCCAGCAGACTGATCGCACTGGGCCGACCCCGGGGTCGGCCTCGAGCTGCTTCGCTCGACCGCATCACCATGAGTAACGGGGAAGGCCAGGAGAACGCGCTCCGACCCGCCGTATACGGGTGATCCTGTCCAGTGCTGGGTGTGCTGGGCCGGTCTTGGTGATCATGGTGCCGGCTCGCCGAACCGCCGGGCCGCGTCCCCCGGGGCACGGCCTGCCCGGGTTGCCGGTTACACGTAGTGCACCTGGGTGTGATCCGGCTCGTGGTCGACGAGCTGATCGCAGGTGGGGCAGTACCAGCGGACCTCGATGGGAGTGCCGCAGGCGAGGTGACGCGGGGAGTCGGCCTGGTCGGTGTGCCGGCTCCCCCAGTGGGCGAGCAGGCGGAGCGCCCCGGCGAGTTCGGTGCCTTCGGCGGTGAGCTGGTAGGCGGCACGGGGCGGCCGCTGGGAGTAGGGCCGGGCTACCAGCAGCCCATCGCGTTCAAGCCGCTTGAGGCGGTCGGACAAGATGTTCGCGGCGATGCCAGGGATCTGGCTGAGGAGGTCGTTGAACCGGCGCGGCCCGGGCAGGAGTGCCTCCACCACCAGCAGCGTCCACCGGTCGCCGACTCTGGCCAGTGCCTCGGCGAGCGGTGATGAGGCGTGCCCGGGTTCAGCCATGGGCGAATCGTAGCCCCGTTGACACTCCGATAGCTGATAGTAGATTGCAAGTTACTACTTACCGGAGGTGGCGACGATGGCGATCCTCGATGAGATCGGAGCAAGCATCAGGCAACTGGCGGACGGTGCCGGGGCCTCGGTGGTGGGCATCGGGCAACGGTGGGGGGCCGGCTCGGGCATCGTGCTCGGGGAGGGCCAGGTGCTGACCAACGCGCACAACGCGCGCGGCGATCAGGTGACGGTCACGTTCGCCGACGGGCGCACGGCGGAGGGGAGCGTCGCCGGACACGACATCGACAGCGACCTGGCCGTCATCAGCGTCGACACCGGCGAGACTCCCGCGCTGCCGTGGGCCAGCAGCGCATCAGCGGAGATCGGCAAGCCGGTGTTCGCCCTGGCCAACCCGGGCGGGCGCGGGCTGAGAGTGACGCTCGGGTTCGTCTCCGGCATCGAGCGGACTTTCCGCGGTCCCCGCGGCCGGCGCATCACCGGCAGCCTCGAGCACACCGCCCCCCTGCTGCCCGGCTCCTCCGGCGGCCCGGTCCTGGACGCCGACGGGCAACTGCTCGGGATCAACACAAACCGCCTCGGTGAAGGCTTCTACCTTGCCATCCCCGCCGACGAGACACTGCGAGGCCGCGCCGATGCGCTCGCCCGCGGAGAAACCGCGACATCGCCACGGCTGGGCGTCGCCATCGCCCCAGGTCACGTGGCCAGGCGACTGCGCCGAGCCGTCGGCCTCCCCGACACCGACGGCCTGCTCATCCGCGAGGTCGTAGAAGCCAGCCCCGCCGGCCGCGCCGGCCTCGCCTCGGGCGACCTGATCGTGGCGGCCGCGGGCCAGCCAGCCCGCACACCCGATGACCTGTTCGACGCGCTCGCGGCGGCACGCGGCGGCACCCTCGAACTCAAGGTCGTGCGCGGTACCGGCGAGCGGACCCTCCAGGTCACCTTCACCGAGCCCGACCAGAACGCATAAGCGTCCCCAGCCCCCACCCACCCACCTGCCTGCGTGAGTGCGGACTGCGCACGGGTGATCATGTCGAAGGTGCCGCGCGGCCCGGCACGGAGCCCGCCTGGCCCAGCTTTCGCCAGCGTGCCGGCGGCACGGCGCCGCGTCAGGCGGATTTCCGGCATCTCCCATGCGCCGAAGACGGCGTCGTTCGAAGGCATTACCCAAGGCAACGATCGCCAGCGAAGGCGCCGCGAATTTCCATTGCGGGAACTTCGCGGTGCCCGGCGGGTCGACCGCCTTAGCGCCTGGGTATGCGAGCGCTGAGGTTTGGGTGAGCCAGTACAGGGATGCGGACAGGCTTGCCGAGTCCAGCGCCTGCCGGGCATCGTCGAGGGTGTCGTGCTTACGCCACAGCTGCCAGAACGTGGCGAGGGCCAGTGCCACGCCCATGCTCATCGTCTGGCCATTGTGGAACTTGGCGTGTGGCGGCCACGAGGGGTTATAGATGTGGGTCTCGTTCCAGTCGGCCAAGTACGGGCCCGCGGCCGCTTCGGCCGCGACGAGTGAGATCAGGATCCTTCCGATGCCGGACCGAGGCAGCGTGCCGCGACTGGTCATCATGTCTCCCCCCGTCAGCTGGATGGGCTGGGCGCGGACGCGGCCGTACCAAAGGTCGCAGATTCAAGATTTCCCCCGTAGACCACCTCAGCTGACGTTAAGAGTGATCTTGCCGCCGAGTTAGGGCGAACACAGGCGAGGCCCGCGCAGTCAGCCACCGCGTGCCCGGTGATCTGATGCAGGTATCCCAGATTACCGCCTGCGCAGAAGACGGGTCGCCAGCACTGAACCAGGTCCTCAGCAAGGCGCACGTCGTCAACCTCGGCAACCAGGGCGCGCGCGCCATCTTCGGCGGAACAGACCGTCAGTCGTTCGCGGTCTGGACAACCCCGCGCCGCGGCCCAGTGCCGGGCAACCGATGCCGCTCCGTAGCCGGCACCAAGGTGTGCCGGGCCCGAAACCAGCTGGTCTGGAGCATCCACGGCCTCTGGCTGTGGCTGAGGCCGGCCCTGTCGCCCTACATGACGCCGCCCACCAGAGCCGCGCTTCCAGCCGACCAGGCGCTGCGGCGGCTCGTGAAGGCCGCTCGCACTACCCCCGCCCGGTGACCGGGCTCCCCGGCACCTCTGCCGAGCACCGGCGCGCCAAACACCGTCCGCACTGCGAGGACGCCGCCTCGCCAATCGGTAGCGTCACGCGTGCCGGAATGGCTGATCTGAGTCCGCCACCGCTACTGACGTTCAGCCCGGAAGCCCGCGCCGGTTCGGCGCTCGGCGCTCTCGACCCGCCAACGCTGCGCAGGCTGGCCGGTTACGCGCAGTGAATCAACGTCCGCGGCGGGACCGTCAGAGCCAGCGCTCTCCCCGGGTTCTGGCGGTTACGAGAGCTGGTCCAGCAATGCGGGCAGGTCGGCGAAGGAG
>WNFL01003974.1_pt2 | contig 18557 bp, 12 predicted proteins | sample 5400361 | NCBI WGS metagenome assembly WNFL01 (sample SAMN13153351, study PRJNA577476) | soil metagenome | isolation source: 40 cm soil on Douglas fir-dominated hillslope | place: USA:California | collected 2013-09-17
GAATAAGATGAAACTCCCCATTCCCGAATCCTATTGGGTCGAACCTGGCCGTTTCCTGGCCGGCGAATATCCCGGCAGCTATAACATCGAAGTCATGCGCCAGCGTATCGATGCGTTCCTTGAAACCGGCATCGATACTTTCATAGACCTTACCCGGCCCCATGAGCTTATCTCTTATGAACCTATTCTTAAAGAACAGGCCGGCATTTACAAAGTGGATGCTATTTACCATCGCATCGCCATTCGCGACCACCACGTCCCCTCACCTGAAACGATGATCCACCTTCTCAATACAATCGATGAGGCGCTTAATACAGGGCGCAAGGTATATGTCCATTGTTGGGGAGGCATAGGCCGTACAGGCACAGCTGTGGCATGCCATCTCGTTCGCCATGGAAAGACGAACGAGGAAGCGCTTGCCCAAGTTGACGAGTTATTCAAGACCCGGCCGAAAAATTTTTATTATCCAAGATCGCCAGAAACTGATGAACAGATCCAGTTTGTGCGTGAGTGGCGCGAGATCGCAATCACCGAACACAAAAGTAAACAGAATTTTTGCGAGGGGTAAATGGCTTCAAGATGGACGCCCCGCTGATTGAAACAGAATCAGTTCAAATCGGGAAAAGAAGCGTTGTGCCAGTTTACAAAAATGAAAGAGAAGCAAAGTCAGTCTGGTGGGAGGCGCTTTAAACGAGGAATAGTCGAATAAGTAAGACTTAAGTACGAGCGGGTTATCCTGAAATGGAAGTATAATTTTGCGGAAGGCACCAAGCCGTGGAGGCATTTTTGGAAACAACCCAACCAGAAGGACAGGCGGACCCAAAGTCTCCTGTGGAAGACGATGTAAACTGGGGACGCTTTGCACTCGATATTTTGGAAACACTGATACTGGCTGTGGTGCTCTTCCTGGGAATTAATGCGATATCGGCGCGCGTGCGGGTGGACGGTTTTAGCATGCTCCCAACACTGAAAGACGGTGAGTTTGTACTGGTCAACAAATTAAGTTACCGCTTTGGTGTGGTGGAACGCGGTGATATTATCGTATTCCATTTTCCGGTGAATCCCAAAGAGGAATTGATCAAACGAGTGATCGGCCTGCCCGGCGATCACGTGGTTATTCAGAATCAGCAAGTCTCTGTAAACGATCAAGTGATCAATGAAACCTATATCGCGGCCGAGCCATTATATTCAGGCGAATGGAACGTGACAGATGGGACCCTCTTTGTTTTGGGCGATAACCGCAACGACTCCTCCGATTCACACGCATGGGGTCTGTTGCCATACGAGAATGTCGTGGGGAAGGCAGTGCTGATCTATTGGCCGCCTCCGCTTTGGGAAGTGATCAAACATGGCGAAGTCCTTGCAATGCAATAGGGATCAACATGGCAAAAAATGAAAACATACCTCCACAACCCATCCCATGCAATGAATGCCCGGCAGGGATGATGCATGCACGTCTGATCACGTACTTTACCTGGATGGGAGAAGAGTTGATCACCGTACCGCAATTTCCCGCCTGGGTTTGCGATATGTGTGGAAAAAGAGAATACGACGAAAAAGCCATTTCATGGTTAAACATGTTATTGGATCCGAACGCTGGGAAGCCTACGCCTCATCATCGGCGTACACCGCCTCCTGCGCGACCTCGGCCTAGTTCCCCACGTCCTGCTTCAGACTCTTAGTTTTATAGGAACATCGCACCCATGTCCATGGACACCTCTCCGCGCACCTATCGCTTTCTATCCTCAGACACTCTGACATCCAGCTATCGTGTAGTAGGCAAGATCATGGTGACCAACCACGGCGCGATGGGAATGTTGAACGATGCCACGCATTCTGCCATGGAGATCAACGACGCGCGGTTGGCACGGCTGCATATGCCCACCAAGTTGGTGGATCACTTTGAGCTTGTGCGCATGATGAAGAGCCGCGCTCATGCGGTCTGCATGCCCCGCCGCGAGGATCTGGGTCCACAAGCCCTGGTACGCGGCGGCTATTCGAACACTGTGGAATACTCGGTACGTGTGACCACACCCATGTTCGAGATCGACGGCACGATGGAACTGCCCGGTCGATTCGACTTTACTTCATTGATGACAGAGGGCACACGCGAGTTCATCCCCATGTTCAACGCCACGTTGACCGGCATCCTGATCCCCAATTTACGCATAGAGAGCGCCGGCATGTTGATCAATCGCCGTCTGATCGATATGATGGCATTGCTCAGCCAACGCGTGAAGCCGGAAAAATAACCGAGCAATTGCTTGACCGACAAAAGGTGGAATGATACAATCCGCCCGCTCAAAATAAAGAGCAGCCCGCCCCCATCGTCTAGTGGACTAGGACGCGGCCCTTTCAAGGCCACGACCGGGGTTCGAATCCCCGTGGGGGCACCTGACCCACTCCGTGTAACATCACCACTCAAGCTGTTGGAGATAACCTGGAGTAAATAATATACTCAGGTAACTAAAAGGCGTCTGCGAAAAACATGCAGACACCTTTTAGTATTATTAATTTTCGAACCTAGCCAATCACAGATTTGAATCCTAAATCTAGTGATTAAGAATTCGACAGTTCCGTGTCTATGTTTTCGATAGATTTGGTTCTGATTACTATAAAGTTGCTGTAGTAAAGGCAAATTTACAAGTAAGTTGTGGTCGCCTATTCAACAATAAGCGACCAAACCCAGTTCTACAAGCCACTGAACCTAGTAGCCTGGGTATTGAGCTTAGGACAGCACGAGAATGATCTACCCCAAACTCTCATTCATAAGTCAGCAGAGTAACATCTAAGCAGGATTTTTGGATCGTATCACTCTGCTTGATAGGCACTACTTAGTTCTCCGTCATCCCCTATGTGCTCGAATAACACACATCACAAGCCTAGCTGTAATTTGACAAAATCCACAATAGATTGGGATTCAGCTTGATGAGATTCGAGAGCCGCTTTCACGACCTCGTGGGCGACAATCTGTTCTTCATAATTTACAGCCTCACCAAGTCGACGAAATTCATTGTGCTTTCCAGCTAATCGCGCTTCCTCAAACGCGACATTTACTTCTGGGACATCAATATCGAATGCCTGTTTGAGTCTTCTGTAAGTAATCTCCGTAATTTCTTTGATCACCCAAGCTTCAGGCCACTCCGGTCCTGGAAGAAAGCCAACTCTTGCGGTAGCCCATTGTCGCGCATCTTCGTGCAGCTTCTGGTCCTCCACAAGCGTAAGCACGACTCGAAGTTGATTCGCAAGTTCTCTCGTTTTGTCTCCGTCCAATAGCACGCAGACGTTTGGAGGCTTGGCTTCCTTATAGCGAACGGCGAGATGGCGCATTAAAGTCGTCGCTGATCCAAGTGCCATAACATTTACGCGCGGGCGCAGAGCCGCAGGCAGCACCGCCTCAACAATCATTCGTGCCACATCGTCTTCAACAAGAATGTCCAATTCCGGATTGGGACGGCCCCTAAGCTTTCCTGCTGCGTAGGGAGCGGTAATCTGTGGATATATTCGCGTTTCTTGGTGAACGCGCTCAATGAAAATTCTTGCTTCCGGGGGCAAAGCATCAAGTATTATTGGTGAATGCGTAGTGCAGATAATTTGTATATGGCGTCGTTCAGAGATACCTTTCAACTCCATCACCAACCTCTGCTGAGCCTCCTCATGTAGACCAAGCTCGATTTCATCAATAAGAATTAACGCACCGTCAGGGCACTCTCGTATAACAGACAACATGCTAAAAAGTACATCCTCGCCAGCCCCCATATTAAATCCTGAATAGAGATTGCCCTCGTGTGTAACGACCGGTAGGCGATATCGTGAATGCTCTCGGTTCTCATATGATTGATATTGCACACCAAGTATGCGCCCCACAGTATCGCGAACCTCCTTCTCCCATCCTTGCGCTTTTACAGCCCGGTATAGAGTTCGGTACCCTCTTAATACGCTCTTTTCCGCATGGGGTACTATCCGATCAATCCCAAGATAAACGACAGTTCGTCCAACCCTTCTTTCATAATTCGACCATCGACCACCTTGTGGTTTGCGACGTACTTGCCACGCCGGTCCTCTTCCATCAGGTACTACGGGAGATGGTGTCCAACGATCATGGAGGATTCGATAATGAACTGTAAGACCCTCGAGGGGAATTTCACCTTGGGTTTGAATAAAGAAATCTGACATCGTGTAGTATGGATACTTTCTTCCAGGTAACTTAAAGCCTGTACGACGATTGTGAAACGCGCAGGCTGCCAGAGCAAGTACCGTGGTTTTGCCCGATCTATTCCTACCAGCCAATGCAGTTATGGGATATTGAAAGTCAATCTGCACAGATGCAAGCCCTCTGATCGCACCAACTCGAATCCGAAGGGCCAATAACGTAGCCCTTGTGATGTCACGAGAAAACCAATTCAAGTTTCTCTTGTCAATTTGCGAATATACGTAACCCACAGTGCAAACTCCTTGTTGCTCCAGCGTGAAGCGACCTGGACACAATTTTACTCGTTATTACGCTGATGACTGTTGCAAGCGGATTCTCTCTTGACCATGTCCTCTCCTAATTTAGGTGTTGACATGGCTCTGGCACCTATGTTTTACTGATCTTACAGTACCGAACCAGTCCCAAACATGTCCCATATATGTCCCATATATGTCCCAAAAGAATAATTTCAAAAATCAAAATGACGCGCTCATTAAGTTTCTAGCGCCTGAAACGTTAAAGTCGGCTCTACTAGAACGCGCCGCAGAAAGAAATATCGCGCTTTCTGCACTACTTAGATTGATTTCGTCAGAGTATGTAAAGCGAACCGTACAAACATGATAATTTCAGTTTCCAATCAAAAGGGAGGAGTAGCAAAGAGTACGACTGCGATCAATCTTGCAGCCGGACTTGCTCAGGAAGGATATAAAGTGTTATTGATTGATACAGATCCACAAGCGAATACCTCACGGGTATTCATCCACCCAGAAGTTGAAGTTTCATTAGAGACCTCTCTGTATAACGTAATCGTCAAATTCACTCCGATTTCAAGCGTTATCAGAAAGACTAAATTTCCAAACCTTCACATTGTTCCCGCTCACATTCGCCTATCTAGTATTGATTTGGAGCTCGCCCAGGTATTCGATAATCGTAGTGAGCGTTTGAGACGAGCCTTGGAAAGAGTAAAGGATCAATATGATTACATAATTATTGATACTCCGCCTTCTCTCGGAATATTGACAATAAATGCGTTCACAGCCAGCGATAAATTGCTTGTGCCTGTCTCTACAGGATTTTTTGCCCTCACCGGTATTGTTCAATTACAAGAAACCATCGAAATGATCAAGCAAAATCAGCTCAATCCCAAGCTTGACATCATTGGTGTGCTTTGCACATTCTCAGATCATACAAACGTGTCCCGGGATGTTGAAAAACAGCTTAGAAAGCATTTTGGTGATAAGGTTTTTGCGACAACAATTCCAAGAAATATTAGCCTTGAGGAGGCTCATTCTAATTACACGACGGTTTTTAATTACTCCCCTACGAGCGCAGGCGCAAATGCTTATAAAGCCTTGGTAAAGGAGGTGCTTGCAAGATGACTAAATCCGGCTTAGCCGATAGCCCATTCTTCTCCACCCCAAAACCTAGCCCTGTTATGGAAAAGGTTCCTCAAGCTGAACGGCAATCTGAAGAAAAGGTTCAAGAGAAGGTTGTATCTTCACCCCAGGCTAGTAAGTCTTCAACTGCTGCGCTACCAAGCCACCGTGATACCACAGTATCACGACACCATGATACCGTGACACCACGAAACCATGATACCGTTATAGAAACCATTCGTAAGGCCGTAAAGGAATTTGGGAAGGAAGCGGCAACACATCGCTTTACTAATACTGAAAAAAGAGCCGTATTAGACATAATTTATTCCTACAAGGCTTTGGACATCAAGACAAGCGAGAATGAAGTCGCAAGAATAGCCATCAACTACATACTTGAGGATTACAAGCAGAACGGCCAAACTAGCATTCTCGATAGGGTTTTAAAAGCCCTGAATGAGTAATCTCCATTTTTGTGGCTAAGATACGGTGATACCATGCAACCACGATATCATGGTATCAAGTAACCACGATGCCATGGTGCATTTTAGTCCTTGACCATGGGCTTTTTCATTAATATAAATTCATATAAGGGTGAGTTAAATCACCTGAAATCCAAGCAGTGAGTAAGAGATGTCGTCTGCAAAATCCATCTCGCAAGAGATGAGTGGCAAATAACCACTACGACCTAAGCAACGAAGGAATTTGAAGCTGTACCGAATAGCTGTTTGGTCGAAGCCGCCGGAGAAGAATGACCGGCCCGGATTTGAGGCAATAAAAACGCCTCGGAAAATCCAAGGCGTCGTTTATGAATAATATTGTAGTTTAAGTTTCAAGCTAACTCAACATTTTAGCAGCAGAAATTTAAATACGAATTTTGCGCTAGCAAAATTAAATATATATTCTAGTAGGGCAATGCGTCAAGTGAAAGCCAACGAAGTCGCACATTCTTATAAGTAGCAACAGAATCATACATTGACATTAGCATTTGAAGAAACCGCACCCTACCTATTCTCTACTCCGTAAAAAGTCAACCCGATTCACGCGAAATTGAATAAGATGATCACATTTTTTGGGATTTTTTAGGGATTCTTGTCTTGACAAATTTGCGGGGCGTGAATATCCTTTGAGTATCCTACGGGGGCAAGAGTTCCTCTCCCCCAAATAAACAATTGAATATCTTGCATAAGTCTGGGAGGCAGTATGGCTGGCATAATGCGCAAGTTCGAAGTCTTCGTTCGAATCACGTTGCTTGTTGTGTTTGTTGCTTATTCTCTCGTACCCGCCGGAGCGCAGGCGCAATCATTTAGCGCGCCTGATGCAGCCTCTTCCCCGGGCTTTAAAGGATCAGGCGTCAAGTTATTGAGGCATTTTTTCTCCTCAAGAGCTGATCTACAAGAAAATACGCCTACACCCACCGGGGCCCCAACATCTGAACTTTCCACCACTCCCACACCCACTATTGAAATCACAGAACAAAATATAGAAGAGATCGTAACTCCTTCAGTGACAACGGAAGCAACATCAACTGCCACACCAATCCCTACTGAAACTCAAACCCCGAATACACCAGCCGTAGCCCCGAATCTCTCATTAAAGTTTTCAACGAACCCCGAACAGGCGCAACCCGGACAGGAAGTTGTTTTTTCAGTTTCGGTAGTGAATACCGGCCAATCGGCCGTTGATGGGATTCAATTTTCAAATACTCTTCCAGAAATATTCAGCTATATAGATACAAAGTCAAAGGGTGTAAGCTTTGATTCGCAAACTCGTGAATTAGTATGGAATAACGGGAATAAAGATGGTGCAGTCTTAGAATCAGGTAAAAGTATCACATTTGAATATACAGTTCAAGTCGGGTCACAAGTTTCCGACGCACAGATCGTGGATACTGTGAACTTAACTGCAAATGGACTTGATCAGCCCCTAACTGCCGAGACTACATTAACACTGCCTGGCACAGATAATTCCCTGACTATGATCGATACAAAAGGCGGAGCTGCGCTGGGGCTGGGTGGGCGCGTTACAGTTGAGTTGCCTGCAAAAAGCGTTGATACCGAAGCAGGGTTGGCAATTCAAGATTTAAGCCAGGAACAGGCGTTATCTTCCACATCCGACCAGCAGCAACCATTGTTGGTATTCAAACTTGGCCTCAGCGAGCCGCGGCCTGAAGAAGCTCAGTTATTGACTCCAACAAAGACCCCGGTCTTGACTCCTAATGAAGAATCTATCTCGCAAGAGACGGACAGAATTATTCCATTTCAAGCCGTGGAGGCAAAATTCGAAAAGCCGGTCGAAGTAACCGTTTCCTTCGATGGCCTTGCAGACCTTGCGACACTCGGTGCAGACTCTGCTCCGTTTCTGGCGACTTTGGATGAAAAGTCTGGGACTTGGATACGCGTGCCCTTGAAGAATGTTGATCGTGAAGCCAACACCATCACAGCCGAAGTAACGCATTTCTCAATCTGGGGAGCAGGCGTAGGATCTGCGACTCCACAAACTGGTGCAAATGTCCTGCTTTACGATAATCCTTACCCCGACCTCTTTACCGGTCGAGCTCATTTTTCACTTCCTATCTGGACGCCTCCCGGCCGTAACGGAATGGCCCCAGCGCTTGCCCTGTCCTACTCGAGCAATATCGCCAATGGAATATTGGGTGATGTGCAGGCTCCCTGGGTGGGAATGGGTTGGAACGTAGATTTGATTGAGATTGCCCGCAAGATCACCAATGGCAATTGTGCGCCGTGTGGTAATGGGTCCTACGGCTATGAAAATAATTTTCTATTACTCATCAATGGCACGGGCTATGAATTGATCACGGATGGGACAACCCCGGGACGTTATCACACAAAAACGGAAAGCTTCCTCTATATTCAATTGCATAATGACGCTTTGGGAAATAATAGCCCGGCCGCAACAAACAGCAGCGGTGAATGGTGGGAAATCGTCGAGCGGGACGGCAAACGTTGGCGTCTTGGTTCGAATGCTGACTCGGAACAACTCGCCGCAATGAGCGGCTATCCCGGTGCTGCGACTGGCTCGTGGGTCAGCCTCGGATACGCCGGTCATGCCACGGATGTAGTTGCCTTACGTTGGCGGGCAGATCGTGTAACCGACACGCATGGCAACCGCATGATTATTGGGTACTTTGAAGAGAATCGACCCGTAGCAGGGACAAGCACTAATTATGATCGGGCTAGTTATCTGGATACTATCACATATACAAGCCATACATCGGGTAATCCAGCCCCAGGATATTCGGTTGTTTTTGTGCGCGAGTCACGAGGAGCAAGCGAAGTCCCTGCTTCACCAAATGACTGGGACAACTGGGATACATATCGGCTGGATCGCATCGAGGCTAAGTACGGCTCGACTGTCGTTCGCAGCTATGATCTGAGCTATGACTTGCGTTCTTATGCTGACGATGGGAAGTCTTGGGATACCACAGTCTTATCGTCTGTGGCAATTTCCGGTGGAAGCACGAATGATCCGACAACAACATTTACTTATATAGATAAAGACAACCGCGCCAACTGCGGATCGGGTTGTCAGGAATGGGCCTATCCGCGCCTGGCTACGATTTCGAATGGCTGGGGTGGCGTCGCTACTTATACCTACGGCAACGATGGCAGGCCGAATACCTCCTGGTACAACTGGCGCGTGGAGACTCTCGATGTCGCCGACGGCGTCAACGCTAACCCAATGAAGAGCACGTTTGCCTATAGCACCCCATGCTACAAGGATCCTTCTGCTGGTTGGTGCAATGGAACGAATGTTGGTGAGTTGGTTGGCTACGGACAAACGACTTTAACCACTATGGATTTCAACGGCACAACCGCTTTAGGGATTGCCGTTCATAAATTCTACAGCGATGAACAAAAAGCTGGGCGTGAATATGAGGTTCAGAATCAAAACGGATCCGGCACCACGCTTAGCCAGACCAGTACGACATTCACAGTCTCTACCAGCGGATTACCAAACGGCGGATACTTCACTTTTGCCAGCGCGGTGGACGAATACTTGCTTACAGGTAGTTTGACACATGTTTATCGTACAGAATATACCTATGATACAACAACGGGCAACCAGACGAGTGAAAAACAATCCGATGGAACACCGACGCTCTATCGCGAAACCGACTATGACTATGTGACGAATACATCTGCTTCTGTTTGGATCCTAAACACCCTCGCACGGAAGACTCTAAAAGACGCCGGTGGAACGACTCTTGCGATACAGGAGTATGGCTACGATGGTAGCTTACCTGCAAGCGGGTCACCTACCGTGGGTGAATTGACTCTCAGTCGTGCTGTAAGCGGCACTCAGACCATCGATACCAAGTATGTGTACGATGCCTACGGAAATGTGACCGATACACGCCAATACAAAAATTATGGCTCAACTGCCAGCCAGCCCAGCGGCGCGTATCTAACTTATCTAATCGGTTACGATACAAATCTACAAACATATCCCACCTCCGTGACGAATCCATTGAATCAAGCAGCACAGGAGGATTATGACTTCGGCCTTGGATTGCCGACGTCTGTCACCGATCCGAACAATAACACCACTACAACGGTGTACGATGGTTTGGGAAGGATTACGCAGGTGAAATATCCTGGCTTTGGCCAACCAAATATCAAATATACCTATGCAACACCGCCCGTTAGCGCACCGTTTGCAATGAAAGCGGAAGTGTGGGATGAGACCATCAGCGCCTATCGCGCCGCCTGGCAAATGCAGGATGGTTTGGGTCGCGTTATTCAAACCCAGGGTCCGTATGAAACTGCCGGTATGTTGGTCCTCTCCGATACATCCTACAACGCGCAAGGTCTGGCCTTTTATCAGGGCTTACCCCGTGCGTTAACGGGTACTGGCGGTAGTTATTTCATTCCCAATTGGGGAAGCGTTCTCCATACGACGAGCAGTTACGATGCGTTGGGACGCGGCACTTCGGTCGGCTACGCAGATACCAGTACTGAGACATATAGTTACTTCGGGCTGCGCACAACGGCCATAGACCGCAACAGTCATCAGAAGGTGCAGGAAAAGGACGCTTTTGGACGGTTGGTAAAGGTCGAGGAATACACCGGCAGTGGGACGTATACTCTCTATGCCACAACAACCTATGAATATGACCCGCGCGACCTGCTTACAAAAATAACCGACGCACAAAGTAATCAGACCATCATTGGCTACAACGGGTTTGGACGTAAAGACTCCATGAACGACCCGGACATGGGTGCATGGAGTTATACATACGACGTCTTGGGGAATCTCACGAACCAGGCGGATGCACGCGGCTGCGGTACTGCTGTCACATATGATGATCTTAACAGACCCACTCAAAAGACCTACAGTGGACCGGGTGCTTGCGCAACCACTCCATCCGTTACCTATACTTATGATTCAATAACAGCGGGCAACGAAGGCGTTGGCCGCCGAACCGGAATGACGGATGGCAGCGGCTCGACAAACTGGACCTACAATGTGCTTGGCCAGGCGACGAGCGAGAAGCGCAATATCGACAGCACCAATTATCAATTGGACTTTACTTTTGATGCCTTCAACCGGGCCATCACTCAGAACCTGCCCAGCGGAGAAACGCTTAACTATGGCTACAACGCCATGGGCGCGCTCTCGAGCCTGAGTGGAACCAACACGTATGTTTCGCAAATCCATTACAGTGCCAGTGGGCAGACAACCGATCAGCAGTTGGGCAACGGCTTGATCCAACAAGATTGTTATGACACAAATACTCTGCGCATCTCTGCAATACGCGTATATTCTGGAACGCTCCAAAGCTGCGGGACAAACCCATCTGCTCCAAAGTTGAATCTCGCTTATACCTATCAACCGAATGGAAATATCAGCCAGATCATGGACTCGACTCAGAATGAAACAATCCACTACACGTATGATGAGTTGGACCGTCTGCTAAGCGCAAGTGGGGCCAACAACAAGAACTATGGTTACAACACCAACGGAAACATTGACAACGTAGTCACTACACCTACCTTAACCGCTGTTAGCCTAGGACAATATCATTCATGTGGATTGACAGCCAGTGGAGGGGTCAAGTGCTGGGGTCGTAACGATCACGGCCAGCTTGGCGATGGGACAACAACTAATCGATTGACCCCGGTGGATGTGAGCGGATTGACCAGCGGGGTTGTAGCTATTGCTGTTGGCGGTTGGCATACATGTGCTTTGACCTCTAGCGGAGGAGTTAAATGTTGGGGTTACAATTTTTGGGGGCAACTGGGAAACAATACCACTATCGACAGCCTAACACCGGTGGATGTGAGCGGATTGACGACCGGCGTGGCAACACTAGCAGCAGGCTTTTACGATACTTGTGCGGTAACCACAGGCGGAGCCGCGAAGTGCTGGGGTGGGAATGGCAGTTTCCAATTGGGTGATGGAACAAGCAAAGACAGAAGCACACCGGTGAATGTCAGCGGCCTGACAAGTGGCGTAGCATCAATATCAACCGGGGATGTTCACACCTGTGTAGTTATGGTAAGTAGTGGAGCAAAGTGCTGGGGAAATAACCATAATGGACAAGTGGGAGATGGCACCTCACAACTTAGGAAAACTCCAGTTAATGTCAGTGGCCTGACAAGTGGCGTAGCATCAATATCAGCAGGTTATTTTCACACTTGTGCGGTAACGACGAGCGGCGGAGCAAAGTGCTGGGGTGGGAATGGCAGTGGACAAGTTGGAAACGGGACAACAACTGATCAGTACTCTCCAGTGAATGTTACTGGGTTGACGAGCGGAGTGGCGATGATTGTTGCACCGCCGGGCAACTTTACTTGTGCCGTGACGACGAACGGCGGAGCAAAGTGCTGGGGCGATAACACTTATGGTAGATTGGGTGATGGTACAACCACCCAACACTCAACCCCGACAGATGTCAGCGGATTGACAAGTGGGATAGCACGGATTACAGGAGGACTCGATCATACCTGCGCACTAACAATTAGCGGAGGAGTCAAGTGCTGGGGTTACAATGCTGATGGCGAATTTGGGAATGGGACAACGGTGAATAGCACAACGGCAGTTGACACAAACTTTAGTACGCTGAACGGCTATTCTTATGATGGCCACGCAGTGACCGCGCTAAGTTCCGGTGAAACCTATACGTATGATGCCGATGGTAATATGACCGCGCGCCTAGAGGGTGGGCTGACTTATACTCAAACTTTCGATGCCGAAAACCGCTTGGTTTCAGTAACAGTTGGCGGGCAGACCACACAGTTCATTTATGATGGCGACGGCAATCTGGTGAAGAAGGTCAAGCCGGATGGAAGCAAGACGATTTACGTGGGCAATGTCTACGAAGTTGATAAAACCTCCGGCGGTGCAGTTTCGCGTACCGTTACCTATTACCCTGCTGGAAATGCGATGCGCATCAACAGCACGCTGTATTACATCCTCAAAGATCATCTCGGCTCGGCCAACGCAGCGACCGATGCCAGCGGTAACGTGGTGGGTGAAATGCGTTATTATGCCACTGGCGAAACGAGGCTTTCAACGGGCAACATGTTCACCGATCGTCTGTTCACTAGTCAACGCCAAATGGCGGGATTGGGAATCTATCAGTTTGGAGCAAGATTCTATTCGCCTAAACTGGGACGCTTCTTAAGCGCAGATTCGATTGTGCCACAACTTTACAACCCGCAAAGTCTCAATCGTTATAGTTATGTCAACAATAATCCATTACGATATACTGACCCCACTGGACATTGGCTTTGGCAAGGTGAAGGTGGAAGTGGAAGCTGTTATAGTACTTGTACAACAACCAGCAGCAGTGGCAGTACTTCAGGCACAACTAGTGTAACTAAGAGCACTAGTAGTGGCGGAGGCGATGGTGGAACCCCGACAGCTACAAATACACCTACGTCTAGCCCAAATAGTAGTACGACCAACGTTAGTTTGACATATCTCAACGCAGGAATAAGTGCTCTCTATAAACCCTCAATACCAACTTTTCCGCCATCCCTATTTGCGTGTGAATGGATAGATTGCGCCTTATCTTTTGCAAGTGTTGTATTTTCGCTCGGCACCTTTCCGGGCATGCCGCCTGAAATTTATCTTCCTTCGCTTGGTCTTGATATAGGAGTCACACTTATTGCAATAGGCCGTACTAATGCCGCTTACGATCAAGGAAAAATTACCCAAGTAAGTCAATATGCCTTAAATATTACAGGGGCACTAGGCGCAATTCCAGGCCCGTTCGGGTTGGGGTTATCATTGGGTAACTTCCTTTTCACTTTGACAGGGCGCCCAAGCTAATATGGCTAAAGAAATGAGGAAATTATGAAACTAATAGATTTGATTAGCATCATCCAACTCATAGTTTTGTTGTTTTTAGTAACTATTATGCAGATTCTTATTAAACGAGGAAAATTGAAGCCAGAGATGTGGCCCCGTGTTTTCGGAATCGGTACAGGAGTATTTGGGTTTGTATCGTTGATGATAACAAGTATATTACTAAGACCAATATCAAAAATGTTAAATTACACAGTCGAAAGTTTCTTTTGGTCTCTAGTAATGGCTACCGTTGCTTATTTTGGTGGTCGCACACTTGCAAGCCGTAGTCGGGATCGAGATAAAAATTGAGTATCATCCAATAATACTTATTCCTCACATTATTCAGTTATAGGTATTCTCACACAGCCTAATTTTAATAACAGGTTTGATTTACTAAGCTTGCTCGGCTCGGGACTTCCCACTTCGGGGAGAATGCGCGAAGCATTGCGCCGAAGTAGCTCTATATTCTCCTCGCGGCAACATTAACTGAGATTCTAACTTTGCGAACAAAGGCGAACTCCTAATCTATCGCTGATCCATTGGCTCGATAAAGACCAGCGGCAAGGCAAGGAGAATAGAATGAAGAATCGCTCATGGGTGGCGCTTGTTATCACATATGCAATATTAGAATCTGTAGACGTGTTAGGATCGTATATTTTGGGTCACACAATGTTGCAAATGCCAATATTCCATATATATATCATTACTGGCTTTCAGATATTAGCAATTACACTTGGTATGGTTATTGGCATAATCTATCTCATAGGGCGAAAGAAACAATGAGCAGGCAACTATGACTCCAAATGCTGTTATGGAGCTTCTCGTTATAGCAAATCCGATCCTATTTGCATTGGCGGGAGTCAAGAGTTCGGAGCCCTTTGAGTGAAATCTGGCGCTATTTTGCCTATTTGTAAGCTTTATCATTTTTAGCACTGTGGAATGGAGGTTCGTCTACTCTTCGCGAGAAATATTGGGCAAACGAATATCGAGCAGCTCATATTTCATTTCGCGAACAACAGCAATGTAAGGCAGGATAGATTGGGGAGATTTATTGCCCATAATTTCTTGAATGGTAGCTGGGTCAACCCCATTAGCTATTTGATAGACTCCAAATGTGTGACGAAGGCTCTGAATGTTTGCCTTCATGATTCCGACTCTATCAAGATATTTTTTCAAGATCTTCTCTACCCCCCTTGAGCCTAATGGCTCGCCGAATCTGTTAGCAAACAACGACATGTTTTTTGTGATGCTTCGTTCTTTTAAAAAGTTTCTGAGTGCGTTACTAGCTATAAAATTCAGTGATATGGTCCTTGCTCCTTTTGATTCACTTCTTGATATTCTTAGAAAACCGGAATCAGATATTGACTGCGAAGGCGAGAGGTCTACATCATTTGTCGTCAAACGTGTAAGCTCTAAAAGTTTAATTCCCGTTTGAAGGAGGAGTTGAAGTAAAGCATAATCTCTATGATTACACGAAGCCGCTCCTAGCAAGCGTTCATATTCCACCCCGGTCAGATATCTTATAGACCGAGTTTCTGAAAACGGCGGAATGAGCTTTTTTGCAAGATCGACTCTTATATATCGCTCCTGGCAAAGGTACCATAAGAAGGAGCGTATCGATATAACCTTACGTTTACGTGTAGATCCAGCATTTCCCCGGTGGTCTAGTTCCGCCAAGTATCGTTCAAGTTGTGGTAAGCCAATGTCTTTTGCGTCTTTCAGACCAAGTTGTTGTAGAAAATGAATTAGGTCTTCAATATCATTCAAATACTCTACCCTTGTCCTTTGAGAATAATTGCGAGAAGCCAGATAAACCTCTTTATATTCCTCAAGGGCCCGGCTGAGTGAAATATCCCCCATGCAGAATCATTCTAGCATCCAAGAATCATGTTCGTCAAACCACAGATTTGTCGCCCATGCAGTGCAGTCACATCGGCGCGCGCGTTCTCATAAGAATGGGCGCAGTTTTGGTGGTTTGACGAACATCTTTTATCGAAATTCAGGTAAATCCTAATCCCCTTTCCTTCAAAGATACATATCGTCCCTCTCCAATAACCAAATGATCGAGCACGTTAATGTCAATCAGTTTGCCAGCTTGAACGATTGCCCGCGTTACAGCAACATCATCAGGACTCGGCGTTGGGTCGCGTAGAGTAGGGGCAGGGACGCCATACACAAATTGCTCTGTGCGGTTTTCCCCACCCCTCTCCCCAAACCGGACTTGAGACTTTCGCCTCATCCGGCTTTCCATTGAATTATTAATTTGTCTGGCGATAGCCGTGTTCAGCTTTGTGGCATATTAGGCACAGTGTTTCAAGATTTTCGAGGCTATGGGATTTCGTGCCCTTCTTATGATGCACGCGCAGACTCTCAGAAGAGCCACATCGTACACACTTAAAGTTGTCCCGCATCTTTGCCCGCAACTTGAGTTCCGCCATTTCTAGCGGTTCATCACGTGAGGCTCGATTGCTGGTTGCCCCGATGGTCGCCGTGTAGATGGCTTCCTCTGGCCCAATTTCACCCATTGGATAATCCTGCAAGTTTGGCTCTTCTTCCATCAGATAGGGATGAGGAATTCCATCCTTTCCCTTTTGGTAGTATCGCCTTCTGTGCAATTCCTTTGGGGTAGCTAACCACTGATACGCTTCGAGGACTTTCTCCCCTTCACGTATGCTGGCTGTCCAACGTGTTCTGTTCTGAATGGCTTTGGTCTTCGTGGCAATCAGAGCGTGTTTCCTGCTGCCTTTATGTTTCTTTAGAAGCCAACCGAGGTATCTGAACCACGTGTGTCTGGTGATTTCTTCGATGTCAACGAGCAGACTGGTGTACTTGTAATACTCTGCCCAGCCCTTCACAATTGCATTCAGGGTGGTCAGCCTGCTGTATTCGTCCATCCATGTCCAGCTTCTGGAAGTCAGGTCTTTGAGTTTCTTCTTGACTCGCTCTTTGTTCCTTTCTGCCGGTCGGAGATGCACCACCCAGCGTCCTTCGGGTCTGGCTCTCTGGATATGAAGTCCAAGAAAGTCAAACCCATCATTGACATGGGTGAGCAGCGTCTTTTCTTCCGACAGTTCGAGGTGGAGCTGCGTCTTTAGGAAGTCACTAATTTCCTGCTTGGCTTGCTGTACTCCGGTGATACCATCATTACTCAATACAACAAAATCGTCCGCATAACGGACGAGACGATAGTTCCCGTTTCCTGCATACCGTCTCTTGCGTTTTTCATTGGCGCTAAGGTTCCACTTTGCTTCTGCCCACTTATCAAACTCGTTCAAATAGACATTGGCAAGCAGTGGGGAGATAACGCCTCCTTGTGGGACGCCCGTTTCCGTGCGTGCAAAGAGTCCATCTTCCATAACGCCTGCTTTGAGAAACTTCCAGATTAGGTCAAGGATGTCTTTGTCTGCGATGCGCTGTTTTAGGATGCTGAGCAACTTCCGATGATGAACCGTATCGAAGTAGCCCTTTATGTCACCTTCAATCACGTAGTAATACTTTTGTGTTGGCCCGGTCAGAGACATAATGACCGCAACGGCATCCATTGTGCAACGACCTTTGCGAAACCCAAAGGAGTAGGGTTGGAAGTCCGCTTCATAGATGGGGTCGAGAATGGCTCTCAATGCTTCTTGTACGATACGATCTCTGAGAACCGGTATCCCCAACGGTCTTTTCTTCCCGTTCGCCTTCGGAATGTATACTCTTCGGACTGCTTCTGGCTCATAGGTTTTCTTCTTGAGAGACTCCACAAGTATTCGTATTTCTTTCTCGTAGTTCTTCTTGAAGGTATCCCGTGTTGTGCCATCGATACCTGCCGTTGAGCTTCCAGGCCGTGCCAGAACCGCTTCGGCTGCACATCGAATCCAGTAGTCCCAATGCATGAGACTATACAGATTGGTGAAACGATGTTGAGAATTCTTTTGTGCTGTCAGTGCCAGGCTCATTTGCTTTTGGGACATCTTGGATTGGTACATACGTCCTCTCTCCGTCTTAGTTTGCATTGGCCTATGTAAATTCAACTGCCTTCCTTCGCCATGTAACAGGCTTTCCCTGTCTCAGACTACTACGAAGGCTCCGTCCCATGTGCGGCATGTGGTCGCAAGCTGGCCTACTCCATCGCTGGAGAGCCGCACATGGTTCCCAAGTTCATGTAGATAGCGTTGTCGTATCGCGGTAGGTTTGGTCTGTACGCCTTGCTCGGCTCATTGCCTCGCTCGTCATCGGGGAAGACCAGATTACTTTGGAGTGCTGGTTTCCTATCCTAGCGAGATTTTGTCCTTCCATCAGAGATGGACAATCCGATGACTACACCCTCGCCCTAACGTAAAGCGGGTGTTCCAACCTGCGGCGCTTCAAACAACCATTTCTTTCGTAACCGTGGCGATACTCTGGCTAGCAGCCTCGGGAAGATTAGGGTTTCCCTTGCCACATTGTCGAGGGAGCTTCAGAAACGATTCTGCTTCGGATCTTCGTCCCTGTCCCTCTAGCCACTCTGCACACTCCGTGCAGGGTTCCGTTTGGAACTTTCTACCTACATGCTTCTTGGCGCACCTGATGGATGATTATGGGTTACTACAATGGCTGTAGCATTTCGCCGTATAGCAGCTTTGAATATTTCACCTACTCTGACTTGCGACGAGTTGACCGAGCCTTTATAGACTTCCACAATGTCCAGA
>WNFL01123935.1_pt4 | contig 18553 bp, 23 predicted proteins | sample 5400361 | NCBI WGS metagenome assembly WNFL01 (sample SAMN13153351, study PRJNA577476) | soil metagenome | isolation source: 40 cm soil on Douglas fir-dominated hillslope | place: USA:California | collected 2013-09-17
ATGGACGCCGCACGCAAGACGCGGCCTTTTCAGGCCTTCGGGCGATTCGCGCAGCTCCCCTTTTGGAAGCTCACGCCGCACCCCGATGGGCTGATCGTGGAATTGATCGACCTGCGGTTCGGCACGCCCCAACATCCCGGGTTTCTCGCCACCGCGCTGGTCGAGCCTAACGGCACGGTCCGCAACCCCGAGTTTCACTTCAGCGCCCCTCCCCTAAGCACGCCATAATTGGAACAGGGAAATGATCCAGAGCCTGCGCATACCCGCGCCGCCGCTCTCGCGCTTCGTCGAGCTACTGTGGCATTGCGCCAGCAGCGAGGCGCCGCGCCACGCGAAGGAACGCGTCATGCCGCAGGGATCGATGAGCCTGATCATCAATCTGCGAGACGACGTGATTCACATTTACGATCGCGAGGACCCGGAGCGGTGCGACCGCCGGCGGGGATCGATCGTGGTGGGCGCCCGCGCGGAATTTTCCGTGATCGACACGGCGGATCAGGCGGAGATTATGGGTGTACAGTTTAAACCCGGCGGCGCGGTTCCCTTTCTTCGACCGCCCGCGGCGGAGTTCGAGGACCAGAACGTCAATCTGGAGGACGCGTGGGTCCGCGCCGCAGCCTCCGCGCTGCGAGAAAGGCTGCTCACCGCCGCAACGCCCGACGCAAAATTCGATGTCATTGAACAGACCCTGCTATATCGAGCGCCGCACCAACGAATTGCTCACCCCGCGGTACTTCACGCACTGGCCGAGTTCAGCCGCGGACCATTTCTACGCCCGGTTGGCGAAGTGACCGGAGAGATCGGCTTGAGTCCCCGGCGCTTCATCCAGGTCTTTCACGAACAGGTGGGCCTCACACCGAAACGTTTCTGCCGAGTGCGGCGATTTCAACACGTGCTCCGGCGCGTTCATTCGGGTCGGTTCGTGGACTGGACCGACGTGGCGCTGGAGTCGGGCTATTTCGACCAATCGCATTTCATCCACGACTTCCGCGCGTTCTCCGGACTGAATCCGACCACCTACTTTTCGAATCGCACCGAGTCCCACAACCACGTGCCACTCTGAGCCGCCTGAAAGGCTGCTGCAGGCTAAAAAGCCTGGCCCCACAAATCTAACCGACCAGCGCGATCGGACGGATCGGCGAACCGGTCCCGCCGCGGATCTTCAGCGGCAGCGCGACGAACCAGAATTCTTTCACGCCCGCGCTCGACAGTTCCTCCAGGTCCAGGCACTCGATGATGTGAATGCCGTTCTCAACCAGCAAATGAACGTGTACTTCCATATTGGAAGGCACGCGCTCGAAGGCAACCGTGTCCGATCCAACCGCGAAAACTCCACGCGAGCTGAGCCACTGGGCTCCTTCAAACGCTGGCCCGGGGCCACGCGGAGCATTGCCAGAGCCCCCGAAAATGAATTGCTTCGGATCGTTCCAGAACGTCGCCCAGCCGGTCCGGATCAGTGCGATGCCTCCAGCGGGCGGTTCCACGCGACAGGCTGCCAGATGCTCCGGTGTGATCTCGAAATCCGCCGGCAGCGCGTCGACGCCGGCGAGCCGCGCCACATCGAACAGCACACCTCGGCGCAGGATCGGTGCGACGTTCTCGACGGCATGCTCCTCCACGCCTCCGCCGTAGGACTGCGTGGGCACGATCCCTCCATGCAGCTTCCCGTCGCAGGAAAAATGCGACAACGCGTCAATGTGCGTGCCGACGTGGCCACCTAGTGCGATGGCTTCCGCCGCCGAGCTTCCGCCAGCCGGTCCGACCACTTCGCCGTGCGCCTTGGTGAGTCCGAACAGAAATGGCGGATGCACCGGATAATGCGGCATGCCCGGAAAATAGGGCTGGCCCAGGTCGTAGACTTTGGCGGATTGAAGATCGATCATTTGCCGGCTTTGCGCTTCTTCGCCTCAGGCCGCTCCGCCGCCCGAACCACCGCAGGCTTCGCGCTCCAGCGTCCCAGGCTGTAATCGCGCTTGTAATGCGAAGTGAGGTTACGGATGCTGACGCTGACCGCACCGGCGGAGTCGCATTCGTACAGCTCCTCCACTTCCTGGATGGCGGCGTGGTCGCTGAGCGTCACCGGAACATCGTCAAGGGCGGCCCTTTCGGACAGCGCGGGATCGAAGGGAAACAGAATCTCGTCCCACACCGTATAGTCGCCGGATACCTGGCTGTCGCCGTTGACGTGGCTGGCCTCGAGATAACGAAAGTGGCCGACGTTGTGTACTGGCTGATAGCGGCGACGCACCGCGTTCGGTGGTTCACCCGGAGCAGGCAGCCGCGTGCCGCGCGGAAAGATCGAATCGAAGATCATGCGCCGCCCCGCGTCGGCCTCGCGCCACACACCGAAATCGCGGGTGAACATTTCGCGTAAAGCCGGCGTGTAGCCCGCCGCGGCCTGAATCGCGAGACCGATGGCAGTGGCCGAGCGCATATATTCGCTACGCTTCACCTTGCGCCCGAATTCTTCCCGAAGAATGCGCGCCACCAACGGTAGCTCGCTGGCGCCACCGGTGACGTATAACGCCTCCAGGTCCTGATCGGCCGCCAGCCGCGTGGTCGCCTCGACGGTCGCTTCCACCAGCGGCCGGCAGCGCTCGAAATAGTCCGCCACCGAAATCGTCGTCTCGCCCATATCCTCGCGGACCACATCCAGATCGATCACCAACTTACGCGAGTTGGGATGCAGCGATTCCTTCTGGCGGCGGCACTCCTCTTCCAGCCGGAAAAGTTCGGCGTCATTCATCCAGCGCAGCGCTTCCCCACCCACCGCCATCTCCGCCAGGATGCGATCGAAATCGTCGCCGCCCAGGGTCGAGATTCCTTCCGACGCGATCACCGTATGCGTCTTCTCGTCTTTTTCCACCAGGGAAACGTCGAAAGTGCCGCCGCCCAGATCGTAGATCAGGATGCGACCCTTCGCCTCACGCTGCTTGTGTCCGTACTCAATTGACGCAGCGGACGGCTCGTTGAGCAGCCCGAGCACGACGAACCCCGCGCGGCGGAACGCATCGACGGTGAGAAATCGCTGGTTGCTATTGGCGTTCGCCGGCACGCCCAGCATGATTTCGAGAGGCTCGTCCGCTTTTTTCGCGCCGACCACGCCCTGCAGCAGATCCACTAGCGGGATCGTTTCACTGCCCACTTCCAATCGGGTTTCCGGACCCGCGTCTTCCAGGTACCGCTTCAGCGATCGAAGCACCACCCAGCCGGGCTCGCCTTGAGCGTGGCCTCCTTGAACAGCCCGGGCGTCCCATCCATAGCGTCGCTCCGACCCGCGGATCGCCACCAGTGGAGGAAACCACTCGTACACGCCGTCGGGTGATTCGAACGGAACCAGCGGGTAGTTTCCGCGGTCGGCCGCGGCCACTACGATCCGAGTTGTTCCGAAATCGATCCCCAGTTTCATGTTCGGCCAGCCCCGTTTTCTGAAAGCCTTGAGGCGATACTACAATAGTCCCTTATGAAGGCGCTGCCCGTCTGGATGATGGCTTCGATAATAGCGTGGCTGGTTCCGACTGCCTGGGGCCAGGGCAAGCATCTAGCGAACCTCCAGCAACTGACCACCGGCGGTAATCAGAATGCCGAAGCGTATTGGTCACCGGATGGAAAGCGCCTGATCTTCCAGTCGACACGCGACGGACGCACCTGCGACCACATCTACATCATGAACGCCGATGGCAGCGATCAGCACATGGTCTCGACCGGCAAGGGCGTCACCACCTGCGGATATTTTCTCGCGGATGGCAAGCACATCGTCTACGCATCGACTCACGAAGCGGGCGACGCCTGCCCTGCCCCGGCCGATCGCAGCAAGGGTTACGTGTGGGCCGTGTATCCGGGCTTCGACATTTTTCTCGCGACCGACGCCGGCAAGATTCTCAAAAAACTGACCAGCGCGCCGGGTTATGACGCCGAGGCGACCGTCAACTGGAAGACCCACACGATTCTTTACACGTCACTCGCGTCGGGCGATCTGGACCTGTGGACCATGAAGGAAGACGGGTCCGATAAGAAACAAATCACCAAGCTCGAGGGCTATGACGGCGGCGCCGTATTTTCGCGCGATGGATCGAAGATGGTGTGGCGCGCGCACCGGCCCGATACGCCGGAAAAGCTGTCGCGATCCCGCGCGCTGCTTAAAGACAACCTGACCGAGCCGATGAAGATGGAGCTGTTCGTCGCCGATGGCGACGGGAAAAATCAGAAAGCTATCACCAGCTTCGGGTGCGCCAGCTTCGCGCCCACGTTCACGCCCGACGGAAAGAGTATTCTGTTCGCGTCTAACAAGCACAAGTGCGATGGTCGCGATTTCGAGTTGTACCTGATCAACACGGACGGAACCGGGCTCGAACAGGTGACCGAGTTCGGCGGCTTCACGTCCTTCCCCGAGTTTTCGCCCGACGGCAAGAAGCTGGTCTTTGCGTCCAGTTACAAGTCCACCGGTCGTTACGAATTCAATATTTTCACCGCGGATTGGAAACCATGAAACTACTTCGCTCGTTGTTACTCCTGACCTTGGCCGCGACGCTCGTCTCGGCACAACCCACGCCGGCTACTAAAGGCGCCCCGCAGGCTCCTCGCAAGAAGCGAGTCCTTGCGATCGGAGCGGTCGAGGGCTATCAGCACGACTCCGTTTCGAACGGGCTCGCAACCATCTGGAAGCTGGGCCACGAATCCGGCCTGTGGGATACCTTCATCAAGACTGACACCGAACTGCTCACCAAAAAGAAGCTCGAGAAGAACGCCAAGAATATCGACTACTTCGATGCGATCTTTCTCTATACCACCGGCGAACTGCCTATGACCGACGAACAGAAAGCCGCGCTGCTTTCCTTCGTTCGGGATGACGGCAAAGGCATCGTGGGCGGACATTCGGCCATCGATACCTGGTACAAGTGGCCGGATTTTGGCGACATGATGGGCGCCTACTTCGACAACCATCCGTGGAACCAGTTCGACGCGCCGATCATCGTCGAGGATAAGAATTTCCCCGGCATGAATCTCTTCGCGCCCTCGTTCGTGATGAAGGATGAGATTTATCAGCCCAGCGGCATCTTTTCGCGCGACAAAGTCCGGGTGCTGGCGCGCCTGGATGAAAACAAGATCGATCTGAACCACAAGGGCGTGAAGCGCACCGACAAGGACTTCGCCGTCGTGTGGGCCCGCAACTATGGCAAGGGCCGCATCTTCTATTCGACATTTGGCCATCGCGAAGAGGTGTGGGATCGGCCGGACGTGCAGAACATGTATCGCGAGGCGATCAAGTGGGCGCTTGGGCTGGTCCAGGGTGACGCAACGCCGCGTCCTCGGCCGTAGTAATTTTCCTGCGGGCGATTGACTCGAGGCGCGACTCCCCACGTCGCCGCGAATATCATTCGCGCGCCGACCCCTTCGCTCGCTTCGCCTTCGGGCCCGTCGGTTTTCGTGCGAGGACACCCACCAGTTCCGGTTCGTCCGGTTCCGATGGACGGCGCAGCATCAGGAACGCCACGAAAATCATCGCAGGCCACACCTGCAGGATCACTCGGCTGTTGGAGGTGCTCAGGTGCCAGGAAAGTTCCGCAGTTGTGACCAGGTACAGGGCGAAATCAGCGGCCAGCAGCCCGGCTAGCGGCAGCGCCAGCCACGCCCGCGACCGCGCTTCGTCTTTCGAAACCAGCCCCAGCGCCACTGCCAGTAACGCGATCAACAGCAGCGGATGCGCCCACCAAACGCCCAGTTCACCGAAGTTGCGCGCGAAAGATCCGAGCACTTGCATCCATCGTGATGGATCGGCCATCTGGCGCAAGGCTTGTCCAGCGCTCTTGGGAAACACTGCCTCTGATCCCTGCGCCATCATCTTGATCGCAAGGGTCGCGACCACGCCGGGAACTGCTCCGGCGAGCGCCCACACCGCCGCAGTCATCCGCCTAGCCTTCTGCGCGCGCCACCATGCGACTACCACGACGACGAGCACGAACGGCAGCCCTTCATTCTTAGTGAAAGCCGCAAACCCGGCGGCTAATCCCGTCAGCGCCAGCAAACCCGGCGGCCATCCTGCGCGCTCCGCCGAAGCGGCCAGCGCGATCGCTCCCAAAATGAAAAACGCCAACGGAACGTCGGAATATTGAAATGCCGCCTGCGTTGTGAACGCCTCCTGCGAGCAGGCCGAGCCGCTCTCCTGCCAGCCACGCGATTGCCCCGGTCAGCAATCCGCACGCGGCCAGCGTGAACAAGAGGCTAACCGCTGCCGGCGCGACGTCGGAGTCCTCGCCCGTCAAAGTCCACACCCGCGCGATCGACGCCGAGACCAACAGCGGATAGCCAGGATGCGCGGCCCCTGCCATGCCCGCCGCCAGGTTGCTCGCCACCGCATTTCGCCAGGTTGGGCCGCCGCCCGCCAGGTATTTCGCGCGAACGTTCCAAATGGAAAACGCGTCCCACTCGCCATTGGGATTGGTGGCGATCGTTTCCGAAAAACTTAAACAGAGGCAAACCACGCCGACACCGGCCGCGAGCCGCAATGCCCAGATCCATGGCGATCGCTCCGGCGGCGCCAGATCTTCGACCCCGACGTCTGCCGTCCTTCGCCTGCGCAGCAGCATGAGCGACATCCCGCCGATCGCCACGAACTCTACCGAGAACAGCGCCGCGCGCGACAGCACTCCCGCCCACAACATTGCGAAATAAACGCAGGACGTGAGTCCCAGGCCGAGTCCCGCGCCCAGCGAAATCTCGAACATCCATCGCGTCCAGCCCGCCGGTGGCCGAGCTGCCGCGGAGCACAGCCGCACCAGCAGCCATCCCAGCGCGATCGCCGGAAGCAGTGCCCCAACCACCGCGATCACTTTGAGCTTCTCCGAAACACAAGGACGCCTCGACCCAGATCCGCCACCACGCTGTATCCCAAACGTGCCGCTGCCGCCGCGTAGTCACCGGGAAGAGCGAAATTCCCCACCGCCCACTCGGTCGCGGCCGACGAATCAACCAGTACCAAAGCGTGCGGCGCCACCGCGTACTGCGCTGCCAGAAAGGCCGTGACTCCCGCTTTTTTATCGAGAGGAAGATCGCTGATGTAACCCAGCGCTGCGTCCTTGGGGAGCTGTGCCTGCGCCGGCGCAAAGCGGTCCTGCGCCGCCGACGACCCGTAGGGATCCGGCTGCGTGCGCGCCAGTTGGGAGGCGTTCTGGTAATAGTTCAGAGATGCCAGAACGGCGAGAGCCGCAACGGCCAGCGCCCCCGCCCACACTCGATTGTTCGAAACGGACGGACGCTGACGCTGGCTCACAGACGATCAGTTTAACTCGCGGCGCGGAGCGCTTTCTCAGCGATCACTAACGTTTCGCGCGAAAAGCCTCCATAAACGGGTCGATTCTCACCTTGAAGATTCCCGCCTTTACTGCCGGATCGGCAGCCGTGAACGCGCGCGCCTGCTCTTCCGAGTCCACTTCGACCATCGCGACACCGCTGGGGAGCGTCGGATCTGTAACTCGCCCGCCCCAGCTCAGGATTCCGCTCTGGAAATTTTTCACCAGATATTGACCGTGCTCACCCAGCGTCGCCATCTGTGCCGGTGTCAGGTCGTTGATTGAACTCACCCGCGCGAAGGTGTAAGTCACCAGGTACTGCGCTTTGCTTTTTGGATACCCCGCGTTCGACTGCACCTCGCGAATTTGCGCGGTGTGACGCGACGAGTGTGCGGCCAACAGGACCAGTAACTGATAAGCGTCCGCGGTGCCGAGCGGCGGGCCGTTACTGACGTGCACGCGCAGCTCATCGCCAGTCGATCGCACATATGCGATGGTCTGATCGCGCAGTCTCATGAATTCGATTGCGGCTACAGATGACGAGTTGAACTTGCCCGAGGGCGTAATCGGCTCCGGCGCCGTCGCCTTTTTGCTGCGATCTTCCACCCCCGCGACGATCTTACGATCCTGTTCCGCCGTGGACGACGCTGGCCGCGCCACCACAGGCGTCTTCAGCAGATCCTGCGACAGCTTGAAAATAAACTGCTCGGACAAAATGATGTGCTCGGCGCATTCCGCCACTGACCACACGTTCGGCGCCGGCTTAAACCGCCACTGCGCGTCGCTAACGCCCGTGATCGCCCCTAGGAAATTCTCCTTCGACTTTTCCAGTTGCTCGATCAGAAAAGCGCGTTCTCCGTCCGTCAAGGCGCCGGAGGAGGCGGCCGCAAGCGGCAGCGTCACAGCGGCGAAAAGCAAGGTACGCCTGATGATGTTCATGTTTATGCTCCTTGTAGTTGAAACTTTTCCCGCAGCCAGCCCAGTACGCGCGACCAGCCTTGAGAGTGTCCCTTTTGTGATTCCGCGAAACCTTCGAATCCTGTATGGAAAAGACGCACGCGGGTTCCAGAGCCGGTTGCTTCGAAGATGATGCGTACCACCGTCCCCGTGGCCGAGTCCCAGCTCGGATTCCAGGTGAACGCCAATACGCGTGGAGGATCCACCTCGGTGTAGACGCCGTGCACCAGGCTCTTTGGTCCGCCTGCGGCGCTGGACGCGTCGCAACTCCATGCTCCGCCGGGACGCAGATCGACCTGCCAGTTGGAGGTGCTATACGTATCCTCGGAGCCCCACCACGAGGCCAGTTGCAACGGATCGGTGAAGGCTTCGAAAACGCTCTGCGGCGAGGCATCGATCTCGATTTCACCTTCCACGGCCGAGCCAATGCATTCGACTCTCATTTCCTTTTCTCTCGCTCTTCCACGTGTTTTTTCAGATTCGCCAGACTGACCGCCCAAAACTCACGATAACCCGCCAGCCAGCGATCCAGATCGCGCAGCGGGCCCGGATTCAGACGGTATAAGCGGTGCCGTCCCTCGCGATGCTCCATCACCAGCCGCGCGTCGTGCAGCACCCGCAGGTGTTTTGAAATCGCGGGCCGGCTCACTGGAAACGCGCGCGCGATTTCATTGACGGGCTTAGCGCCGTCCCGCAGCCGGTCCAGAATCGCCCGGCGAGTTACGTCGGATACAGCGTGGAATACATCAGAGCTTTGTTGCGTAACCATTCGGTGACCTATCGGACGTTCTAAGATCCGGCAGTGCGTAACCGGATGGTTACCAATATACGGATTTCGCCCGCCGCTGTCAAGCACCTCACTAAAGAATCTCCATCGAAGCGCCGATGCAAGGCAGTCGGATACTCTTGTGGCGCACCTTGCGGAAATCTACGCGCCTTTCCTCGGATTGGCGATCGCGCTGACGGCGCTTACCTCGCTGGCATGCAGGCGCGGCCACGAATACCTGGTCCGCTCGCTGTGGGCGCTGGGAACCATCCTATGGCTGGCGTTGAGTTGGACGCTGCACTCAGGCGATTCGATTCGCCACGCGCTAGCCGGCACACCGTTCACCGAATTCGCCCCGCTGTTGTTCGACCTCTTCCTGCCGCTCGCCTGTGTCGCACTCGGTGCGGCTTGCTCCCCTGCCCGCCAGCGGGTCGCGCGTTCGCTGCGGTCGTTCTTCCTGATTTCGCTCGCGCTCTCGGCCTGTCTTGCCGCCATACCCAATCTCGCCGCGCTCGATGTCGCCGACCTCCGCCTTTCGGCAATTGTCTGGTGGTTGCTGGTCGCCGCCGCCAGTATCTTCGCGCTGCGCCGCCAGGCCTTGCGCGCCGGTGGCGCCAAGCTGGTCGAAATCACGACCGGATCTTTAAAGGCTCGATGGAGCGCGATCGCCGCGAAAGCCGGACATCCCGGAACCAAACTGCATCTTGCGACCTCGGAGAAGCCGCTGCCCGCGAACGCTTTCGCCATCCCCGGTCACGGCGTCGTGATGACCGTCTCATTACTCTCCAGTTTTCCGCGCCGCGAGCTTGACGCCATTCTGGCCCACGAGATTTCCCACTTCCATCGCCTCCCGCACAGCCCCTGGATGGTCCTCGTGGTGGCCGCGGTTGGAACCCACACCGTCCTCGCAGACCTGCTTGGCAGTATGGTCAGCCCGCTGGTGATTTTGTTCGGCCTCCCGCTGGCGTTCTTATTGGCGCTCTTCGACACCCGCCGGCGCGAGTTCGCTGCCGATGCCGGATCGGCCAAGCTACTGGGCGACGGTTCTCCCGATGGCAGAGCGATGATGACAGCGCTCGCGCGCCTATCGCATCTTCACCGACGGCAGCCTCAGTGCGATCTCTGGGTCGAGCTGCTTTCGACTCATCCTTCTACCGAACGCCGGATCCGGAAACTCGCAGCCGCGTCTCGCGTCGCTCCGGCCGAAGTTGATGCGCTCCTTGCGGCTCCCGTCACGCAACTTGATCCAAGCCAGTGTTACGAAGCTCCCGCTGCCGTGCACTCCACCGCCATCTTCACCCCGGCCTGGCAGCACGCGAACGCAATGCGCTACGGCTGGATCATCATGCTCGCGGTTCCGCTCGCCGCCATCGCGGCCTCTCTACTGACCGAGCAGCTTGCCGCACTCGGGTCCGCGCGATTCTTCTTGGGAATTCTGTTCGGCTGCGTGCTCGCCAAGCTTCTCGTCGTCGCCGCGTCCGCGTACAACTACAGGAAATTGTCGCGACGCCTCTCCGTCAAACTAGGCGCCACGGGATTTCTCACCGGACTCGCCCCCGGCGATTCGCCGCGAATTTTCGGCGGACACCGTTACTATGACGCGGGACTCGCCCGCTTCGAATCGGGCCGCTTCAGCTATCTCAGCGAACGCACCCACATCCAACTGAACCCGCTCGACGTCGTCGAGATCCGCTTAGTTCACGCGGCACCCGCTGCTTGGATCTCGCGGCAGCCGATGCTGCGCTTCCGCGACCCCCAGACCGGTCAGATCCGCGCGTTCATTCTGCACCCACTCAGCGGAATCGCAGGCGACCGCCTCCATCGCGAGCTTGAACAATGGCGCGCGGGTGGCGAAAGCGCGCTGCCCTCGAGCATCCCAGGCTTCGATGCCGCCGCGGGCGAAACCTACCAGCCCGTCTCGTTCGGCCCCACGCTGCGGGGCTTCCAGACGTCGGGTACTCTGACGCTGCTCGGTGCGATGGTCACAGGATGGCCGCTACGGGAAGAGGCGCTACCGCCTTTCTATGCGCTGACCGTGGCGTTCGCCGGCTACGCGATGCTCATGTTCCCGGTGGTGTTCTTCCGTCCGGGCAGCGTACCATCCCCGCGAACAGAAACGTGATCTGAAAAACCAAACGCTCCGAGACCACCGTTCTTTCTGGAAATAACGACGGCAGCAGCGGCGCCGACGTGCACACATACGGTTCGTCGCGCTCGCCTTTCTCAGCCAGCCATCTCCCGCATGCGTCTAGCTCTCCGCGCACAATCGGCGCCTGCCATTTTCGACGCACATCCAGCATGCCCCATAAGGACTGAATCGACCCGTAACACGCCCGCAGTGATTCCACCGACGCCACCGGCTCGAAGAATTGGTTCTCGCCATTCTCAAGGACCACGGAATCCGCTTCCACATTTCCGCTCAACCGAATCACTTTCTCGTCGAACGTGATGGTATAACCGTCGTCGTAGGGGAAGTGGTCCAGCTTCCGGAAGTGCAACATCTCGCCCTCGGCCACGGCCGCACCGTCGAAATCGCGAAACCCCTGCGCTACCCGCACCACCAGGCTCGAAAAAAAATCCCACATGCTCAAGTGCGGAATCTCGGGCGGCCGATCCGTCGGCCAATACGGCGCCAGCTTTTCCCATTCATCCAGCGAGATGGTCTGGACCGCTTTGGCTTCCTCCAAGGTCAGCCCTTGCTCATTTCGCGCGCAGGTCTGGCCGGCGGCGATCGCGTCCGCGGCAAGCAGTAGGCGCTCCGCGCGCACGTCGACCGCACATTGTGATGCTGCATCGCGCAACATATTCACGGTTTCCAGTCGCTGCTCCGGACCCGCGACGCTGAGCTGAACCTCCAGATCGAACAACTGGTTCTCGACCACGCGCTCGTTGGCGGCTTCCAGAATGCCGGGGATCATCCAGTCGAAGGGGCCGGCCATGCGAGCAGTGTAGCCTGCGCTATGTCGTGGGAACCGCTCCCTTCGGTCACGGCTCAGAATCGGTCGTCCTCGTTCACCGCCCGATACCGAGCCGCGACCACAGGGAGCGGTGCATTGTTTGGTCCTCTCGTTCACCGCCCGATACCGAGCCGCGACCACAGGGAGCGGTGCCTTGTGTTCGTCAACGGACCCGCCACCGTGTGTTACGCTGTGAGCGTTTATCCGCCATGGCCGTTACCCGCGAAAAATCCCAACTGATGAGCGCGTCCGAAATCGACCGCACGCTGGTGCGGCTCGCGCATGAGATCCTGGAACGCACGCCGGATCTGGAAAAGCTGGCCTTCATCGGCATCCGCCGCCGCGGTGTTCCACTGGCCCAGCGGCTGGCGAAAAAAATTGAATCGCTCGAACGCCGTAAGATTGAGACCGGCATTCTCGACATCAATCTGTATCGCGACGACCTCTCGACAGTCGGCCACGCCCCGGTCGTCAGCGCCACCGATATTCCGTTCTCCGTGGTGGGCCGCGACATCGTCCTGATGGATGATGTGCTGTATACCGGCCGAACCATTCGCGCCGCGCTGGATGCGCTGTTCGATCAGGGCCGCCCGGCCAAGGTGCGCCTGCTGGTGCTGATTGACCGCGGCCATCGCGAGTTGCCGGTTGAAGCGCAGTTCGTCGGCCGCATGGTGCAGACTACCGCCAACGAAATCATCGAAGTCAAATTCCAGGAGGTCGACAGCATGGAAAAGGTCCTCCTGGTGGAGAGAATCGCCGAGCAAGGAGCCGGGGATTAAGGACGAGTGATGCCGCAGGGTCTCCTGGGGATCGAAAACCTGGCGCGCGAAGAGGTCCAGGCGATTCTGGACCGGGCCCGCGATTTTCAGCCCGACGCCGCACACAGCTTCCGCAAGTTCGACCTGCTGCGCGGTCGCATGGTGGTGAATCTCTTCTTTGAAGCCTCCACCCGCACGCGCACCAGTTTCGAAATTGCCGCGAAGCGACTGGGTGCCGACGCGATTTCCATCACCGCGCAGGCCTCCAGCGTCTCCAAAGGCGAATCGCTGGTCGACACCCTGAATACCCTGGCTGCGATGCGACCCGACGCGATCATCATGCGCCACGCCGCCTCCGGTGCGCCGCACTTTTTGCAGCGTCATCTCGAAATTCCGATCATCAACGCCGGCGACGGCACGCATGAGCATCCTACGCAGGCGCTGCTCGACGCGCGCACCATCCTCGACCGCGGCGTCGCACTCGAAGGCTTGAAGGTCGCGATCATTGGCGACATCGCCCACAGCCGCGTCGCGCGCTCGAACGTCTACTTGCTCTCTAAATTCGGCGCGCGGATCGTTCTATGCGGACCGGCCTCCTTGCTGCCCGTGGAACTTACCCAGATCGCGCCCGGCGTCACGCTGACCACCGATATGACCGAAGCGATTCGGGATGCCGACGTGATCATGATGCTGCGCGTGCAACTCGAGCGGCAGAACGAAGCGCCCTTCCCCGCCGGCGAATACTTCCGCTTCTACGGCCTGCGCCTCGAACAGTTGAAGCTGGCGCAGCCGGAGGTAATCGTGATGCACCCGGGTCCCATCAACCGCGGCCGGGAGATTTCCTCCGAGGTCGCCGATTCGCAGCGCTCGGTGATTCTCAACCAGGTGGAAAACGGAATCGCAGTCCGCATGGCCGTGCTGGAGAGGGTTCTAAATGCCCGTTTCGCCCATGAAGACGCTGGTCATTAAGAACGGCCGCGTGATCGATCCCGCGTCGGGTCACGACGCCATCGCCGACCTGTGGATTGAAAACGGCGCGATCCGCGGTGTCGGGTCCAACCTCGCGCCTTCCGGTGCGGAGGAGTTCGACGCCACCGGCCTCATCGTCGCGCCGGGATTCATCGACATGCATGTTCACTTGCGCGAGCCTGGTTTCGAGCACGCGGAAACCATCGAAAGCGGAGCGCGCGCAGCGGCCGCCGGCGGATTCACTTCCATCTGCCCCATGCCCAACACGTCGCCGGTGAACGATAACGCCACCGTCACCAGCTACATCATCGAAAAAGCGCGCCGCAACGCCGTGGTCAACGTTTTTCCCATCGGCGCGATCACCAAGGGCAGCGCCGGGGAAGAACTAGCCGCGATCGGCTCCATGGTCCAGGCCGGCGCCGTGGCGATTTCCGATGACGGCCGCCCGGTGATGAACGCGCGCGTGATGCGTCGCGCCATGGAGTTCGCTCGCAGTCTCAACATCCCCGTGATCAATCACTGTGAGGATCTGCATCTTTCCGCTGGCGGCGATATGCACGAGGGTCTCGAATCCGTTCGCCTCGGCCTGCGCGGCATCCCCGGCTGCTCCGAGGACGTGATGGTCGCGCGCGATATTCTGCTGGCCGAAGTAACCGGCGCGCGCTATCATGTCGCCCACATTTCCGCGCGGCATTCTGTGGAAATGGTCGGTTTCGCAAAATCGCGCGGCTTGAAGGTCACCTCCGAAACCACGCCGCACCATTTCGCGCTTGCCGACGCGCACATGCCTCCTTACGACAGCAATTACAAGATGAAGCCGCCGTTGCGTTCGGTATGCGATGTGGCCGCGGTGCTCACGGGCGTTGTCAACGGATCGATCGATGCGATCGCCACCGATCACGCACCGCATCCCGGCAGCGAAAAGATGCAGGAATTTGAGAAATGCCCTTTCGGCATCATCGGCCTCGAGACCGCGATCGGAATCGCGCTCGAACAATTGGTCCACCCCGGAAAGATCGCCCTCCGGCGACTCGTCGAGCTGTTCACCACGGGTCCCGCGCGCATTCTTGGCCTGAACCGCGGCACGCTGGCCCCCGGCGCACCCGGCGACGTGACCATCTTCTCCACCGATCGCGAATGGACTTACGACGTCAACCAATCTTTCTCGCGCAGCCGCAACTCGCCCTTTCACGGGAAAACTTTCCGCGGCGGCCCGGTCGCGACCATCGTGGCGGGGGACTTGGTCTGGCCCGTCGCCCCCTAAGCAGGGCAACACCATCGGAGCGTAGCGACGCTAGCTTCTCGATTGCGCTGAAAATTGCAGCCCCCGACTGAGACCATTTCCCGGCCCTCATTAATATACCTTGACACGTATATGTGTCTTGGAGTATATTAAGACCGTGGAATCGGTGTTCGAAATCATTGCGGAGCCAAACCGCCGCGCGATCCTGAGCCTCCTGGTCTCGTCACAACAGTCGGTCGGCGAGATCGAGCGTCAACTTCGTATGCCGCAGCCGACCGTGTCAAAGCACCTGCGAGTGCTGCGCGACGCCGGTTTCGTGGAATCTACGGTGGACGCACAGCGCCGTCTCTACCGGCTGAAACCTGAACCACTTCAGGAGCTGGATGCCTGGCTGGCTCCGTTCCGCCGGTTCTGGTCCGATCACGTGGATGCTCTCGAACGCCACCTCGACCGCATCGATCACATGGATCACACGGATAAGCCAACACCCACGAAAAAGAAGAACAAGGAGAAGACGATGCGGCCCAAACCGCGAACGTGACCAAAGGAGAAACGAAATGAAAATCAAAGTGACCAGCGTGTACGTTGACGACCAGGAGAAGGCTGTGCGCTTCTATACCGAAGTGCTGGGCTTCGTGAAGAAGGCCGACTTCAGCCAGGGGCCGTTTCGGTGGCTCACAGTCGCCTCACCAGAGGACCCGGACGGCACCGAACTGCAGCTGGCGCTCAATAACAACCCGCCAGCCAAAGCCTATCAGCAGGCGCTGTTCCAGCAAGGCCAGCCCGCGGCCATGTTCTTCACCGACGACGTGGAGGCCGATTACGAGCGAATGAAATCGCGCGGCGCCGAGTTCACCATGCCACCAAAGGACGTGACCGCATCCAAGATCGCCATGCTGAACGACACCTGCGGCAATCTGATTCAGGTCACGCAGTTGATGCGCTAGTAGGCAGACGGAGGAGAAGAAAATGACCGATCGCGAGCAGTACACACCGGGTCCCGCCGGCGGGGCCCCGATACAGGCAAAGGTACGCAAGGACGGAGAAAAGTGGGAGCTCATTCTGGTCAGAGAACTGCGCCACTCGCCGGAAAAAGTCTGGCAGGCGCTAACCGACCCGGAGCATCTGCGCGAATGGGCGCCCTTTGATGCCGATCGGAGCCTGGGTATTGTTGGACGCGCGGTGAAGCTCACCACCGTGGGAGCGCCCGCGCCGCACGTTACCGAAACAACAGTAACGCGAGCCGACGCTCCCAAGGTGCTGGAGTACAGCTGGGGTGGCAACGATATGCGCTGGGAGCTCGAAGCCTTTGGCAGCGGCACGCGCCTGACGCTGTGGACCAGCATCGATCGCCGCTACATCTCGTGGGGCGCTGCCGGGTGGCACATTTGTTTCGATGTTCTGGATCGCCTGCTCAGCGGCGCACCCATCGGCCGCATGGTTGGTGTCGAGACGATGAAGTTCGGCGGCTGGCAGCGGCTGAGGGACGAGTACGCAAAGCAGTTCGCCGTTGAGACCCCCGACTGGGCGCCCAACGCCCCGAAGAGTTGAAAGGAGAAGAACCCTATGGAATCGACCCTGCAGAATCCGGCCCTAGCCGACATCATGACCGCCGTCATGACCACCCCCAAGACGAGCCTCAAGATCACGACCATCCTCTTTTGGATTGTCACCGCGCTCTTCTGCCTGCAGATGAGCTTCACCGCCTACGCGCAACTGAGCCTGCCGCAGGTGGCCGAGGCGTTCAACCACCTCGGCTTCCCCGCCTATTTCCGGGTGGAACTCTCCTGGGCCAAGCTCCTCGGCGTCGTGCTGCTGCTTGCGCCGGTGCCGCTGCGGCTGAAAGAGTGGGCCTATGCCGGCTTCGCCATCAACCTCGCCTCGGCGCTGATCGCCCATATCTCGGTCGGCGATGGCCCGGATGCCTGGGGATTTGCGGCTGCCACCTGCGTGCTCTGGGGGCTCTCGTATTTCTTCTGGCGTCGGATGCAGGCGACGTCTGCACTTACGCGGGCGAGCGCCTGACCGCGCGGCAGGCGCCGAGGATGACGCTGGAGCTAGTTGTCAGCGGGGCGCCCAAAACACAGCACATATCCGCTGTTGTCGGTGATCTCGAAGGCCCTGAGTCCATCGCTCGTATTGGCCAGTTCCCGATGCACGGGAACCTCCCTGCCTACGAACTCTGTGTACAGTGAGTCGGGATCATCCGTGTCGATGTAGGCGTCCCAGCGAGCCCATTCGTGACGCGAACAATTCGGCTGTGGATGGACCTCGGGCGTGATGGCCTTGAACATGAGCATTACCCGGTCCCGTCCCAAGATGGCGAAGAAGTCCTCTCCGTTTCCGTCACCACCAGACTTATGAAGGACGTCGAACCCCAGCTTCGACTGATAAAACGCAAGGGTAGCCCCCAAGTCGTCGACAATAAAAAAGGGAGCAACACTGTTCAACATAGCGAAAGCGCCGTCGACCCGAATATAACCTACGTTCAGCGGCTCGTGCATACCGGTTAGATTTGGGTGTGCAGGGCCGCGTGAATGGCGCGGAGTACTGGGTTTCTGGTCATGGTGTGGTCTCGATCACAGGTGTGGCCTCGCTCACAGTGGAAGCGGTGAATTCGAGCAGGTCACCCGGCTGGCATTGCAGTGCCTCGCAAATGGCCTCGAGCGTGGAGAAGCGGACGGCGCGTGCCTTGCCGGTCTTCAGGATGGACAGGTTGGCGAGCGTAATTCCGATCTTTTCAGACAGCTCCGTCAGCGTCATCCGGCGCTCGTAGAGCATGTCATCCAGTTTCACGATGATCGGCATGGTCAGACCGTTGCTTCCAGTTCTTCGCGCATGCGCGCGCCCTCCTCGAACACGCGCGCCAGGACGAAGAGCAGGAGCACAGCGAGGCATCGCGTCAATGAGAAGCCCCAGCTGAGATGGAGCGGCGCGGCAGCAGACGATACCCCGGAGCCAACGGCGCCGATGGCGGAGTGGATGAGCTCGAGCCCGAGCAAGGCCCACGCGATCCTTTTGAGGCGCTCAGCGTTCGCTGTCACGAACGGATTTCCAACTCCGACCGTTTCGACGATCGCCAGAAGCCGTCTCAGCGCGAAATACACGACCGGAACAGTGCAAATGCCGAGCAGCATGATCAGGCGCATGCCCACGATTAAGGTCGAGTTGTCCGCGCCCGGGTAGACGCCAAGCGCGCGCATGACTGGGGCTTCGGCAATCAGACTGGCAACCAGAAGCGCCAGGATGAGGCAGCCCATGAGCAGGTTCAGCCTGATCAGAACACGGAGGACTGTACGAGACACAGCCAGGGCGTCTGGATGCGGTTGGAACATAAGGGTCTCTCTTTCAACTTGCCGAAGATTCCGCGTAGTCTTATTGATTAATGATACACTACATATCGATTGTCGTCACGTATAATATTGTTATTCGATATTTTTGGGCCGGGCGGAGGAGGGCCGGCTGGTCGGAACGAGGCTTCATTGCTAACATAGGCGAGAGTTGGAGCTATACATGAAAAAGCCTGTACCGGTGGAATCTGCCTCTGCATTCATCGACGAGAGGATCATGGAACTTGGCGACTGGCGCGGGAAGATGCTCGCGAAAGTGCGTGC
>WNFL01321089.1_pt1 | contig 18551 bp, 24 predicted proteins | sample 5400361 | NCBI WGS metagenome assembly WNFL01 (sample SAMN13153351, study PRJNA577476) | soil metagenome | isolation source: 40 cm soil on Douglas fir-dominated hillslope | place: USA:California | collected 2013-09-17
GTTCAACGACTGGGGTGCGTTGGTGAGAGCGGGTCCCTCGCCCGACAGAGTCCACCGTCGCTGCATCTGCATCTGCACCTGCATCTGCTGCCGTTGGAGAATCTCCGCTGGGCGCGGACTTTCGCCCACGGTAAACTCGCGCTTGCTGTTCATGCGTTTGCTGGTGCTCGGGCTCATCGTCACGTCCGGGTTGACACTGAGGACGGGCGGCGCTGTGGGCGGGAGCAGGAACCGCATCCCGATGCCACCGATGCCTTCCATCCCGGGAAGGGGGACAAACGGCAGCTCGTCGTCGGTCGTCTCCCCTTCATCTGTCTCGTCGTCCCCTCCTCCCTCTTCCGTGTCGCTGAGCGCGGAGCATGGGTCCATAGTCGATAGAGACATAGAAGGCATGAGCCCCGTACCGAAGAGCTTCGTCTCCGCCGCTGCCTGTAGCTCAGCAATAATGTCCAAGGGCAGGTTCAAGCTAGACGAGACGCTCATCGTCCTCCTCCCCGCACGAGCAGTGGTACGACCAGTATAAGTGGAAGTATGCGTATGCATGTGTGGGCGTGCGCGTGAGTGCATGCGCGGGACGGACGGTGCGCGCTCGCGGCTCCAGCTCGAGCTGCGTTCAAACGCTGCGTCGAGCACGCCCCCACGACCCTGGGTGCCGATGTCTGTCGCGAAGACGAGCGCGCCGTCCCAGCCCTCACGGACCATCATCGCAGGGTCTGCTGGCCCCCTCTGCGCTTCCACATTATTGTCGTTGGTATTTCCATCGTCACCACCACCACCGTCGTCGTTGATTTCCTCTTCGTCAATGTCGCCGCTGCCTCCGGTCCCAGGGATCTCGACGCCGATCTCCACATCGAGCATCACCTCATCAGCATCCGCATCCTCATCCGCATTTCCGTCGTCAGAGTCATCAGAGTCACCATCGGAAGAGGAAGAAGACGACGCAGACTTGATCAAGTTGGAGAAAAACAGCTCCGCGTCAATCTCCGACTCCGACTCCGAGTCTGGGTCGATTTCGATGGCCGCAGCTGGGAATCGAGTAGTAGTTAACTTGGGATTGGGATTATTAATGATGTTGGGATCGCCATCGTCCGACTCGGTGCCGTCGTCGGAATCCGACGACCCAATGTTGCCGGAGGACGACCGCTCGTCCTCAGTCTCATCGCCGCTCGAGCTGCGCCCGCCACCTGGCGTGGGGTGCTGCTGTGGCGGGTGGTGCGCACGCGGGTGGTCCTGCTGGTCGTGATTGTGATTGTGATTGTGATTGTGGGCGTGGTGTTGCTGCTGGTGGGACGGCGATTGGTCGTGCCCGAGCAACTCGCGCCGCACGCGTGCGCGTTCGAGGTGCAACTGTTGGTCGTACGAATTCTGGTGGTGGTGGGTATGACCCCGATCGGCTTGTTCATCGCCGATCGAGAGGGATAGGGAAAGGGACACGGGGGAGGGCGATGACTCGCATTGGTCGTCGGTCTCGCTACTCTCCGAGAGCGTAACGCTGCTGCTGCTTAGGTCGCCCGAGCTCAGCACGCTCGCGGGGAGGAAGAGTGGGTAGGCGGGCTGCTGGTGCGTGGCGTTGGCAGACGAGTCATGTCTGTGTCTACGGGGAACCGTATCGGAAAAGTTTGAGCTAGACCTGCGACGGCGTGGACGCGGACGCGGGTTGGAAGTTGCGGTACCGGGTTTGAAGGGCACGGTACCGGGCTTTGTGAATGACCTTGAGCTTGGAGCAGACTCAGAGGGTGGCTTGTTGCCATTATGGTGAGAAGAACGAGTTGCACTGATTTCGAGGGCAAGTTTGCTTGGGCGTCTGCGTCCGCGTTTACGCTGAGGTGGCGTTTGTTGATCTTGAAGATGGGGGATGGGGGAAGCAGTGGGGACGGTTGGCAAAGAGCTTGGGAGTGTAGGAACAGACTGTTTGTGCTGTTTGAACTGTGGTGGGAGCGTGAGCTTGAGAGTCAGTCGTGATGGCTGGGGCTCGGTCGGTGGATTGACCGGGACGGTCGAAAAGAGGCCCTTGGTGGCCGATTCGCGGCCACGGATGGAATTCAAAGACTGAGAGTGAGAGCAGCTGCATATAGCTGAAGAAGGCGCTCGACAGGCGCAGGTTGTGAGAGACGAGTGGTCGTCGTGGTTGTCGAAGACGGTTTTGAGGGAGGAACTGGTTACGGTATGGGAATCAAGAGCCGCCATTGGGTGACTTTTAAGCACAGGATCCTCTGTAGAACATTTGGAATCGTCGTCAGCATCGAAGAGCAGAGTGGGAAAAGGACAAGAGAATGGGGGTGGGCGTCACACGATCGCGGGAGAGGACGAGGGGTGGGTGGAGTCGGAGTAGGACGACGAGCGCGATGTATACACGACGCAGAAAGGTGATATGCAGAGACAAGAAGATGGGGAGGGTGGTATGGGACGACAGGAGGGCGGCAAGACGGGATGGGAAGACGGGACTTGCCTGTAAATTTTTCTTGTTGGTGGTGAGACATTTCAGAGGGGCGTTGCTCATTTGTTTTGTAGCAAGAAAGCGTGTAGATGGACACAAAGTCCTATTGAAGCTGTGCTCGAAGACTTGGGGCCGTTCTGCACGAGGCAAGACGACGGCGGGGGAAGAAGTCAACCAGAGAAACATAGCAGGACGCGACGCGAGAAACGATCACGCGGGCAGGCCGTAATCGTAATCGTGATCGTAATCGTAATCGTAAATTAGGTACCTATCTGTTCTAAGTATGGACAGACAGATGTTCTTGATCCACACGCTGCTGTCAGTAGTCAGTAGTCAGTCAATGGTAATAGTAACAGTAATAGAATAGTACATATTAGTATAGTATTAGTAATAGTAATAGTATTAGTTATATTAGGTATAGTTATAGCAATAGTAATGTTGTTATAATAGTAATGTTGAATATATATAAATATATAGATATAGACATATAGATACCCGATTTATCCACTCACAACTCGCTCAGATCCTCCCGCTCCCACTCCACCACTCCAGAGCCACCCCCGCATCGCCTAAAATCGTTTTCGTTTCGTTTCGTCCTGACCGTCGGGTCCATCCCAGCCTTTCTTTGTTGCCCAGCTTGGACCTTGCATCAACCAGTGCCCACATTTGGACCCAATATACCACAAAATATATCATAAAAATAACAAAAATAACACACCTACATACCCTCACACATGAGCGCAGACCTCTCCGACCCACAAATCCTCCCCGTCTACTCCTCAATCGTAAGGAATGACCCCACAAATTGGTACTTCATTCATATTTCCCACATACACATCAACAGCTGACCTTCGCATTTTGTGCACCCACTAGGCTGCTCCTCACATATGGCAAGGTAACCACCGTCTAGCCGCCTGGTCATCTCATCGATTGACGCTCACCACTCACCTCCGATCATGGCCCCAAAACAGACCCGTGATAAACTCTCCCTATTTTCGACCGGCACAGGCGGTATAGAAGAGCTCGCAATCCACCTCACAGACGACGATGTCTACTTTGCCTTCGTCCGCGAAGAAAAGTCCTATGTCATCATCAGCTACTTCCCTGCTGGCATACCCGGCGTCAGACGAGGTCAGTTGTCTGCTCTCGTCCCTGTTTTCCGTATACAATACGTCAGATACACACCCACCTCTCGGCCTCTCTTTGCTTTGCTTTGCTTTGGAGGCGGTCCGGTCATTCATAAATGTCCCTCTACTCCCCCTTATCTACCTCTTCGCCTCGTGGTCCCCCGGTTCTGCAGGTTACAGCGTGGTCCATGCGCTTCGATAATCTACTTTCGACTTGCCACTGCGCCCTGTTGGACACCCCTTTTTCGTTTCTTCGATCGACTGCGGCCCTCATTCCGAATGTCCCTGAAAGGGTCCACCAACAGTTCCATTCGAATGAATGCGACGTGCGAAGGCCCAGGCAAGGCCCACTGTACCATCGAACCGTGATGCTGCGTGCATCGGGTACCTACCAACCAGACTATTCATTTCCAGTCGACCAGTCGGCCGCGTCCTACGAACTGAGCCGTAGCTATTTACATCTCCACAACCGTGCCCTCATCCCTCATCGATAGGACGCCAGAGCTGGCTCGTTTCTTCATCCCCATACAACGTTTCACTTTACGTGTTTTCGCTCTTCTCGTCTTCCCACCTTCGCGCGCGTAATCACTCGGGCGGCGTCTATCGGTTCCAATCTGACAGTGCATGTGCGCCTCCGGTGAATATGAGGCCCTTCGAAGGAGGGGTTGGACTGGGATATGGCACAGTGTAAGTTCTAAGCCAGATCTATCGGATCTCTTTGACTGTGAATACTCTGTATGACACGAAGCAAGGTTGAATGCCAGCGGCGGGAGGTGGGGAGTCCAACCAAAGATTATGTGGTCTATACACTTCCGCTTCTGGAGTGCTATACCTCTGAATAAGAAGCACCGTTCAAAATAATCATTTTCCACTTCATTCCCATTTATTTATACATTTTTCTTTCATTTTGTGATTCTCGCTCAACGATGGATGGTGAACTGACGACAGTCCACCTTCTACAGCACGAGCAATGGTGCATTCCAGAGCCGTTACCTCTTTATTCAAGGTTCGTACCGAGTATTTGGGGGTAATTTTTTTTTTGGAATTCAACCCCACGACCCTTGACAGGTGGCAGCCACAACCTATGCGGCAACGACCCGCGAACAGGTAGGCACAAACCAAGTGCGCGCAAAGCTCGGTTTACCGCCAATCGCGGGCATCGCGCGCGGGTTTATGTCCCAAGGCCCTGCGTCGCTCCCTGCGAATTCGGAGGGCATGCCCGTGTACCAGAATGCAGCAGCAGGGCGGGTCGGCTCGCCCACAATCCGCGCAGACTCGCCAGGCGGGGGGAGAGTCCCCGCGGGTTACAACAACGCCAGGCGAACGGAGTCGCCCTTGCTTGATTCCTCACGCATCCCCCGGCCTGGTCAGCAGCAGCCCTCCGGAGGATCGCGCAAGCCCCTCCCACGCAACGCGTACGGCTATTCACAGGGACAGGGACTTGCACCACCGACGACGTCGAATTCTGGCTCGAGGATGAGTGACGCACCCAGTTTCGAGATAGACGGCAAGGCGAGCTACTACGCGCCTGGAATGCAAGTCGACTCGCGGGAAAACTCGATGTATGACCCGGGTTCCCGCGGTGTCTATGAGCGACCCGTTCGCAGCACGGGGGGCCACATCCCCAGCCAGGACCGCGACCTGCCGTTGCCACCGCTGCCATCACAGGACGACAACAACGACGACGAGGAAGAAGAATTCGAAGTCATCCCCGGTGCGGAGGACGTGAACGGCTACCCGGACATCCCAACGCCCACCGGTCCGACACCACAAACACTCGCAAGCTTGGCGAGCTCCAACTCCAACTCGTCGCCGCCCCCCGTCCCACGCAAGAGCACCGAATCGTACGGCAAGGCGTCGGCGCTTTCCTCCGACTCGGGACTTGGGTTGCCCCGCGAGAGCACAGACAGCATGAGCACGAGCACGAGCGGCGCCGGTGCGGTGGCGGTATGCAGAGGTCGCTGTTCCGCACCGAGGCGCAGGAGCTGCGCGCGCGCTGGGCGGCGCAGGAGAAAGAGAAGGAGGAGCGGGAGAAGCGCCAGCGCGAACGCGAGCTGAACCACCACCACCACCACCACAAGACGGCGGATTCTGGTTCCAGTTCTGGGTTTGGTTCCGGGTTTGGTTCCGGGTTTGGATTTGGATCGATGGCGGCCCGCCCGGGTGGCGGGTACTTTGATCGGCGGAAAGAGAGCGTTGGTACGAATTCGAGCGGCACGGGCGCGAATGGCGAGGTGCAGACGCCTGTTGGTGCTCGTGGTGGTATTGCGCGGGAGAGTCTCTACATGAGCGAAGCCGAGAGTGCGTATGGGTATGGGAGTAGTTCGGGTACGAGTAGGACGAGGAGGGGACGCACGAAGAGTATGATCGCGCGGGAGCGGGAGCGTGAGGAGCAAGAAATGGCGAGGGCGGCTTCTGAGGCTGCGGCACGGAAAAAGTGGGAGAAGGCGCAACTGCTGAGAGATGAGATGGAAGAGGAAGAAAGGAAGAGGGTAAGTCGATTTATTATGATTGATTTGGGCCCCACGTTTCTCCAGGAAGAGTTTGAAGAGGCCGCGAGACGACGTGCCGCTGATCGACTGAAACGCGAGCATATTCGACGCGCTGAAGAGGAACGCGAGCGGCTCGAGGCTGAAGCGAAGAAAAGGGCGCAGCAGGAGCGACGGATCGAGGAGGCGCGCAAGGCTGAAGCGCGCCGACGAGAATACCAGCGGAGAGAAGAAGAGGCTAGACTGAGAGAAGAAGATCGCAAGCAGCGTGCTACTGAGGAACGAGCGAAGCGCATGAGGGAGATACAGGAGCGATTTGACAAGCTGCGCGAGACGAGCGATGTCCTCCTTACTGGATTCCTCACCGCCCAAGCTGGGAATACTGTCGTATGGCGGCGGCGGTATTTCCAGCTCATGGGCGATCGAATGACGCTCCATCGGAATGCAGAGGTGCGCTTCAGCTATATACCTATATCTTACTCAGCGCTGACTTCTGGATCAGGAAACGTTCAAGATTCTAGAAAATATCGATCTCAATGGCACCATCAAGGCCATCAAGGAGTGGGAACAAGGGTATGATGAACTTCGAGCCATTCCACACTCTTGGGCGATCGAATTTACTAACGATGCGCCGTGGCAATTTTACGCCGACTCTGAGGAGGACAAGGACGTGCTCATCAGCCTGCTCACACAAGTCTCGATCTCTTCCGCCTGGTAATTAATCGTCTTCTGGTTCGCGTAAAGTCCAACTCTGCCAGGGAGGCCTCGAGGGTCACCCATAGGACATATTCCCTATGAATGCTATGGATTATCCGATCATCTATGACTATCTTTCTTTTATCCACGATAAACCGATGCTTTGCTCTATGTACAACGGGGTCGACGTATGGTGTTGTAGATATTCTGTCTCGATGGCGCTTTATTTGATCTACCCATAATTTATTGTTTACCCCGGGTGGTACAGTAAAGTTAGGCAATCGAGGCGAAATACATAAGAAGAAGACGGGAAATTTACAAGAGACAGGCGAGCATGATAACAAGTACACCCCAAAATCCCGATTAGATACGTGAAAGGAATGATGAGCTGTTAGCTAACGTCCGACCGTTCGACTGTTCACGACAATCCCTCCATCCACCTTGTGAACACTCCAGCCTTCCGCCTTGAGAGTGTTCGTAAGGAAAGGGCCAAGGACGCTGACATTGCCTGCTGAGTGGTTGCCCCGCCCAGTGATGATCCTCAAAGGGGCGTCCCGTCGGGCGGCTGCAGGGTGGAGAAAGACGAACAACAACGCGAGGGCATATATTCGTAAGTATAGGTCCACGTACACGCCGTCTACCAACAGCGAGAGGATAGAACACTCACGGTCCACCTGCGACGCTCGCTCTTCCAACGCGTCCCGAACAATGACGAGAGACTCCTCTCGGGTCAGACCATGGAGGTCGATCATGTTCTTGCTAGGGTGGGTATTCCCCATCCTCAACCTACATAATAGGAGTCAATAGCAAGCAAGCAAGCAAGCAAGCAAGCTGGTGGATTACGAAGAATTAGTGTGCTCACCTATTCTGCGCAACCATCGCGCGAGCAGCATTCATAGCCGCCTCCCGACTTTCGTCAAGGTACTTTCTCGCCTCATCGGCATAGTAAGCTGCCACCTGTCCTCCATAACCATTCCGGCTCTGTTGCCAATGCCTTGAAGCCTTTCGCAGCGCCTGAAGTGATATCGGTTATAATAATAAAATCAAGAGAACCAAACATCGCCATTACCTCGGCTCGTCGCATCTGCCAGCTCTCTTCGACGGCTCTATGCCGTCGAACTTGGTTCGCAGCTTCTACACTCTTCTCGGGAGTCTCCGTTGCGATGACCACGTGATACCTTTTATACGGGTAAGAAGGTATGTATGCCGCATGTGGGTGTGGTTGCATGGCTGTCGGCTTGCGTTTTTCAACATAGGTCCATGAGTTGGGAGCCGCTTGGGCAGAAGAAGAAGATACGCGCTGCGTCGACTGCCTTGTTGCTGTCCGTTTGGTCGGAGTTGACAATTTTGACTTGACCCTGGTCGGAGAAACTAGTGGTCTGGTCGTGAGTGGATCATTCTGCCGAAGGGACAGGGTAGGAGCCGGGAGATGAACGATTGGACCCGAAAATTCCAGGTCTTGCACGAGTTTGAACAAGTCAAGCGCATCTTCTATTCTCCCTTCTGTCGCTAGGACGCATTTGCGAGCGAGAATAGCATCAAAGCTCTCCTCATCTTGATCGTCTCCGACACAGAGGGTCATCAATGTAATGAGATCGTTATCGACAGCTGTTTCCTTACGTTTCCCAGGTTTCAAAGTGTTGAGGAAGGAGGTTAACGCATCATATGGCGTGGCATGCTGAGGCGAATGGAACGCTGAGAGGAATTCGGAGGCGGAGTGCGATGGCAGGAGGTCAGATAGATAGCTTGCAAGTGATGTCAGGTGGGACCAAGGGTTCGTATCTCTTTGAGCGGTGGTCGGGCTCACGGGAGCACCAGGAGGGGATTGATGTTGCCTCTGCCGAATGTCTATCAGCGGGACGGCCTTTGCTCTGGCGGCTTTCTTTCCCTTTATAGACTTCTTTTTTGTCACTTCTTTCCATTCCTCTTCAACTGCATCTGCTGGCGACTGTAAGTTTTCCCGCTCGAATGCAGCCAGCAACTCTTGAGACAACAAGTCTTCGACGAGACACTGCATATTGAGTGATTCCATCTGCCCGGTTTTGTGTAGTGCATCTTGCAAGAGCCCAACAGAAATGTCGGGAAAGGCTTGGCGAAGGAAAGCGAGGGGAGATTCGAGTGAAGGAGAATCGGTAGTCGTTGAGGTTTCCGCTGAGTGTTGCGAGGAGGCCATATGGCTGCTCCCACTGCCGTATATATCGTCGGGTGGGCTTGGGGTTTTGTCCTTCATTGAACAATTGTCGACGATTGCCTGCGCAGCCAGGGCTGCAAGCTGTTCTCTTAAGATCTCGAGCTGCTGCTTGGAACTTGCGTCTGCATCCGTTAATAGCGCTGCCACGAGATTGGAGTCGAGCGGAGGGCAAAATTCGGCCTATAGCCCTAGCGTGAGTAAACGGTGTTGAAATGCGCCAGGGCCTGACCTCGAATTGAGCCTGAAGGGCATCGGTAGAAGACATGATATTTCGAGTTGTGGATTGTGGAGGTGTCGCGTGCCAGCCCCAGTAACGTGGTGAGAGAAAAGGTTTAAACCCGCTTCCACGTTTGCACCTGAACCACGCCGTCTCACTTATCGGCAATGAATTTAACCTACCGAAGGTCTTCTGTAATGCAGGGTTGATCCTATCGTATCTACACACAGAAGGCTTAGTGGTGCCTCCGGCACTTGGGGCTAATGACTCAACCTGCGATTGGGGGGTTCCGTGACAGGCGACAGATGGAAGCAGGTCATGTCATGAGCACTTGTCTTCTCGTCAGTCTAGTCTTCTATCAGTCTGACAGAGTCTGCTTACATGTAGTTCTCGTCTGATGTATCGTGAATGCTTTATACAAATAGAGCATGTGCCTGTGCTTGAGGTATAACGCGCCAACCAGTATGTGGTTGTATGCTTCAAACTCCGCTCGGCTGAGGTCGTACTCGCATTCCGCATACATTTGGCAGGGGTAATGAACCCAAATTTCGTTGCGACCAATGCAACAAGAGCAAACCCGCAGAGAGGTTCGGAGTTCATTAGGAAATCGGACCGCTTTGGCCAAAGGGGGAGCGTGTCGCCAAATGCATCGCCTGTATGGACGCTAAATCACCCACCAGAAAACGCAAAACCCTAACTAGCAACCCCTAATCATTCAATTGAAGCGAATTACCATGCTGACGATCCACACACCAGTTCAATTTGAGCATGGATGTTACCGCTCATTACACCTATTTTATGCGTTTCCGGCAAATGAAATGTCCATCTTCAGCAGACGAATAGCTGATTTTATTGCATCCCTTGCCCGGGAAATCAACAGGTCACGTACAAATCCATGTGTGTTACGCTTGGGTTGCAAGTTCAATGGCTCACTGAGATTGATTACTGCAGGTGAAATGCATTAAATCAACCGGGGATGGTGCATCCAGACCAACGTGCACGACGATCGGCGTAGTCAACCCTTTCGGGAGAAGGTCACTGTGGGTCTCCCCACGCGCCTTCGGACGCTAGTTAACTCTGGAACGTTACATTATACGTATAAATCATTAGGTTCCAGCCTCGCAGATCTGACAACATTCCCAGCCTCTGAACAGGCAACATGTTCAATGCTATATTCACCACCTGATAGACACATAAAGGTAACCCCTAGCATAGAGGAACGTTCGGGAAAGAATTGAGAAGTCATTTTGGTCTTCGAGCCTCTCGTCTTCCCCTAGTTATACCCGATACCTATTTGTTCGATAAACTTCCATATTTATGCATAGTCACTTCTTCCAATCCCCCCTAGGTATTAATAAGACGATTATATACCATTCCCACGTACCATTCCCACGCCTACCCTGGCCTAAGCTACACAGGTCAACTGCTCGGAACCAGGTATCAGCGAAATTCTCCTTTGCTTCTGCCATAAGGTACGTCTTTGTCACCGTTATCGAGCTTTCGAGTTCCTGAATCCTGTCAAACCTGAACCTCAGAGTCGTGCTCACCTTTCAGTAGGCGAGTTGGCGGCACTGCCTTGACTCATGATAGAGCATCTGCTTGAGCTCCTTGGTGTAGAGTTGGGGGAGCTCTAGCTCACTCTGAAAGGGATGTCCTCTTTGACAAAAACCTGCCGTTATCTACAAAAATGTCCTCGTCCCCTTTCACTGTTCGTACCTGTGATCGTAATATTGCTGAGTGGGTGGAGCTGGTCATAGGCGAAAAATAATCTTGGACAGGAAGATGGTTTAGGACATGCATAAATTATAGAGTTAAATAATAGTAGATGGACACCTAGTAATACATATCCCTTTTGTACTGGGAGTTCTGGGTGACGGTATGAATGCCTATCCGACCGCGCACATCGATACATTCATGGAGGGCTGAGTGGTGTCAAATTAATGGTGGGCCAACCACCGGCCCGTCCTGTTAGAAATGTGACCCGGGCGGGGACGGACAGGCCTGGGCTTTCACGGTAAATATTTTTGTTGCCAACCGTGGGTCTCGTTGATAGCGAAGAGGGGAAGGGGAAGAGAGGAGAACGCGGAGAGGAGAACGCGGAGAGGAGAAAGCTCCAATGCAGGGCTAAGGCTAAGGCTAAGGCCAAGGATAATGATGGGTTCGGGGGGTTTAGGAAATGTGCGGAACAAAGAACAAGAGTTCGGCAATGAGTGGGGTTGAGGTGGGGCCGGGATGACTGATGAGGAAACCGATTGCGATGCGATAAGACTGTTTCCGCCGCAGTTGGTGGTGAGAAGCGTGATGCTTGTCAGTTGTACCCGAAGATCGAAAGTCAGTCGCTTTGTCAACCACCTGATGCGTTCAGCACTCGCACCCGTGAAATCGACAATCAGAGTCATGTATTGATGACAAGGTCGGGAAAATTATCCCATCCCGTCCGTTCCGTCCATCCCGCTCGTCGGATATTCCGTCCCTGTTCCAATCCCATCCCCTTTCCGCGGCCTCCCAAAAATGGAATGAGATGGAAAGTTTCTTTCAATGCACGGAGATAGATCTATTGTAGAAGAAAGAACTGCGTTGTCGTGTATGCCGGATAGAGCCCGGATAGACAGTACCCTGCTCTGCTCCGCCTTCACCTTCATTGGAAGCCGTCTCACCGGCCCACGAACAGAGGAACGCTGTTAAATGCGCTCTCAAATACCGCAAGCTGCCCCTGACGCTCGCTGGCACAATCTTGTATTTACCACTCTCTCACTGTAGTCTAAACATAGCGGATCTATGGCAGGATCAATCAATCAAGCCTTGCTTTTCGCTCCAAGACCGTGGGGAAATGAATGGCTTTGGGCCCCTGCAACGTCTGTATATATTGAAGAGCCGAAAATCGTATACAAAACACAATAAGAGGAAAGAAAAAGGAAAAAGGAACCGAGTGCGGATGAAACCGTCCTCCAGCGAAAGCAACAGTAACCAAGAGCGGGTACTGTGGGTAGGGCACGAGGGTCAAGAAAGTAAGGAGAATGTGGTGGAGTGTGCGGCTGCCGCGTTGGGCGGTGTGATCGGGAACGTCAAGGTCAAGCCTCCAAGTCAAGGAGTTGAGTAAGTGTCGTGGAGGGACGAAATGTTCGAGGCGTATAGTGTATTAAAATAGTAATGAAGACGAGAGAAGGACGGCACTGGCGAGCGAGCGAAGAAGAAGAAAAGCAGAAAAAGGACCGACTTTGAATGTCGAACAATTTTACCCATCCCAAAATCCACCTCCATGCTCGTGATCGAGGGTGGCATCCTGAATATGCCATCGCAAAAAATAAAAGGTTTGGGGGGGGGCGATGAAGGAATTGTATGTACCAGTTATGAAGGGCAAACGGCAAGCGGTCGTCGAAGGGTACTCCTGCGGATACATTCTCCATCGAGATCCCAGGGTCCCAGAACACGTGGAGGCGGGAATCGTTACACAAAAATTGGTCCGACTAAGTGCCTTTTCTCGCTATTTGGGACTAAAATGGCGAGCGAGCTCTTCAGATACCGCCGTAGGCGTCTTCGGTATCATACACCGTCTCGGGGCGTGTGAGCGTACGACCAGCAGCGGGCTGGGGAGCCGCGAGGGGCTGAGGGCCTGTAGTGGCGGCGGGGGCGACCGGAGAGTGAGGTACCTCGGCGAAACCATACTGCACGGGTGTGGCCTGTCCCTCGTACGTCGACGCGCGAACTTCAACGACATGACCATGAGCGGACGTTGGGGCAGGGGAAAGCTCTGGATAGGTTGGGACGCGTGTGAGAGTGTCAGTGGGGCCAGAGGCGGCAGAGGTGACCGGAGGAAGAACGGGAGGTCCATGGTCGATCATTGGCGATGGAGCACGAGGAGAGAGCGAACGGTCTTCCATAGGAGCAGAGGGCGTCATTTGGCGCTGGATGTCGTCGAATTGCTGCTGGTGGTGGAACGGGTTGTAGGGGCTTGGTGGGCCACCACGACTGACCTCGGTGTAGCCGGCTTGCTGCTCGAAGGGATTCGGCGTCGCAGAATCGTAGACAGGAGAGTACGGGAGAGGGGTGGCGGGGCTACCACCAGGACCAAAGGAAGTGTTGGCAGACGAGGGTGAGAAGATGATCGCACCAGGCTGGTAGGAAGGCTGAGTGGCATAGCCAAAGTTGTTTTGTGGGTACTGATTCATGCCTGCGTAGTTGGCGACCGGCGTGGAGTTGAGCGAGCGGTCGATCATATCGGGATCACGGCGAGGTGGCAAGTTGGCGGGTACCTCGTCGTTGATCATTGTCGAGCGGCGTCGATGTCAGCATCTTCCTGACGTCTGCGCCTGCGACGGATAATCCAGATAGCGAACACGGAGATGACGGCAATACCGGCAAGAGCGGCGGCAGCATAACCAGCGATAGAGCCGACGCTGGGGCCATCGTCTGCAGCGGCAGTGGCAGAAGGAAGGCCAGAGGACGAGGTTTGAGAGCTACCAGCGGCCTTGGTGGTGCGAGTGACGGTGAATTGCTGAGAGGGGCAAAGTGAGCGTGGATTGATGGATTGAAAAGGAGGAGCTCGGGGCTAGGGGCGTACCTGGACTTGGCTAGTGTTAGGATTGAATGCGGCGACGCTATTAACACCACTGAGAGAGGTAGCAACTGCCGGGGTGGTCGTAGACACTGGGGGTGTGGTACGAGCTAGGGTAGTAGAAGGAGTTGCTACTGCAACTCGGGTGGTGGTGGGAGTTGTCAAGACAGTTGTAACAACATCGTCGTCGTTTTTGTCCTTGCCCTTGTCATTTTTTGTGTCCTGGGCAGCAGCAGTGGTGGGTACAGCGGCAGGGGTGCTAGCTACACGGGTGGCCTGTTGGGCTAAAAACAGAATGAACAAAGAGAAGAATTCGGAATGGGTAGGTACGGACTGGCGGGAGTGGTGGCGGCTGCACGAGTTGCAGCTCCCGATTCGAAACCGCTAGTGGCGGTGAACGATGGGGGTGTGAAGCCGAGAGCGCGGCGTTGGTGGTTGTTTTCAAAAGCGAGGCGTTTATGCATCCTTTTTGGGAATTGTACGTTGTCCATGAACTGGGTCAACTTGATCTCGTCGTTTGACTGTGCTTTGGGTCTCGAGTAAAGAGCGGGACGAGTAATGAGTGGAACGTCCGGGGCTGAAATTTTGCGGTAAGTCGAGTGTAAACTAAACGAGATGTACAGGTATAAATAAACATACAGGACTGGATACAGCCTAGGCTGATCTAAGGGAATGGAGGGCGGGGGGAACGGGGGATGGAGGTGAGGTCGGGAACAACAGAGATGACAGCTGGAACTGGGACGTCTGGAACGGTCGGGGTTCGGTTCGGGAGTCTCAAGTTGGAAGTTGGTTGGAGAGTTGGTCTACTTGACAACGCTTTGACACCGTTTGAGAGTGTTTGAAGTCGTTGCTGTCGTGTGCCACCTGCCACCCATCCCATGTGACTATTTTTTGACCTGCTTGTGCTGCACCTGCACATGTTCCTGTTCCTGCGCATGTTGCTGCTGCTGCTGTTCCACATGCTGTACGCTCTCGTATATCCTCTGCTTTTCTCGGCTCTCTTTCAGCGCCTGTTCCCGTTCTCTCAGCTTCGCCGCACGTCGGGCGTCATCCCGTAACACTCCCGAATGCATCACCTGTCCAACACGATCACTTCAGTTCACCGCCCTCCGCCACCGCTCCCAGCCTGCATGCATGAGAGTCGAGGCCAACGCCGGCTCCAGAAAATTTAAAAATTTAAAAATTAAAACGAACCTCTCGTTCCCGTCGCTGCATATAATGCACACCCCATATCGTGCCAACACACGCGACTACAGACACTCCTAGCGTAATCTTCGCGGCCCGTGACATCCTCAATCCCGAGCCGAGCAGTTGGAGTTATAAAATTGGGGAACAAAGCGCTGCGCCTTGAACGTCAACCACTCACTCAATAAATATAACAACAATGTCCTCTACCCCACTCCTCATACTCCCACAGAGTGCCCCTGGCAATCTCCTCAAACCAAACCTTATGCCCTTTCACATCGCTTACTCTGGCTCCGCTCCAATCTCGACCTACTTTCTTAGCCGACCCCTTCCTCCACCGCCGAATCCCGGTGTTGCAGAGGACACTACATATCTCATAGATAACAATTTGGTTCTTCGCAATGTACACAACTTTCACAAGCCCAGTCAAATCGACCAATCCGCAGACTCTATCAAGCCAGACAACGCGCAGGACGCGTCAAACACTAACCAACAAGCCTCAATCTCACAAAAAGTACAACCAATTCGTTACCAAGCCGCGTTCCGAGGACGCGCTGTCCTGGGGCAGGATTTTTCCTTACCCGATGGATACGTCGGTGTCGTTTTACACCGCGATGACACCACCAAGCACTCCATTCCCCCCGCTCCTCCCCAGAAGCAAACCCGACGTGCACGCAGGAAAGAAGAGGGCACCGCGGAACCAAGGAAACGGCCAACACGCCTCGCAGGCGCCCAGCGGGCCAACGCCCTCAAGGCGAAAGCCGCCGCAAAGGCAAAAGCAAAGCAACAACGCGTCCCCACAAAGTTTAACCCCGATGGCGAGGAGGACGAGTTGATCGACGACGACGACGACGATTTGCCCAGTGCACCCGCCGTACTTGCTGCTCTTACCGTCCAGGAGCCCAAGTCCGAGCCGAAGCAGGAGGAGGAGGTCAAGCAGGAGGAAGAGGACGAGGCCAATATGGAGGTGGAGGAGCCCCCACCACCCGAGGACAAGCTCGACGAGCAGGTCGATAAGTTTCAGGTTACTGGCACGTTTAATGAGTTTGTGCTTTGGAATGCCGATGTTCCCGTTGATCAAACTCGCGACGAGTATCTGAACGCGATTCACGAATGGGTGAATATTCTCGCCGAGGTCCGTGTGTTCCCATCTTGTGGTGTGAGTGCATATACAGCACCAACACTGATGCCTTTCTTTCCTAGATCAACCGTATCTGATTGTCAAGCATATAATAGAACCATTCCATTCTCTCCAGGGTAATCGGCAACAGCGCAATGTCTCTTTCTCTTTTGCTTTTGTCTTGTATCCTCGGACTCGCTTGCAAAGGCCGGGCTGTCACTAGCGTGTCAACGTGTCTCTTTTCCTGCACGTGTTCTCTTTCTCCCCTTTCCTGCAATACAACTCTCCAGTTGACGCCTTCCATTTGATAGCCGCCCTCTTCCATTTACATTCCGCCTAAACGTGGGACAAGCTGGGAGAATAGTAAACAATGGCCCAATTAAGGAAGACTGGCATGTATATTTTGCTGCTTTTCTCTGGGGTAAACGCCGGTCAGAGCGCCGAGCGCGGACACGTTCGTTCTATACTTAGCACTGCTGCAAGTCGTGAGAGGTTGACTTCACATGAGTGTTCGGGACGAGACGCATGGCCACACTGCGCCCACCTGGCTGCTGGCGGACGCTGCGTGCGGCTTAGCCTTTCCCGCGCGCGCGCGCGCGCCTAGCTCAAACGCTCAAAGACTTTAAAATAATAACTGCGAGGCAGGGCACTCGCAACGAAATGCCAGTACTTCAATCAATGCTGCTTTAGGATCGCGTGTTTGCAAATTTACTTGGACGACCTATTTTACTTTTTTTACGCGTAAATACGTTCGGAATAAACTGTTATAGATGAAGTATGTACTGGTCTATGTATGGTATCTAAGTCGGGACTGGAAAGCCAAATATCGCCCAAACACACGCCTTTGTCCACCTAGACACGAAGAGAAGGTGCCCCTCAGAGCCTCTGAGACGCGTCCAGCGCTCTCCACAGAAACCATGGATACACGTACAACAGTACAGCCCATCACGTTTTCCCTGTAGGCCTCTCGAGCCCCTGTCCTGCGTCCGCTCACCGCTTCTGGATATTTCCATTTGCCACAGGGTTGCGGACCTCATAGCCTCTATCGCGTCTCTACCACTCAAGATCAAGTCAACGGATACCCCGATCGACAAGTTTAACCGCTGGGCAAAGTTCGTACGCGCCCGCGAGGGTGGCGTACCACCCGAGACTGGTGTGGTGCTCTTTCGACTGCTGTTTCCTGAAGAAGATGTTAGGAGGAGGTATAATTTGAAGGAAACGAGGCTCGCGGGTATGCTCTGCGATGTGCTGGGCGTGCCGAGGAACTCAGAAAAGGGGAAGGCTCTCTTGCGGTGGGGTGAGTGGACGGACAGGAGTGAGACGAGACCTAGGACCGGATGCCTGGGCGATGAAGTCAAGAAACTCATCAGCGCAACTTACACGGTTTGTTTGCTCAATTTTTTGTTTTGTTTTTTGGGCTGAATCGCGAGCCTGCCAAGTCTGACTGATGCTGATGAGGGAAACGTTTGGCGCAGGACCGAGAAGGACCAGGTATATCCATTCAACGCGTGAATGAACTACTTGACGAGCTGGCCTCCCACTCTGGTTTCTCGCAAATGTCCCAACAGCCTTTCCACAAACGCACCAAACCGCGTGCTCAGCTCGCCATCTTACGTGAAATGTACAAGGACCTGGCACCTCATGAAGCGGCCTTCCTCACCCAGGTCATCTTACAGGACCTCCGACCTGTCCTCTACCCGTTGCCGATTGTTAACACCACCTTGAATCTCCTATATGCGGGGCCGAAACACAAGAAATGCGAACTGGGGCCTTATCAGACTATGAAATCTTGGCATATGGAGATGCCGAGGGTTTATCGACTTTGCGCGAATCTGGACGAAGCTGCAAGGGCAATTGAGAGGGGTCCGCCGTATCCTACAAGCCCAACATTGTTTAAATCCGTGGCAGTAAGTCCTCTGTTCCATCACACGTATCCCTCGTCGAGGCCATTATTCAAACTGGGCCATCTTTCTGTGGAATAATCTGAATAATAAAGCGATTTACAGATCCCGAAATGTTACAAAGGTCGTTCGTCCACGGATGCTCTTAATCAATTCCTCAATAGGAGTAGAAAGGTCTATGCGGAAACCAAATACGACGGAGAACGGTGTGCTTTTACCAGATTTCGAAAGACACCATGCATTGACCAAGTCTGTCGTATTTCTAGGATGCAGATACATGTAGACCTATCCATGAACTTTGAAAACCAAATACGGATATTCAGTAAGAGTACGCGAGACTCTACGATGGACCGCGATGCCACTTTGCCTATCATTCGTGCTGCCCTTGGACTACCACAAGTCTCAAACCATTGCCCTGGCCTTACCAAGCGTCTCTCTGCTTCTGTAAAGCCGTCAATACGAAGGTCGGTTATCCTCGAAGCCGAAATGGTTGCGTATTCAGAGCGGACGCATGAGATCGACGGTGAGCTATTCTGTACACTGGAATACCCCTGTTCGGATCCTCAGCTTAGGTTTGCATATTTACAGAGTTTTGGAGGATACGTGGCCTCATCCAATCCACCACGAGGGGCG
>WNFL01283469.1_pt3 | contig 18549 bp, 15 predicted proteins | sample 5400361 | NCBI WGS metagenome assembly WNFL01 (sample SAMN13153351, study PRJNA577476) | soil metagenome | isolation source: 40 cm soil on Douglas fir-dominated hillslope | place: USA:California | collected 2013-09-17
TTGACCACTGTGCAGGGACTGCATGGCCCCAGCCGGCACGACCGTTGAAGGTCAGCAAGTTGTCCAGAGCACCGCGCCGTCCAACAACAAGAGTAAAACCTGCTACAAGTGCCATCGCGAGGGACATGTAAGCACCCAAATTTCTCACCTCTGCTATAACATATTTAGCGTCACGATATAGATTGCTCGGGAATGCCCCCAACTAGTTGATGGAGCCTATTAGTCAATTTGGTCTCCATGAATGTGAGCCCTGATGCCGTCTCGCGAGCTCGTTTATCTCGATTAGCACTCGGGACGAGGGAAATTCAGGAAGGATGATCAGGAATGAGTGTGTTGCGGTGATTTATGTACGTCGTGCGTGCTGAGAAAATGTATGGAATCCATTATGTTCTCACAGCACTCCGCGTCTGAGTGGATCTTACCGAAAGGAAACGGTTACAGCATGGCGATTGTACAGTGCTCGACCAGTTCAGAATATTTTCGAAATCTCCAACCCACCAGATAAGTTTGGTGAATGAATTGTAGGTGTAGGTCTTCCCGGATAATAGCACGTGACCGAGCCGAAGGTCTGCGCAAGCAGGCGTTCCGCGAGCCGCGAACTCGTGCCGGGCGCCACAGCGGGCGCACATACGCACCCGGCTACGCACCGGCGTACAACACACGTAAGCCTCGGTGGATTACGACTAGGATCGGCCGCAGCCGTGCTCACCGTTTAAATAACTCGTGGGCTGGTTCAAGACACACCATCAACGCACGCCCTCACCCTCACACCTCAACTAAAATAGGTTTTCATTGCAGACCACACCCTACCCCTAACAAAATGCACCCATATTACTACCACCGCCCGCCTTCACGCCTCTTCTGGTTCTTCCTTGGCGGCGTGACCGCCGCATGGTTCATACACAGTCGCCCTGATCGTGATCGTGCGGAGTGGCGCTCCAAATGCCTCGGTTGGAAGACCCGATTCGGTCTCGAGGATTCGCAAAGCCAGAACCAAAGCCAGACGCACCCTCAAGGAGGCACACAAGCCCAGGACAGGGCATTGGAGGAGGAGAAGTACATGTGGTGGAAGTTGAGAACTGAAAGAGAGGCAGAAAGAAGGAAAGCACAAGACTTCCAGAAGCAGGTGGACTATGCCAAAGACACAGTGAGTCTCGTACTCTTATACTAAAATGCGTTACTAATCCTTCATTACAGGTCCTTGATGCCACCGAGAAAGGATTGGAGTCTTTGAGGGCGAATTTGGAATCCCTTTCTAAGGTGAGAGGCAAATTGAATCTACCATCATCGAATCTCAAATAACCTCTGGTCATAAACAGGTCGTACATGAACAGCGTGTTAGCGGTGAGCAGACTCGTGCTCCCAGCCCGGAGGTAGAGAGCAACAAGAAGCTTGTGTAATCCCTTGTACCAAATTGTACCTCCCTCGTGATATATGCTATAGCTTTCTAATCAATCGTATTGCGTCGGTTTGATTTAGGGATGTTAGCTTGTGGGGACAAAAGTGTAGGACAAAGGTATATCAACTTGAATTCGACCTTTTGCGGACGATCTTCATGGACCCCTTTGGTTTTGAAACATCAGCGGCATGGCAAGACGCGCCTGCTTCTAGTCCTTCCTTATCGCCTCCAGTCGCCTCCACGAATTCCTTCATCGTTTCCCCACCTCCCCATGCATCGACAGGTTCAGGCGCCACCATCCCGAACGACGGATTTGACGAGTTTGATGACTTCACCCCCGTACCAGTGACGGCGGATGCTACAGGAGGTGGCGAAGATGACGACTTCGGAGATTTTGGTGAATTTGGGGACCCAGAGCCCGTTGCCGCCATGACAGCAGAGCCCGATGCATTCTCAACAAGCATGGACGACGGTGGATTTGGATTTGAGGACGACAATGTGTTCCGGCCTGGGAGGACGGCGGGTTGGCAGCCTATTCGAGTTAAGCCACTACCCGATCCACTCGAGCTGTCGCAGCAAGTACGCGAGTTATTGGCTCCTGTGCTAAGAGGACCTGATGTAGATGCCCTACTGAGTGGAGAAGGGGTACGGCAAATGGAGAGTTCCACGCAGTTGCTCATAACACCAGAAAGGTGAGAGGTTTGGTATTCTACTTGAAAATGAAGCGAGCTAAGTGCAATTTGAAGTCGTGTACTATATAGTGCGCTTCTTCAAGACTCGGCCCCGCAACTACAGCCACCAAACTGGACAAGATCGCGAATACGGCGTCAGCATTTAATCAGTCTGGGGATTCCCGTAAACCTTGACGAAGTGAATCCACATGCAAGCGGAAAGGTCATGCCTGCAATCAACATTACAACTCGACCTTCTTCTGCTCCGCCCCGACCGCGTTCGCAACTGGGTTACAGAAACGCGAACGCCTCTTCCAGGCCAGGAACCCCTGCAACAGGCAGCGGACATAATCGGAGCAATATATATGGCCCATTGACAATCGATAGCCTCGGGCCGAAACCGGAAATGGACCAACAAAAGGTAGAAGCAATGCTTGCGCTCGACCCAGGTTCGTACAACCATTTCCAGACGTCCAGATCTCCTGACTCGCAGTAACAGACACACTACCATTGCTGCCTTTACCAAAGCTCGAAGCTCATCTCGCGACAGTGCGATCCCTGACCGTAAACGCCTCTTCTCTTCTTACACACTTGCTGCAAACGCGGGAAGCTCTCCAGCAAGATGCCGAAACCTACAACAAGTTGATCAGCCAGTATATCAGCCAAGCGCAACAGCAGCAGCAATCAAAAGGCGCGCGACTAAACAAACGAGGAACCATGGGTTGACGAAACCACGCTAAGGCACCGTCTACTTCGTATGTCTCATCTGGCGTATCTCCCGTCCCCTTAACAGCTAATCACCAACACAGATGTATTCGCAGGTTAAAAGCAACAGCCACCAAAACAATAGTCACCAGGGTCGAGAATCTTCGGTGGCGTTGTTAACTGACCCATAACGCTACCATCCACACGCCGTCCCACGGCGCCTTATCTTCTCCTCAGCCGATTCAGGGGAGCCTATTGAGCCGGCCCGTCGGTCCAGATAAGTCAATCTGTACAGATAGCATCCCCCATATAAACTAGACGTACTTGGACTACCCAGAGGATTACCAAAGCATAGACAAAAAACGAGGCATACACGATAAACAAGAAGAGAACAATTATCCTTCAGTATGATCGTCCATAAACGAGTTCCCGTCCTTCCATTCAAATCTCAATCATATCAGGTAAAGCGTTCATCTCCTCCTTCAGTTTGTCGAGGAAAATCCACGAATCGAGAAGACTCGTCCCACAATGCAGGCACCCGCCATTAATGCACTCACTCAAGAACTTTAGCGAAAAGATGACGTCCGTAAGCGGTCGTCTTGCGATCTCCTCCTTGGCCCGCCTTTCCCACTCAATCCACCAGAGTGCGACTTTCCGACTGGCCCTTGGCAACCCTCCCTCCACCCTGCCGCGTGCCGAGTCGCCTCTATGGTACGCTGACAGACTACTGAGAGGTTCGTAGGACGTGTTGCTGCAACACGAACATCGGATTGGACAGCTAGCACTACGCAGCGCCATTACGCCTTCCATTGCGGTGGCTCTTGTCCGACGCAAATTGAGCAATCGGCAGTAGTCGTAGGCTGATATGGTCTTGAGTTCTTCGCAGAGAGGTTCGTCCAACAGAGCGATCGCCAGTGTTGCTCGGGAGATGATCTTCGCTTCATCGTCGAGTCCGAAGCGACATGCGATTGCGTAGACCCTCAAAGTCTCGTTTTCCAGGAAGTTTGGAGAGACGAGTGCTCGACGCAGAGTGTTCAAAGCCAACGCAACCTCGTATTTGAGTGCAGCAGCGAGCACCGCTTTGAGTGTCAAAAGACAAGTGAACTCGGGCTGAGGTGCCACCGGGTATATGAGGCGGAGTAGTGGTTCGAGAGTGCTTGCAGGCTCTGGAAGCACAATCCTTTGGGGAGATTCAGGGAAAACGGGTGGTGCAGGTGGTGGGCCCAACGTGTCCCGAAGTACAGGGGAGGCTTCAGCGAGTATCCACCTGAAGTTGTGGTACAGCACACCATCACTCGATTGGAGGATGACGTCCGCGTTGGGGGCCTGAAAGAACGAATGGGAGAGATAAGGCGGTGGCTTGCAGTCGCCGCTGCTAATCGCCGCCCTTAATACCGGCTGCAAAGCCGGAGCAGACGACGGCGCGTTGACGTGCGCCATCGAGGAGCGAACGTTGATGATTTGGGGGGTTGATTGCGCCGCCGCATCGTCCGCCGTGCCTCCCTCCGTTCTAATATGCATCCTGAGATGTTTGGTCGAAGAGCAGAACCGGCCAGAATGGGCAATGTTATAAGGAACCGAGACCCACCGGGCGAGCCGCTCGCTCGAGTTAGGCTTGCCTCATCGGGACGATATCCGAGTCGAATGTCGTTTGGAATAAATGGGGTCGTGGGAATGTGAGTACTGTTTGGCATGTGGGAGTGATTTGACAGTGGTTTGAGAAGTGACGGGTGAACGGCGTAGAGGGAAAGGGGGCTCACGAACAACGGTGGCGGCCCACTTCAGATCTCGGTGTGTCACCGAAAAATTCTATGCATGCCGTAAACGCTGCGATTAGGGCGGCACCACTGGGGCTACTCTGGTGCTACCAGCAGAGAAGGGCCTAGTCTTGGGGGTTCGGGGGGTTTCATGCCACGCTCACGCTGTCAACCACGGGTCCTGCCGTCGTTCGTTTAATTTCATTTCGGTTGAATGGTTGTATTCACGAGAACCCTCGATTCGTGCTTATCTCGTGGTAGTCATAAAAAGGCTTGATGACTAGAAATCCCGATAAGCTCAACTTTAGAACGAGATTAGTGTGTACAACCTTACACCACAGAAATGATCAGCCGTGGAGCCCGCACAATATCGGTAGAGGAGGCAGCGGTCCGGACGTCACTCTGAAATCAGATCCATAGAGTGGAAGAAACACCACATGTCATAACGTGTTATGAAGGTAAAAAGAGTAAATTTGGGCTTACTCAAAACTGTACAATAGCCACAGCCTTTCAACTGAAGCTACTTCAAATCCAAAACGATTCTATGTCGGAAGCCATTAATCAAACCTGGGCCACCCGCATTTGTGCAAGGAAGATCTTGGAAATCAGGGTGGGCCGTGAAGGGCCATGAGAGATGAGTCATATAGATGAGGGTTCAGAACCATGTTGTGACGTTCTCATGCCCCGTATGGTGCGGATTTGATGCTATTCATGACCATTTACGGTAGTGGGAAGGATTTTTGCAACTGATGAGAGTCGAGTCCGGAATGATGGACGTGGCAGACGTCAGGAGGCTGAAGTGTAATGCAGATCGAAGTCAGGAAGTGCAGGATACAAATTCATTGATTCCAACAAGACTACAGTCAGAGACCCAATCTAGGATAACACGACGATGAATACAATATAAGAATCCGGCAACCCTCAGCCCATCATCATCATCTTCAACGTCGACGGGAATGTCAAACAAGCAGATCACCAGTCAATGTATCGTTCGACATATCGTCGGGTAACAGCTGGCAGGGCGGCGTAGTTGTAGTACGTCGTACGGCGCACTTTCTGAACGTGACTTCGTCTGCAGACCAGTCACGCGTAAGGAACATTGCGAAGAGAATGGATCAAGGGACAGACGTACGGAGCATGAACGTATTCGCCGCGGTCGAATTGAATCTCCAGAATCTGACGCCCCTGCAATGTGATTAGACCGGAGCCCCGAGTCGGAAGTGAAGTGAGACGGCACGCACAGTATGGTCGTAGTGGGTACCGACAACAAGACCTTCCTTGCGCACTGTCTGTCCGGTGGGAACATTTACCGCGACAATATCGCCAGGCTGGCGGGCAAAGATGAGTACCAGGCAAATTGTGGATATTGAGTAATCGGGTACACACAACAACATCATTGGTATAAGTCATGTTTGACAATGGAATAACAAAGACTGTTATGTAGGGAGGAAGAGTGGGGGTTACAGTGCTGGGTAACTGAGGGGCGGGGAAGAAGAGGGAGCAAGTCGAGGCCACCTATATACCCGCTCGTCCACAAACCCTCACCCTGATGGCGCGTTATGGGTGCGGCCGGGTGTTGTCGATAATTTCAAAGAACAAAGGTTTCAACAAAGCTGGCAGGCCTCGTGTTTCATGCGTGTGTGGGATCGCAAAATTGCAAGGGGGCGGTGTGATAGAACGACTGAGACCGGAAGAAAACACGCGTTCAATGCCTCTGAATGGTACCAGAGGGCGGTGGCGGACTGAGCCAATGCATGAGAACGCGCGTGAATCGCTCCCAGAACGTGGTTGGTCCATTTAAGTCGGGTGAGTCCCCGCCCAGCGAAGGCCGATCTTCGTCGTCCTCATCAATAAACTTGCCCTCCCTGGCCGCGGCCGCATGTTGTTCGCGTTGCTTCAGCTGATCCAAGAGCGCTTCCCCAGATTTCTCGTAACAGAGCTCCAATTCACCCTTCACATTGTGATAGGGACGTCGAACCGCGTAAGGGGCTATGCCATTATACTTCCGGACGAGGGAGTTGATGTCCCCAATTGCAGCTTCATCGAAACCACGTTCACTCTGTTCCCATTCGTGATCGCAAAGTTTAGACAGATCCGATGCGGAGAGGGTCGAGAGACTCGGAAGCAGTGCCACCCTCGTTTTCGTCATCGTAAGCAAACGGACCGCTCGCCGAATCCAGGAGGCCCGCACAGCGGAACGGAAACTAGAAATAGCTTGGTCCAGTTCTACATCCGGGTCAATTGGTATTCAAAGCGACTCGCTACCGCACATACCTTGCTGGAGTTCTACCCATGGCGGTGTGGCGCCTTGTCGTTGGATCATTCGATTGACGAGGTACTACTGGTGGTGAGCAAAAGATCAAGTAGTAAAATGTGTACCTACCTCTTCTCGAGAAATAAATGGGTTCTTTGCCTCGATTTCTACTGTTAGAGGTTTACCATGACCCTTCAAGGAGTTGAATTCTCCCTTTACTCGTGATTTCTGTTCCACGATCAGGGTAGGTTCACGACGCAATGGTAGATGACTCACCTCAATTCTGTCATCAATAAGAGACTGCCAGCCTCTCATAGTTGTAGGATTAGGGGCAATTCCCCCTGCACTGCCACCAGTACCATATCGGTAGTCTAACATTCTTTCCTTTGCATTCTCTATCCGTGTAGCCTCCTTCACCCTCTTCATTTTTCCTCTATCCATTTTCGCCTTGCTCTCTCCCTCCGTCTTGGTGGTGGAACTTCTCTCGCTTGGTGGCCCTAGGGGAGGCAGTCGCATAACCTTGATTTGAGGACTTTTCGCAAAAGATGGAGTTTTGAACGTTGTCATCCATGGTTCATGTCCCTTAATCCCAGGGAGGATCGGTGGCTCCCTTGGAATCGTATTCGTCCGTATTATGCGGCTACCCTCTCCGTCCTCGTCCACTATTTCCTCAATAAGTCCTCCATTAACCAAGGGAGGGTTCGCCTTGAGTTTCTCGTCGGCAGTCTTGATGCCGCGTGCAACGTCGCGCGTAGGTCGGTACTTGTCGACCAGCATGCGCAGGACTGCGTCCTGAAGGCTTTCATCGCCTGTCCAATTTTCCCCTTGCTGTCTTCCAACACCCATAACCAGCTCAAGATGCTCCCGACGCGCGGCTAAGCGTCCTTCCTCCGCAAGCTCGGCAGGGCTTGACGCGTCCTCGAAGAGTTTTGCACTCGCGGTTTTGTTCTCCCGTAGGAATATACGAGGTACATAATTGAGAGTACATGACGAGTATGAGGTGAGTCTATAAAGATGGAAAACCATGTAGGTGGTGAAGAATCAAGGCGGTTAACGTTGAGGCTGGGTGGGGGTTCAAAGAATATAGAGAGGCAAGATGCGCAATATCAACGACGCCGTCGCTCATAATCCAGATTATGACCGTAGTCACGGTCCCGTTTGCGATCCCGTTCCCGTCTGTTTCCCCCTCGGTCCCTATCTCGATCCCTGTCCCTGTCCCTATCTTTGTCGCTATCTTTCCTAGACGGGGGTGACCGTGAGCGACTGGGCGACTGGTGCCTCCGACGTTCACTCGAGCGAGGCCGTGAATGGCGAGAGCCACGATGGTGCCCTTCATCAAATACTAAACTGTACCCGTCAGTACGCCTGCGACTGTCGTCCTCCCCCCTATATCGTCGAGTAGCCTCTAAGTCGTTTCTTCCACCAAAACCTTCATGGTGATGTCTTGAAGGCTTCTCTCTGCGATTAATCTTGGCATTATTTGACCATTGACCATTGTTCAGGCGTGACACGGATTGTGAGCTGTGAAATATGGGTGTGAGTTAAGTAGAAGGTCAAGGGAGACGATGACCTACAAATCCACCCAAATACGACGGTCGTCAATAAGGACGTTTTGCATTTTGAAGTACGCCTATAATTTTACTCAAGTATGGTTATTTGAAAGTACGAACGACACACCTGCTCCGCGTCTTCCCGTTTATCAAACTCAATAAATGCATACTGAAGCGAATCGCCAGTCCGTTTGTCGCGAATAACTTGACAGCTCATGATCTTCCCAAAGCGCGAGAACAATAGCTCGAGAGCGTCGTCCGTGGTGACGGGGTTCAATTTGCAGACGAATAGAACGTTCTCAGGTGGGCGGACGTTGGCAAACGGCAAGTCCCCGACCATCTCAAGGGTAAGGGCTGCTGCTGCTGCCTCTCGTTTTCGGCGTTGTTCTTCCGCTTCTTCCTCTGGCAGTGTTATGAGAGGGTCTTCGTCCTCGGCGATGCGGACCACGTCAGAGTTGGCATCAGGAGGGTGGATGGGTGGCTCAGCGGGCACTTCCAAACCCGGTGGATCCGGAAATGGGTCCTCTGCAAGCCCAGTGGTCAGTACATAGATCGCATGGAAATATGAGAACGTACCAAGTATGATAGCATGTCGTATCCGCACATCCTTCAATGGTCTTCCTGAACCGTCCGTGAAAACTTCGTTGAGTTTGTCGAGGGTATCAAATCCTTCCACGACATGGCCAAAGACCGCGTGTTTGCCATCTAGGTATTCCAAGTTATCCGCGAGCGTGATAAAAAATTGCGAACCACATCCCCCTTTGACACCCTCGGGGGCTGGGGCTACGGCCATCGAAACGGTTCCGCGCCCCGTGTGTTTGAAACGAGGAAGGATGGTTGGAACGAAGTAGCGAGGTACCGGTTGTGAGGGTGGTGATGATTGTTTCGATGCAATATAAGAGAGGATACATTCACCGCCTGCGCCTGTTGCAGTTGGGTCACCAGTTTGCGCAAGGAAATCCTTTGAGACTGGTGGTGAACAACGCGTTAGACGACGAGAAAGGTGTGTAAGTGGATGAGACGCACCGTTGAAGAAGGCATTAAGGTTGTAATAGTAGACTTTGCAGAGTTTGAGAAAGTTCTCGCAGAGTGCGGGGCAAGCCTCTACCTCAAGGTCGATAACGATGTCTCCCAAAGATGTCTCGAAGAGTACCGACATGCTTGGGTGTTGACCGGCTCCGGTGAAAAATTCTGCGTTGGGAGGCGGGTCCAAGACGCCGCCTTCACCCAGTTCGAATCCTACTTCAACCTTGAGGACCTAGAGGGATGGCGAGAAATCCCAGAGGTATAGAGGGAAACGCATCGATACCACTGGAAAGGTTTCTTGGGGGCATTTTTTCCAACCGGTTCGCCCATCACCCAACTGTTTGCACTATCCGCCATCTTCTCAGCAGCGTCCATCCTTCAAACCCAATGTAATACTTTTACTTTGAGAGCCCATCCTATCCAGTGATATCCGTGTCTTACGGCTTAGGGTTATATATAAGACTTCGGCGGATCGGGCTGGGATTGAAAGTATGAGCTCCCATTTTATGGCACATAATTATTATATAAATATAAATATCGTATACGTCTGCTGGCAATGCGTCGCAGCGACCACTCCATGGTCACAACAAAGATCGCCCCTATTGCAACAATCGTCCCCTTCTAAGCATTCTTTGTGTTCACAAGCCTAATTCCCATGCATACCTGGTCCATTAGGGTGAGTTGTGGCCCTGATCTTGTGGCGCCGGGCTTCTATGCGGACTGGCATGCGCGTTGACCCACTATGTACGAGTCTCTAAGATTTCTTATACTCTCCTCACATCTAGCTTGTGTTAGTTAACTTGTTACTTACAATACTGACAGGTATATATATGTTGATTAAGGCTCCCAGCAGAGATATTAAATCCGAGGACGGGAAAGCGCGTAGGATATGTCTGACTTTGTACATTGTGCAGATTCCAATGGGTGCCTATCTGAGAAAGGTGAGAAGCTCATGAAAAAAGGGACTGGGACTGTACAGCCATGTTTGTAATTCGTGAGACTCGACTTTTTTTTTGACCAAAGCACAAAATTTTCAGGAAGGCCCCAATCTCGCGACGTAAATTTGTTTATGTATTGTAGTATCTCAAATAAAATTATCTGCCATCATGTTCTGCAGGCGAAAGGATGAAACCATAGGTTGGCCTCCATGACCCCATATAAATCGTTCAAGGTTTCGTTTACAGTCTAACAGCAAGATTTAGTGGGTACACGAACTGCAGAACCTTTTTGCTAGTTCTTCAGTGTCTAGTTTGAGAATTGAGGCCAATGCGGCTTCAAGACTGCAACACTCTGGACCCAGCTCACCATCCTGTTGCGCTCTGGGCGGCGAATAATTTTTTTCAGACATAGTAAAAAGAATAGAAGATGTTTCAATACAGTAATGAGCGTGCGGAGGGACGAATGGATTTTAGGGCGGTTTGGTCGAAAAAAAATGTCGAGTCTCAAGAATTACAGACATGGCTGTATTACATGTCAAGTTTTGCGCGGCCGGTTTTCCTAGTACAAGCAAAGTTGGGGTTCGCTATAAACACTTGGGGTACACGACGAGCGAAGCGAGTCCGTTATAAACCAGAAACGATGCTGTGCAGATAACCATTGGGGTGTGAAGCGAGCTGAAACCGATACAATCTTCGGGGTTAAGAGCTCGTGATCCGTTACACATTCTGACACTACACCAAATTATGAGCAGGGAGTTCGTAGGAAGGAAAGGCTAAGGCTGTACACTGCTGAAAATCTCGGTCCAAGAGGTTCCAAAGGCAAAGTCTTCAAAATCAAGAGAAACTGATCGCGTATGAGATGTTGGAGGGATTGTAAGGAGAGCAGGTGAATGCAAGCCTATACAACAGTCTGGGGGTACCCAATATAGTAAGCCACCCTCTGGATCTCTGACCCAACCATCTGAGTCTGGCCGCCTATAAAGGTCTGGGTGCACTTGGTTACCCGAGGAAGAAAGTTGGACGGGTGGACGTGGAAGTGATTCCCATACATGGATGGTACCATCGTAAGATCCAGAAATGATATGCTGACCATCAGGAGAGAACGCAACAGACCGCACAGGGTGACTGTGCCCCTTTATTGGATTGCTAACAGCAGCACCAGTCTTAGCATCCCAGATTCGAATAGTTGTATCTTCAGATGCAGAGATGATACGCTGCCCATCAGGAGAGTAAGCAACACACTGCACACCCTCAGTATGCCCCTTTAGAGGCTTTCCAACTGCCGCACCGGTCTCAGCATCCCAGATTCGAATGGTGGTATCATCAGATCCAGAGACGATGTGCTGACCATCAGGAGAAAACATAATAGACCGAACACAGCCACTATGTCCCTTTAGACGTTTTCCAACAGCAGCGCCAGTCTCAACATCCCAGATTTGAATGGTTTTATCTTCAGATCCAGAGATAATATGGTGACTATCGGGAGAGTAGGCAACACACCACACACCCATAATATGCCCCTCCAGGGGCCTGCCAACTGCAGCACCCGTCTCAGCAACCCAGACTCGAATGGTCCTGTCAGAGGATCCAGATATGATGTGCTGCCCATTGGGAGAGTAAGCAACAGATTGCACAACACTAGTATGCCCCTCTAGAGGCTTGACGATCGCCACACCAGATTTGGCATCCCAGATTTGAATTGTACCATCGATGGATCCAGATACGATGTGCTGCCCATTAGGAGAGTAAGCAACAGATATAACACCCCTGGTATGCCCCTCTAGAGGAATGCTGACTACAGCACCAGTCTTAGCATCCCAAATTCGAATAGTGGTGTCTTCAGATCCAGAGATAATGTGCCGCCCATTGGGAGAGTAACCAACACTCCGCACAGCCCCAGTATGCCCCCCCGGAGGTTTTCCAATTGCCGCACCGGTCTCAGCATCCCAGATTCGAATGGAACTAGATGCAGAGATGATGTGCTGCCCATTGGGAGAGTAAGCAGCAGACCACACATGCATATTATACCCCACCAGAGGCTTGCCAATTGCAACACCAGTTTTAGCATCCCAAACTCGAACGGTGCCATCAAAGGATGCAGAGATGATGTTCAGCCCATTGGGAGAGTATGCGACAGACCACACACGCATAGTATGCCCCACCAGAGGCTTCCCAATTGCAATACCGGTTTTGGCATCCCAGATTCGAATGGCATTCTTATCAGTGGATGCAGATATGATGTGCTGTCCATTGGGAGAGTAAGCAACAGACGTCACCGGCGAACTACTCCATTTCAGAACTGCAGCACCAGTCTTAGCGTCCCAGACTCGAAGGGAGCTGTCTCGGGATCCAGATATGATGTTCCGCCCATTGGGAGAGTAAGCAACAGATTCCACTCTCCCAGTATGCCCTTCTAAAGGCTTGCCAACTGCAACCCCGGTCTTGGAATTCCAGATTCGAATGGTCCAGTCATCGGATCCAGAGATGATGTACCACCCATCAGGAGAATAAGCAACAGATCGCACACCCCCAGTATGTCCCTCCAGAGGCCTGACAACTGCAACACCATTCTCTGCATCCCATATTCGAACGGTTCCGTCACTAGATCCAGAGATGATGTGTCGCCCATTGGGAGAGTAAGCAACAGACATTACGGTCTTGGTATGCCCCTGTAAAGGCTTGCCAACAGTAACACCAGTCTCGACATCCCAAATTCGGAGAGTCTTGTCAGTGGATCCAGTCACAATTCGGCATCCATTGGGGGAATAACACATGGATCTGATCAACCCAGTGTGTCCAATCCATTCCAATGGTGGAGCTGGCCATGACAGCAGTTTCCCACTTTGCATCTTGATGACTTTACTAAACATTGAGCCAAAAATGGTTGATAAGGGTGACTGCAAGGGTAGAAAGGGGCCCGTGGACATATAGGTGTGTGGAGCGCTGATCGAGATGGGGGTGTGGAAGGTGACAATGACACGACAAACATCCTGAATTCTCTCAAGAAGCACCGAATCGGCATCCTACAGCAAATCAGAATTGTCTTGGAGTGTAAACTAATGGTAATCCGGAGCTGCACTCACCATGACCCAGGAAATCACTCCTCGAAGGCTTGGAGCACCAATCGGGACCATTCCCAAGATGCTCAGCACTTCAAGCCAAAACAATGGGTACAATCCCTCAAAGAATGCCTTCAAGGTTCCCCACACGCGCCAATCGCCAGTAATATCATGGGGAGTAAGGCAAAGATGCTTTGACCAATGGAGAGAACTATATTGTAAAGGATCGGAAATGCTTTCTTTGATTCGAGATGGGAGATCTGCAATGTCCGCATTTGCAAGCCGGGAATCTTCGAGCTTGCAAATATTGAAACGGAGTTGGCCAAGCATCGTCTCGAGGCAAGCGATGCCCAGATGTACATTTGCATCTCGGAGATTGATTTGGTACTCGGAGGGATGGCCGTCGCTGACAAAGAATTCAGAAATCGACAAATGCCGGACACGAATCCCTCCATTGGCCCCTTCGTCTCGATACAGCAAGGAGCTGAGATCGTCCATCCACTTCTTGACCAGACCGAGTCGAATTCCCGCCAGCTTCGCAATTGTGTCTTCGCAAAGGGGGCGGTATGGAGCCGTTGCGAGAAGGACTCCAATCATCCGCTTAAATTCGGCATTGACGGGCACCTTTCGTGATCTGAGAATACTGGAGTAAAGTCCATATGCAGAATTTAAACCAGGACCGACTGAGCCTTGCAAGGCCGCCTTCAAGGACTTCTCGGGGTCATCACATTCCTTAAGGACAAGAACGAGGGTCTTGACGAAGATAAAAAGACCGTTCGCCCGAGTGATGACTTCATTAATGAGCGATTCCTCTGGCCAAGGGGTGGGGAGGTACCACTTTGAAGCTATCAAATCGAACTGGCTTTTGGCGAAGGTTCGCAAATCGGAACTGGCTTCCTCATCTGCGGCCAAATCACAGCGGAAATTCGATGACTGGGCGAGGGAATCAAAGAAGCGTTGGATGTCGGCTTCGGGTCTGCTGGTGATGATAATCCTGAGCCACGGTGCTTGCGCAGCCGCGTCGTTCAGGACATTCAGGATGTGTGAGCGACTCTGATCGTCGCCACATTCGTCAAGTGCGTCAATGACAAAGACGAGAGTTTGTTTCGGGTGGCGAGGAACTGAGCGAATGAAATCAAGGAAGATGGACTCCTCCATCGACTGTGGTGTCAGGTTTGGGTCATTACGAAGACGGTTGGCTACAACGCTTCGAAAAAGAGGGAAGATCACGGCGAGTTTGTTGATGAGCGTTGGAAGGATATTTCTAGGAACGCTCAAATCCGCATCATCCCTACGGCAGAAAAAGGATCCGGCAAGCTGCCGTTGATCATGAAGCTTTGCACAAATCGAATGGGCTAACGACGTTTTGCCGATTCCGGGAAAGCCGTAGAGCCAGTATATATTGCCCTGGAGGACATCCTTCTGCTCCGATTTATTGGTCACCCAACCTATGATTTCCTTAAGGAGAGATTTGCGGGTACCTTCCATACAACGAAGGTCCCGGTGATAGCCCGCTTCTACATATTTGAGCCGCCCAAGCAAAAGCCTTTGCTCTGCAAAAAGCCACTGAAAATAAGCTATCGCCAGACAGAGACTATGAGCCCTACCAGTCTCCTTGGCTAGGCGGAGAGCCTCAACGTTCACTGCACGCTCGAAGTCTTCAATGACCTCGGTCAACTCTCTGTCCATTTCTTCCATCGTCTCCAGGTAGATCAGGCCACCTACCGTTCTCGCTGTGGTCATCAGCAATTGCCAAATCTAGAGCATGGCTGCCTACCATGTTTGACATAGTCGCACGAAAACTTTGCTACTCTTTGCATCACTTCGAACATTCGTGGGATGGTCTCCTCCAAGAGCCCTGTCTCTTCGCAGACGATTTCATCTGCGACCTTGTTCGCCAAGGGCAAGATGCGCTGTAACTGATCGAAAAGGGCTGACGGCATCTGATCGTATTTGTTTTGTTCCTTCAAGAGCTAATCGGCCAAACGTCACCTCTGCTTTTGGCATGCCAATAGCGAGCACGAACCTCAAATGTGACTCTGACAAGACCGAAGACGGTCTTTGCGACTGGATTCAACTAGGAGGCGTCAATTTCCGCTGGTTTCCATTTGGGAGAACCTACCTCTGCAAATGCAACCCCGTACTTAATAACCTTGTCCGCAACCCTCTCCGTCGAACCGCCCATCATTGGGCAGTACTTCTCTAACAATCCTTCAAGTTCATTGAGCGACGAGCGTAAAGATTCCGCCTACGCGAAAATTAATAGCTGACAGGGATGAGCAATTGCAAAGAGATGAACGGTAGCGTTTGCAGAGAATCGTAATTCGAAAGAGCAACTAGGCCCTCCGACGTCAACAACCTCTACACTTCTCCATCAGATATGAACCGATTGGTCGGGTAGCACAACTGACCCAGCACTACGATCTTGTGCTCTTTGGAGGTCCAATAATCATTGAAAAGGCTTTCGAGGTCGATCACTTTGCTAGTCTGTTCCTTCTTCATCCACGGTAGATGGCTGCTCTTCATTTGGATCTCCAGGCGCACTCCAGGCGCATCTTGGTTGTCGGAGAAACACCCCTACATACGAACACAGTCCATCGAGTGTACCTTGTGAGGAAAAAGGACATACGGGCGTTGTCCTACTGGTGTCCAGGTGCGGTTGTCTTCCGTTTGCAATTTTCTTTTCTTATCTTCTACAAATAACCTCAGCATATAATCCAGTTTTGGGATATCTTGCAATTCAATTTCTGTATGTTGCCCGAACTGAGCGGTATGGACCTAAAGTTGAGGTGAAGCGCCGTACCGTCTAGGTAGAGGCTTGGAGTCTTATCAGCGACGAAGACTCACTAGCCATCGACGTGCTCACAAGTTGATTGTCTCGGTGCGTTGAGTCGCCATGTTCGATCTGGAGAGGACGCAATAATCAAACTGCAAGGTGCCGGGGACAGCTGACAAACAATAAGATCTCCGTCCTTCCTCGGAGCATTCCCCGGAGGTCCGATCACACTGGGATTGAAAGAAATTCAAAGAAATCCGCTAGTATCGCGCGCAGCGGCCACTCCGGTTTATTCGGACATGAGCAATCGTCGCGGGCCGGACGAACGGCAATTACGCAGGCCCGGCATCACTGCTATCGCCACAATCACCAATCATAAACTCGGTCGCCTTCAGCCCACCCTGCTTTGACCTCCTCCATACCCCCTCACACGTCCATGGCCGTCACAGAGGTGCAGGTATTCATACAACCACAGCTACACTTGTTACCAAGGCGGTGCTTACGAGCACTATCCACCCAACCAGTTAGGCGTCTAGATCCCTCGGCGGAGCGCTCCTTTGCATCGATGCACAAGCCAAAGCGGCATGCCATGGTCCTCGGATGTGCCGCAGTGGCATTCGTCATCTTGTTCTTCCCGCCAACAACGATACGGAGAGTACACGAAGAAGCTGACTACTGGAAAGCGCGCGTCGCCGGCAACGCGTGCGCTGCTCGGCATGCATTTGCTTGCAGATCGCTCGACGGAAGGGCTCGTGTATGTACATGATGGTTGATACGCAGTCACTGTTAAACTGATCAACCTTCCTTCTTCAGCCACCCAAAGCTTCCGATGACCTAGACACTGCAATTGCTCGAATAAACGCGATGACCTTCGTGAGAACTTTTAGTATCGCGGAAATAGAGCACAACTGACATGATGCGTGATATGCAGAAAATAGACGCGCAACGGAATGCACGGCGAAGCATAGACCATTTGCCACCACAGGACAAGTCGACGTAGCGTACCGGGGATCCCTATCAACTTGACCAAGTCTAGCTCATTCACCTGTTAACCGCCATCTCACCTGCTGTTCATGCGTCCTATCCGGACATTAGTCGCGTACCGTGCCGATGATCACTACATTTACGTACTCCGCTGTAGTCCCTTGTATGTTATCCAAACATCCCCAATATCCAAACCATTTCTCTGGTCTTGTCCTCCCGCTTGAATTTACCCGGACTGCGGATCTTTTTCTTTTCGTTTGTGTGAAAGTTGGAACTGACCTCTTTGGCACCCGCTGCCGCGGTTGCCTATGCATGACCCACAATTTGACCCACCTGCACTGTTAACACCTGAACAAGCAGTTCTTGCCCTCTGTCTCCTTTTCGGCTCGCTCCTCGTATTGGTCACTAGCAATTCTTTGGATACGTCCCAACTGCAAACTATGATCTTTGACACTCTCGGCCGGTATTTTTCATGGAACCCTTCGAAAGGAGATAGCCCTCAGAAGCATAGAGAGAAGAAACACGCATCGCGCACACGAGCTGAACGACTTGGACTACGCAACTCCGCAGGTGGGAACGCGCGTTGGGGGACTGGGACTACGCTGAAGCTTTCTAATACTATAGGAAGTAGCAACAGTGATGGATATTACCCCGGTTTAGTAAACATTTCAGGAACTTATTGCTTCCTCAATTCCACATTGCAGGTCAGTCATCGATGGAGCTGACCTCTAAGCTGCGGCTGACAAAGCCACTGGGAAATCCAGGCAATGGCCTCGCTTTCCTACTTACAGCCTTATCTGGATGAAGTTCATGAGAAGGCTGTAGAGTGGGATGTTCGATCGCCCCTTATTGACGCTCTGCAAGACCAGCTGATAGGTAGGCCCTTTGAGCTCTGTAAACGCACCCAATGTCTGTGCATAATGCCTCCGCCTCTTCCTCTTCCTGCTCGCGGCTTCCCTCCGATCCGCCCAGCGCCTGACTAACAAGTCGCATAGCGCTGAACACCACTTCAAGTCGGAAGAAGGCCCTGCGTCCCGAACAGATAATCCGGGTCCTCTCAAAGTCAGGCCACAAGCGCGGGAGTCTCTTCGCATCCCGAGAACATCAAGACGCTCAAGAGCTCTTCCAACTCATCTCGGAAGCCCTGAAAGAGGAAACTGTTGCAGTGGACAGGGAAGCCAACCGCGATCGAGGTCTAGGAGCGATCACGCCACAAGCGGAGCTTCCCCAAACTGCGATTTCGCAGCCGACAAAATTGCGGGAGCCGGGCAAGGGAGTGTTCGAGGGCCTGACCGCGAACCGACGCAGCTGTGTGGTATGCAGCTACACCGAGGCCGTCATGCACTTCTCCTTCGACAACATCCAGCTCGCTGTGCCCCGCACGCCGGGGTGCGATCTGTACCACTGTCTCGACGAGTTTACGAAGATGG